>JACCDV010671544.1_pt1 | contig 11433 bp, 10 predicted proteins | sample 7446131 | NCBI WGS metagenome assembly JACCDV01 (sample SAMN15323448, study PRJNA562643) | freshwater metagenome | isolation source: river surface water | place: USA:Blue River Watershed | collected 2017-08-17
AAGCTTGCCCGGCTTTGTTATAATTACTGTCATGAACATTCAAACATTTATCTACCTGTATCTAGTAAGCGTGCCAGTATTTTTTGTAGTGGACATGCTTTGGTTGGGCTTTTTTGCCAAGAATTTTTATCAAACTAAACTTGGTCATTTACTCGGAGAAATAAATTGGCCAGCCGCGATCACTTTTTACCTATTATTTTTGTTGGGTCTGACTTTCTTTGCTACTTACGGAGCGGTGGTTGATGGAGCGTGGCAGAAAGCTGCTCTTTATGGTGCTTTGTTTGGGTTTTTTACCTATATGACCTACGATCTTACCAATCTAGCCACTCTTCGTGATTGGCCGCTTGGGGTAGTGGTGGTGGATATATTGTGGGGGACTCTACTAGGAGCCGCTGTAGCTGCCTTTACATTTTTTATCTATAACTTCTTTAGATAATTTATGAAAAGTTTTAGTTTTAAATACTTACTATCATACTCACTTATTGGAGTTTTTGCCTTTATGGCTTACGGAGTGGCTTATGTGATTTATGAATCAAACAAGCCGCCCGTTGAAACACCGAGTAACACCGTTGCCAAAGAGGAGGTCGGTATTAGTGATACTTGGCAGTCTATTTATCCTGACACCCAAAAGATGACGCTCGGAAACACTGTGGTAGATGTTTCAGTTGCTGATTCTTGGCCAGAGAGAATTCAGGGTTTGTCCAACACTCCTTATTTGCCAGAGCATGTTGTTAAATTATTTGTGTTTGATAGTGAAGGGTTGCATTCGTTTTGGATGAAGGAGATGAATTACTCTATTGATATTATTTGGCTGAATAAAGACGGGGAAGTGGTTCATGTGGTGGAGGCGGCAGCGCCTGAGAGTTATCCGGCTATGTTTGCCCCAACCAAAGAAGCACTCTATGTAATAGAAACTGCTGAAGGATTTGTAAAAAAGAACAATCTAAAATTGGGTGACAAGGTAGTCCTTCCAGAATTATAAAAGTGTGTTATAATACTCGTGCAATGATGATCGCCTTATCTCTTAGGGGGTGGGGAGGAAAGTCCGAACACGCCCAATCCTTCGGGGTTGGAGAATGGTAGCGGGTAACGCCCGTCGTACGTAAGTATAGAGGTGCGAGCAGTGACGCCAAAGGCGAAAGCTGGCGGGTTCCCTCGGGAATAATCACCAAGGAGACTTGGTGGGTGAAACGGCAAAATCCTTACTGGCGTGCAAGGCCGCGCTGTCCTGGGCTCTCAACATAAATTTTGTGTTAAGAGCCCGGGACAGAGAGCCGCAAGAGGTGGGTGGTAACACTCATCCCAGGTATATGATCATCCGAAGAGAAATCTTCGACAGAATTCGGCTTATATTGTACAAAAACACCCCGAAAGGGGTGTTTTTGTATGTTACAATTTGAGTATTATTTAGGTTTTTAGGGTATTTATTGTTATGGAGCAAAATATGTTTTCACCACGGATTGGTCAGCCATTTAAGGATTCCTTGGGTGGTTTACTAAAAAGTTTGGCACTTGGTTTAGTAACGATATCAATAACTCTTTTGCCTGTATTCTTTATCCCAGGAGTTTTTACTTCCCTGGGTTTTACAAAGGTGTTTATGGTGGGATTGATACTTTTGATGGCTTTTATTTTGCTGAGCTTGTCGGTTTTGCGTAGCGGAACAGCCCGGGTGATGATACCCCCAGCCTTGGCCTTCTTCTGGCTCTTTGCCGTTGTGGCGGTGGTGGCCGCTCTTCTCTCTGGTGATGTGCGAGATTCTCTCTTTGGTAATGCTTTTGAGGTACATACCGCTGGTTTCATTACCGTGATGGCGCTCCTCATGACAGTGGGTATGCTTTTTGCCAATCAAAAGCGCATGGTCACTAGACTGTTCCTTGGTCTTGGTCTAAGTACTATTTTGCTTCAGGTTTACCATCTTGTCAGATTGGTTTTTGGTGGAGATTTTCTCAGCTTAGGTATTTTTACTTCACCGACAATGTCTCCGATTGGTAGTTTTAATGATTTGGCAATTTATTCTGGATTGGTAGTTTTGGTGCTTTTGGTTTTGGTGCGTGAAGTTACCAGTACTAGAATTGGAAAGATAGTATCTTTTACTTTGCTTTTAAGTTCTTTGCTGTTCTTGGCTATTATTAATTTCTACGCTGTTTGGTTGGTTGTTGGATTCTTTGCTCTGATGATGCTCTTGTATTTGGTATCAAGAGACACTTGGCTTAGAAGTGGCGAAGCAGTGGATACGCCAGTCACTAGGACGGCCTTAGCTTTGGTTGGGCTGGTTTGTATTGCATCAGCTGTCTTTGTCGTTAGTGGCGATTCGGTTGGTGGGGTGGTTAGTCGTGTAACAGGATTAAGTTACCTAGAAATTAGACCATCAGTTTCTTCAACTATTGAAATCACTAGATCAACCTTTGGTGATAATGCATTGTTCGGTACCGGACCTAATCGCTTTGAAGATGCTTGGCGAGAGTATAAAAACCCTATTATCAATCAGACCACTTTCTGGGGTACTGTCTTTACGGCTGGTAGTGGATTTATACCAACTCTGATTATTACTACCGGTATCTCTGGTTTGGTGGCTATATCACTTTTCTTTGGGTCTCTCATTTATCTTATTTACAAACTCTTTGTTAGAAGTGACTTTAAGGATAGTGGCTGGAAGAGTATTGGTGTTTTGGCTTTTGTCTCATCTACATATCTCTGGCTGATGTCTATGCTTTATGTGCCAGGCACAACCGTTTTGTTGCTAGCGGCTTTTGCTACCGGTTTGGTATTTGCGACTTACGCTACAGTTAAGAGCGAGGGGGGCTTGGTGGTTGATGTTACCAAAAATCGTCAGTATGGATTTTTGTTAATCGCTACCGTGTTGGTGGTTATTATCACTTCAGTGTTGTCAGCTATCACTATTAGTAAGCAGTATTGGTCTGGAGTAATTTACGCCAATACTATCTTGTCTTTCCAGAGTGGTGGAGAATATTCAGTCATTGATAATGGTTTGATGCGGGCTTTTGACTTATACAATCAAGATACCTATCTATCAGAACGAGCCCAGTTGCGTTTCTTGGAATTGCAAAAATTATCAGCGGCAGAGCCTACTGCTCTTAGTCAACAGCAATACACCGCCTATCTATCTGAAGGAATTAATTTAGCTGAGCAGGCAATTTTGCTTGACCCAACCAACCCAGCCAATTACTTAGTGCTAGGTAATTTCTACTCACTGCTTAGTCCAAATGACTTTGAGGGTGTAAAAGAACAAATGTCGGCTCTATTTGCTAGAGTGCGTGATCTTGATCCGGTAAACCCATTCTATTATGTGGTAGAAGCCAGATACCAGGCACAAAACGGAGACCTATCAGGGGCTCGTGGCTCACTTACTAAAGCTATAGAATTGAAAAATAATTATACCGATGCCTTGTTCTTGCTTTCACAGCTAGACATTGAGGAGGGTAAGGTGGCTGATGCTATTGCTGTTACTAGTGCCATCGTCTCAATTGAACCAAGTAACCCTACTCGTTACTTCCAGCTCGGTGTACTTTTGGCGGCTAATAAGGATTTGGCTGCAGCTAGTCAGGCTTTTGAAGTGGCAGTACGTCTAGATCCAAATTATGCCAATGCTAGATATTTCTTGGCTTTGACTTATCTTGATCAAGATAAAAAGACTGAAGCTCTTGAGCAACTAAACAAGGTAAAGGAGACCAATACCGATAATGCAACAGTCCTTGAACTGATCAGGCAAGTAGAGTCAGGAACATATGTAAAGCCAGATGATCTGCTTGGCGTACCAGTTAATGAACCGGAGTCGGTTAATCAGGAGGGGGATGTAACTACTACTACCGATTTGCCAGAAACAAACGTTGTGTCGCCAGTAAACCAGGTACCTGAAGACACCGAGGCTGAAACTGAAGTTGGGGCCCAATAATCTATTATGGTACGAAGGGTTTTGAATTTAGTATATAGCGAAATACGCGGCCTACATCAGGCTGCGTATATTCTTGCCTTGTTTGCTTTTGGTTCGCAAATGCTGGCTTTGGTGCGAGATCGGTTATTGGCTCATTCTTTTGGGGCTGGTACCGAGCTCGATATGTACTATGCGGCTTTTCGTGTACCAGATCTCTTATATGTGCTGTTTGTCTCGGTCTTGTCGGTGTATGTACTACTACCGTTTGTGACTAAAGCTAGGGCTGAGACGGGAGACCGCTCGGCTGGGGAGGTGTTGTCGCAGATGTTTTCTGTTTTTGTCTATTTTTATATAGCGCTGGCGGCATTGCTTTTTGTTACCGCCCCTTACTATATCCCAGCGCTGTTTCCTGGTTTTGGTCAAGATAGCGAAACTCTGGTTGCGCTGGTGCGTATTTTACTGTTACAGCCCTTCTTTCTTGGCTTATCAAGTCTTTGTGGAGTGGTGACTCAGCTTTCACATCGCTTTGTTATCTATGCGATTAGTCCGATTATTTACAACGTTGCTATTATCTTTGGTATCACAGTACTTTATCCGTATTTGGGTCTCTCGGGCTTAGTCTGGGGTGTGGTGTTTGGTGCACTTGCACACCTGCTCGTGCAGTGGCCACTAGTGGCTAGTAGCGAATTGCGATTTGGTTTGGTAGGAAAAATTAACTGGCAGCTTATTAAGTCGGTATTTATGGTGGCTATACCGCGAGCTTTGACTCTCTCTATTCACCAGCTAGTACTCCTTGTGTTTGTGGCGATGGCTACACTTTTAGCTGAAGGTTCGGTTTCGGTTTTTCAGTTTGCTTTCAACTTGCAGTCGGTGCCGCTAGCTATTATTGGTATGAGTTATTCAGTGGCGGCTTTTCCAGTTTTGGCTGACTTATACGCCAAGCAGAATCATCAAGATTTTAACAACCACTTAATGACGGCGCTTCGTCATATTATCTTTTGGTCATTTCCGATTGTTGCGTTAGTGATTGTTTTGCGAGCTCAGATTGTGCGTGTGGTTTTGGGTAGCGGTGCCTTTGATTGGAACGATACCCGACTTACGGCAGCGGTCTTGGCTATATTTATAATTAGTCTGGTGGCGCAGTCTATGCTATTGCTTTTGGTTAGAGCCTTTTATGCTGGCGGAAAGACTCGGGTACCACTTCTAACGGCGCTTTTTGGAGCTTCGGTTTCTCTAGCCTCGGCTATTATTGGTTTATATCTTTATGATAATTTGGCTGGTTTGCGTACTGCTACCGAATCTCTCTTGAGACTAAGTGGTGTTGAGGGTTCTGAGGTTTTGGTTTTAGCTTTAGCTTTTGTACTTGGTACGCTGGCTGAGCTCCTAATATTACTATTTTTGATGGTAAAAGATTTTGGAATGTCATTTAAGTCATTACTTAATCAAACTGCGGAGGCAACTTTAGCATCAATGGTCGGTGGTATGACTGCTTATCTTATGCTTATCTTTGTGGTTGACGGTATTAACCAAGAAACCTTCATTGGAATCTTGCTACAAGGAGGGGTCTCGGGCTTAGTGGGTCTACTGTCTATAATAATTACTTATTATCTGCTTGGCTCTAAGGAGTTGCGTGAAATATACCGCTCTTACCATGCCAAAATCTTCAAAACAGATGTAATTGCTCCTCAGCAAGATACGCTCTAGTTTTTTTGCCAAAATAGGTTACAGTACACGTACTTATGCAACAGCAGATTCGCAATTTTAGTATTATCGCTCATATTGACCACGGAAAGTCCACTCTGGCTGACCGCATGCTTGAACATACCAAGACAGTAGAGCAGCGCAAGATGAAAGAGCAGGTTCTCGACTCAATGGAGCTAGAGCGCGAACGTGGTATTACAATTAAGATGCAGCCGGTACGTATGCGCTATATGCATGGCGGGCAGGAGTACCAGCTCAACTTGATTGACACTCCAGGACACATCGACTTTTCTTACGAAGTCTCACGAGCTCTTAAAGCGGTGGAGGGGGTTTTGCTTTTGATTGATAGTACTCAGGGTATTCAAGCTCAGACTCTTACTACACTTTCAATGGCCAAAGAGCAGGGTCTTACTATCATTCCAGTTCTTACCAAAACCGACATGGGTCATTCACGGCCAGAAGAAGTGGGGGAATCGGTGATGAAGTTACTCGGGTGTGCTAGAGAAGATATTCTTCTTGTGTCTGGTAAAACTGGTGCTGGAGTACCTGATTTGCTTGAGGCAATATGTGAACGTATCCCTGCTCCAAGACCAAGTGAATTAGATGCTTACCGAGGGCTTATTTTTGACTTTCAATATTCCAACCACCGTGGCGTTATCGTTTTTATGCGTGTTTTTGATGGGGAGGTGAAGAAGGGTGACGTATTAACCTTTAGTGCTAGTGGCAAGACCTTCACAGCTCTTGAGGTGGGAATGGTAACCCCAGCTGAGGTGCCTGTTCCTTCACTTAAGGCGGGTGAGATTGGTTATATAGTGACTGGTATCAAAGAGCCGGGTGTGGCGACTGTGGGAGACACTTTGATTTTGGATAAAAAGCCAGCTCCAGCTTTGCCTGGTTATCAAGAGGCTAGACCAGTGGTATGGGCTTCTATCTTCCCTGATAGTCAGGATGATTTCACAATTCTGCGTCAGGCCTTAGACAGACTGAAACTTTCTGATTCTTCACTGTCTTACGAAGAAGAGTCTTCGGGAGTACTCGGCCGTGGCTTCCGTTGTGGCTTTTTGGGTATGTTGCATCTTGAGATTGTGACCGAACGTCTCCGTCGTGAGTTTGATATTGAAATCATTATCACTTCTCCGTCTATTGCTTACGAAATAACTTTCCCAGACGGAAGGGTAGAGTCTATTTATGCAGCTACTCGTTTCCCTGATCATGGTGAGAAGGTAACTGTGCGTGAACCTTGGCTCTTGGGTCAGATTATTTCTCCACCTGATTACGTTGGTAATATCATGAGTTTGCTTTTTGATCATGAAGGCGGAGTCCTAGAAACAGAAGTACTAAGTGATGGTAGAAATTTGATAACGATTGAAATGCCGCTACGCGAACTAATGCGTAACTTCTTTGATAAGTTAAAAAATGCCACCAGTGGTTATGCTTCACTTTCGTACGAAATTGCCGAATTACGCATGGCTACAGTTTGTCGTCTTGATGTTTTGGTGGCTGAGGAGCTTATTACCGCCTTTTCACGAGTAGTGGGTGATAGAAGGGCAGAATTTGACGCTAGAGCCGTGGTAGATAAGCTTTATGAGATTTTGCCTCGTCAGCAGTATGTAACCAAAATCCAGGCCAAGGTAAGAGGAAAGATTATTGCCTCACGAACTCTCTCAGCTCTTAAAAAAGACGTTACTGGTTACCTTTATGGTGGAGATATTACTCGCAAGATGAAGCTACGTGAAAAACAAAAGAAAGGAAAGAAAAAAGCCCTTGAGCTGGGTAAGGGTAGAGTTAATATTCCTCAGGAAGTCTTCATGAAAATGGTGAAGAGCGACTAAATGTCACATTTTAAAAACCGCCACCCTCTGGGTGGCGGTTTCTGTTATTAAAATCCAGTAAAGCTAGAGTAGGTGAGAACCATACTGAGGATGATAAGTACGGCAATAACAGCCCAAATCCACTTGATAATGCCCTTAGTTCGTTTAGAAAATAGTATACTCATAGTGCTAGAATAGTATCACATGTTTGATTTTCATCAAAAACGTAAGCTTAAAAACTGGTTTGGCTCTAGAGTGACCCAGGGAGTGGTTTTGTTTTTGGCTATTTTGGTATTAGCCAGTGCTTTTAATCGCTATTTGATAGCAGCAGATATGGCTGATAGACGGGCGGCGGTAGAGGCCGAGGTAAAAGATTTGGAGGAAAGAAGGCAGTCGCTCGAAAAAGAAGTAAATTATTTAAACGACGAACGAGGGATTGAGGCTGAAATGCGTAGACAGTTTGATATCGCCCGAGAAGGAGAGCAGGTGGTTATTATTTTAGATGATGAAAAAGAAGCTGTATCTACAACCACAAGTACTACAACAGCAATCGAAAGTCGGCCATGGTACCGTTTTTGGTAGGTAGGTGCTATAATGGTGCGTACTTAAAAATTAATTCTTTCTTATGGACAAAACTGTAACAATTTATAGTACTCCAGTGTGTCATTTCTGCCATGCAGCTAAGGATTTTTTCCAAGAGAATGGCGTGGCATACACGGAGCACGATGTAGCTGCTGACCTTGAAAAGCGTCAGGAGATGATCGAGATGACTGGTCAGATGGGTGTGCCAGTAATCCGCATTGCCGATGATGTAGTAATTGGATTTGACGAAGCCAAGCTTCGCGAACTACTGGGTATGTAATAAAAAAACCGCTTGGCCATGTGACCAGGCGGTTTTTTTATTGGCTGACTACTTGCCGTGTTTAATTGAAGAGTAATAGGCCAAAGCTACAAAACAAAGTCCGATTAGTCCGGTCACTACTTCTGGAATATGCACTACTAGATTAGCTAGCATAGCAATAGCTAGACCAAGAATAGCCCAGTGCGCACCATGCTCAAGATAAATAAGGTGAGAAAGGGTTTTTTGTCTAACGAAGTAAATAGTTAGAGAACGAACAAAGTAAGCTCCAATACCAAGACCAGTAACGATGATAATAAGATCATTGGTTAAGGCAAAAGCTCCGACCACTCCGTCTAGTGAAAAGGCTGAGTCGAGGATGTTTAGGTAGATAAAGAGAGTGAGGCCACCGGTGGCAATATCACTTGATTCAACAGACATCGAACCAGCCACACCCTCCATCACAATAAAGAGAATTAGACCGATGATACCAGCTACCATTACGTCAGCTCGTTCGAAGTGGGTAAGGAAAGAAAGAGAAGTAAGTAGGGTGAGGGCCAGGGCGATTTCAATTGCTTCAATACGACCCCACTTTACCAGGTGTTTTTCAATCACTTCAATCCAGTGCAGGTCTTTGGCTTTATTGAAAAAGTACTTAAGTGAGACCATTAAAAGAAACATTCCTCCAAAGGCGGTGATAGAACCGTGTACGCCTTCAAGTAGATGGCCATAAGCGGCCGGGTCGGTGAAAGCCAGTTTGGTGATATAAACTGGTGAAGCCCAAACGGCCGCACTAACGATGAGAATTGGCAGGATAAATCTGGTACCAAAAACAGATACCAAGATACCCCAGGTCAAGAAGCGCTTTTGCCAAATAAGGGGCATGCGCTCCAGGATTTTGGCGTTTACTACGGCGTTGTCGAAAGAGAGGGTCACTTCAAGTACAGAAAGAATAACTACCAGGAAAAGGGCGGCTAAGCCGGCTTGCACTCCAACGATAGTGAAGGCAAGAAGGGAAATAAGGATAGACCAGAAAAAGTGTTTGTATAAGGTATTTAACATAATGTCGCTGATTATAGCAGGAGTAACGCTACAAACAAAAAGCACCAGAAGAACTGGTGCTGTGAAAAACTTCCTTTTAACTTTCGCTGGCGATGGTAACCAGGTCGGTCTGTTCACGCATAAGTGCGATGGAAATCTGCCTTTTTGGTCCGGAAAGCATTGCTAGTTTGACGGTTTTGTCGCTGAAGCACTTTGCAATCCAAATACCAATTTCCTCAGCAGTCGGTTCGTCTGTGAAATTGCTGTGCTTGAGGATGCTGGACATCTGATCAAGGAAAGGTACTTTAATTTGATCCTGCCAATCAGGAATGGCAGCAATTACACGAATAACTCCGTCAGAGCCTTTTTGGTAAGCAGCGCGGTATTCCAAAAAGGTCCGGCAAAAAGCCAGGTCGGCCGTGTCGTTATCCAAAAAGAAATCAACAATGCGACCTTCGGCTGCTTCGATAGTGACGCCGCCGCCATGGTCAATCAGAACCAAGCTGTCCTTACCTTCCAAAACAAGTTTGGAGCTGTGGTAAACGATGTCCATTTTTATCTCCAAAAAAGTTGCTGTACCTCAGCTACTGTACCTCATTAAGGGATTTTGTAAATAATTTAAATTTGTGCCCTCGACAGCATCGGTCACGAATCACTAAGTATATTTGTCGTCTTCGACTCCAAATCTATTAAGTGTTCTCGACCCCGACGCGCCGGCCCAGAGGGTCCCCGGCTTGCGTCTTTCGATTCCTGTCTAGAGCTACAAACGGCAACGCCCCAAATACTTTCGTATTTGGGGCGGCCGATTTGTGCCCTCGACAGGAATCGAACCCATATCTTTCCCTTAGGACGGGACTGCTCTATCCATTGAGCTACGGGGGCGGTGGGACTACTTTATCATACTACCTACCGGGTTGAAATATATCGCCAAACAGGCTAGAATAGCTGTCACTTGCAAAAGTAATGCTTGGGTAGCTCAGTTGGTAGAGCATTTCCCTGAAGAGGAAGGGGTCGGCGGTTCGAGCCCGCCCCCAAGCACAAACAGACAGCGGAAACACGAAAGTGTTTCCGCTGTTTCTGTTTGTAGCTTGGGGGCGGGCTCGAAAGACGGAGCCAGGGGTCCCCTTTGGGGCTGGCGAGTCGGGGTTAAGTAGAAATAAGGAGTGCGAAGCACGACTATATTTTACTTATGCAGACACAACCTTACTTTCGACCTACGGGGGAGAAAGTAAGGTATGTGGCCTGCCGTTTAATTAATAGCTAACTAATACCTCTCTCCATAATACTCTTAATTTAACCCAGCTATTGACAACTGTTGACAAAAAAGGTGCCAGGTGTATGATTAAAAAGGTTTCCCGTCAACCCCCTCCACTCCCTTTTTAAGGAGACAGTCATGAATGCTCTTTTTTTGAAGAACGCAGTCGTTCTGACTGTGCTCTCTCTGTTCTGTGGCCTGGCCACGGCTGAGATGTTCCCCAATGCTCCCCAGCATTTCACGCCCGAACAGGTGCGTGCTCAGCTGGAGAAGACCATGAAGAACCCGAACAAGCAGCTGCTTCTGCCTGGTCAGAGCGCCACCACCGACGGCCGGGTGATCATTTGTGTCTCGGGCAACCTCGGCCAAATCCGGGTTTACAAGAACCCGGTGCAAGGCGTCAAGGTCACCTGTCACGCCGGTGGCAAGATCACGCCCACTGTCTGACCTTTGGTCAGAATGGGTGCATAAAAGCATCCCCACAAAAGCCACCACACCCTGGTGGCTTTTTTCAATACAAACAAGATCTTCTTGTACAGTTTTATAAAAGAGTGAGATAATTAGGTGGTAATTGTTCATCAACCAGCTCTTTTGGAGGTTGTCATGAAAAACTCGTTTATCGCCATGTCTGTTCTGTCTTTGGTTGCCAATTCAACTTTTGCGGCCAGTCCGCAAGATGAGGCGGAGGCTTACTTTAAAGAAAATTCACGCGTTATATTGCTCCGTAATGATACTGACAAATCAACATTGATTGACCGCAGTCAGTTGGGTAAAGAACTTATTTGTTTTTCCGCCGACATGAAGAGATACAGTGTGGGAGAGATTGTGATAGAGGACTTCAAAGGCCAGTTCACAGCCTTGGTGCGCTGTGTTGATGGCGATATCTATGTGATCA
>JACCDV010780495.1_pt1 | contig 11432 bp, 8 predicted proteins | sample 7446131 | NCBI WGS metagenome assembly JACCDV01 (sample SAMN15323448, study PRJNA562643) | freshwater metagenome | isolation source: river surface water | place: USA:Blue River Watershed | collected 2017-08-17
CGCGGGGGGGGACTCGAACCCCCACACCATTGCTGGCGTCAGGACCTAAACCTGGTGCGTCTACCAATTTCGCCACCCGCGCGGGTCCAAACAAAACGGGCGGACAGGTTGTTTTCCTGACCACCCGCTTGAAATCGGTCAATTTTCTATTTTAGCCGCTCCAAAGCCACCGCCCTGACACGGGCTCAGGGCTGCTGGCGCAGGGCTGGCGACGGCGCGCTGGGCCGCGGCACCCGGAACCAGGCCGCGTACATGGCCGGCAGCGCCAGCAGCGTCAGGGCGGTGGCCACGATCAGCCCGCCCATGATGGCCACCGCCATCGGGCCCCAGAACACGCTGCGCGAGAGCGGGATCATGGCCAGCACAGCAGCGGCGGCCGTCAGCACGATGGGGCGCAGCCGGCGCACCGCCGATTCGACGATGGCCTGCCAGGCGGGCATGCCGGCCGCACGGTCCTGTTCGATCTGGTCGATCAGGATCACCGAGTTGCGCTGGATCATGCCCATCAGCGCGATCACCCCCAGCAGCGCGACAAAGCCGAAGGGCCGGTTGAGCGCCAGCAGGGCCGCCGCCACCCCGGCCATGCCCAGCGGACCGGTCAGGAACACCAGCATGGCGCGGCTGAAGCTTTGCAGCTGCAGCATCAGCAGGGTGAAGGTGATGAACAGCATCAGGGGCACACCGGCAGCAATCGAGGCCGAGCCCTTGGCGCTTTCCTCGACAGCGCCGGCGACCTCGATGCGGTAGTCGAGCGCGCCCTGGGCCACCCAGCCGGCTTCGAGCTGCTTGAGCGCCGGCAGCAGCTGGGCAGTGACGGTGGCCCCCTGCAGGCCTTCGGCGATGTCCGACTGCACGGTGATCGCGTACTGGCGGCCCTCGCGCCACATCACGCCAGGCTCCCAGCCGAAGGTGGGGGTGGCGATCTGCAGCAGCGGGATGGCCTTGCCGGACGCGGTGGGCACATAGGACTGACCGAAGTCGCTGAGGGTGTCGCGCTCGGACAGGGGCTGGCGCAGCACGATGTCGATCAGCTTGTCGCCCTCGCGGAACTGCCCGACCGGGGTGCCCGAGAGCAATGTGCGCGAGGCCTGCGCGATGGCCTGGCTGCTGACCCCGAGGGCACGGGCCTTGGCCTGGTCGATCTCCAGCCGCACCGTCTTGACCGATTCGTTCCAGTTGTCATTGACGCCACGGGTGTTGGGGTTCTGGCGCATCGCGGCCTTGACCGCATCGGCGCGTTCGCGCAAGGCGGCGGGGTCGGGGCCCACCACCCGGAACTGCACCGGATAGGGCACCGGCGGCCCGTTGGGCAGCAGTTTGACACGCCCGCGCACCTCGGGGAACTCCTGCGCCAGCAGGGCCGGCAGCTTGACCCGCAGTGCCTCGCGGGTCTTGAGGTCCCTGGGCAGCACGATCAGCTGCGAGACGTTGTTCTGCGGAAACACCTGATCGAGCGGCAAATAAAAGCGCGGCACACCCGAACCCACCCAGGTGGTCACCGAGTGCACGCCCGCCTCCTGCGCCAGACGCTGCTCGACGCGGCGGGCCACCTCTTCGCTGGCGGCATAGGGCGCGCCTTCAGGCAGCCAGAGGTCGACCAGGATCTCGGGCCGGCTCGAATCGGGAAAGAACTGCTGCTGCACCTTGCCCATGCCCAGCAAGCCGAGCACAAACAGGGCGATCGTGATGCCGATCGTTTTCCAGCGGTGGGTCACGCACCAGGTGACCCAGGCGCGGAACTTCCGGTAGAAGGGGGTGTCAAACAGTTCGGGGCGCTCGTGGTCCTGCGGCGCGTGCGCCTGCGTCAGGTGGGCAGGCTGGCGCAACAGCCAGGCGCCCAGGTAAGGCACGAAGTACACCGAAGCCACCCAGCTGACCAGCAAGGCAATGACGGTCACGGCAAAGATCGCGAAGGTGTATTCGCCGGTCATGGATTTGGCGATGCCGATCGGCAGAAAGCCCGCCGCGGTGATCAGCGTGCCGGTGAGCATGGGCATGGCGGTGAGCTCATAGGCAAAGGTGGCGGCGCGGAACTTGTCATAGCCCTCCTCCATCTTGCGGACCATCATTTCGACCGCGATGATGGCGTCGTCCACCAGCAGGCCCAGCGCAATGATCAGGGACCCCAGCGAGATCTTGTGCAGGCCGATGCCGAAGTAGTGCATGGCCAGGAAGGTCACAGCCAGCACCAGCGGGATGGTGATGCCCACCACCAGGCCCGGACGCACATCGAGCGTCCAGCGGCGCCAGAAGAGCCAGGCCGGCGCATCGGTGTGGGGCCGCCGGTGCAGGCCCAGCGCCAGGAAGCTGACCGCCAGCACGATCACCACCGCCTCGATCAGCACCTTGATGAACTCGCCCACCGACTGCGCGACCGCGCTCGGCTGGTCCTGCACCTGGCGCAGACGCAGGCCCAGCGGCAGGCCCGCCTCGATCTGACGGATGCTCGCGCGCAGCGCCTCGCCCAGCGCGATGATGTCGCCGCCCTTGGCCATGCTCACGCCCAGTGCGATCACCTCCTGGCCATCGTGGCGCACCTTGACGGCCGGCGGATCGACGTAGCCGCGCGTGACCTGGGCGATGTCGGCCAGCCGCAGCTGGCTGCCCGAGCCAGCCCGGATGGGCATGGCGCGCAGCGCGTCCAGACTCTGGAACTGACCGCCAATGCGCACCTGCACCACGTCCTGCGGCGACTGGATGGTGCCCGCCGACTCCACCGCGTTCTGTTGGCCGAGCTGGGCCAGCACCGCACTGAAATCGAGGCCGAGCTGGGCGAGCTTCTTTTGCGAAATCTCGACGAAGACCTTATCGTCCTGCACGCCAAAGAGTTCGACCTTGGCCACATCGGGCACCCGCAGCAGGATCTGGCGCACCCGGTCGGCCTCGGCCTTGAGTTCGGCGGGGCTGAAGCCCTCGCCGGCCAGGGCATAAATCACGCCATACACATCACCGAATTCATCGTTGAAGAAGGGCCCCTGCACCCCTGCCGGCAGGGTGTAGCGCATGTCGCCGATCTTTTTGCGCACGGCGTACCAGACCTGCGGCACGTCGCCGGGGGGCGAGTTGTCGCGGATCTGGAAAATGATCTGCGACTCGCCGGGCTTGGAGTAGCTGCGGATCTTGTCGGCATAGGGCACCTCCTGCAGCGTGCGTTCAATCTTGTCGGTGACCTGCTCGGCCACCTGCTGCGCGGTCGCGCCCGGCCAGTAGGTGCGCACCACCATGGCCCGGAAGGTGAATGGCGGGTCCTCGTCCTGGCCAAGCTGGAAATAGGCGGCAATGCCCAGCACCATCAGGGCCAGCATCAGGTAGCGCGTGAGGGCCGGGTGCTCGAGCGCCCAGCGCGAGAGGTTGAAGGCAGTCTGGCCCTGCGTGTTGTCCTGGGTCATGTCGGCCTCACTGCGCCGCCTTGACCGGCGGGCTGTAGACCGTCACCTTCTGCCCCGGTGCCAGCACATGCACGCCGACGGCCACCACCTTCTGCCCCACGCTCAGGCCCGAGGCGATCACCACTTCCTGACCGTCTACCGCCTGCACCTGCACCGGCTGCGGCTGCACCGTCATGCTCGCCTCGTCGAGCAGCCACACCGTGGTGGCCTGCCCCTCCTGGCGCAGGGCCGTGGTGGGCAACTTGATGGCCTGCGCCGGACCGGCCTGCTGCTGGGGCGCCTGCACATTGACGGTGCTGCCCAGCGGCAGGGCCGCAGAAGCCTCGAGCGCCAGCTTGATCTGGAAGGTGCGGGTCAGCGGATCGGCGCTGGCGCCCACTTCGCGCACCTGGCCCTGCAGACGCTGATCGCTGGCCTGCAGCCGGGCCTGCAGGACCTGCCCCGGCCGGAACGCGGCCACGGCCTGTTCAGGCACCGAAAACACCGCCTCGCGCGGCCCGTCATGGGCCAGGCGCAGCACCGGCTGACCGGCCGAGACGACCTGGCCGACCTCGGCCTCGATCCCGGTGACCACGCCCGAGGCCGTCGCCAGCAACTGGGCATAGGCGCTCTGGTTGCGCTGCACGGCCAGCTGCGACTGGGCCTGCGCCAGCGCCGAGTCGGCCGCCTTGAAGGCCGCCTCCCGCCGCTCGAGTTCGGCCCCACTGATGAAATTCTGTGCCCGCAGCGCCTCAAAGCGCCTGAACTCGGCCAGCGCCACATCCCGCTGGCTTTGCGCCGCCACCACGGCCGCTTGCGCGGCCTGCACTGCCAGCTGGTAATCCTGCGGGTCGATCTGCGCCAGCAGCTGGCCAGCCTGCACGCGCTGGCCCACCTCGACCGAACGCGCCAGCAGCTTGCCTGGCACACGAAAGGCCAGACGCGATTCGATGCGCGCGCGCACCTCGCCGGCGTATTCGGCGGCAGGCGCCATGGCCCCTGCGCCGACCGTGATCACTTTGACCGCCCGCACCGGCTCCAGCGGCGCCTCCTGTCGCGAACAGCCGACGGCGCACAACAAGACCGCCGCCAGCACGGTCCAGAACACGATTTTGGGAGGCGCAAACAGGATTTTCATGGGGGCACCGACTAATGACTGACTGGTTAGTAATCTAAAACAAGGCCTGATCCCTGTCAAGCGACAATCGGTCCATGCGCACCCGTCCGATGCACAGCCAGCAGATCCTGCAAGGGGTCTCGCGCTCGTTCGCCTTGTCGATCCGGCTGCTGCCGGGTGCCCTGCGCGGACAGGTCGGCCTGGCCTACCTGCTGGCCCGGCTGACCGACACCGTGGCCGACACCCCCCGCGTGGCCGTGGGACAGCGACTGGCCCTGCTGGGCAGCCTGCAGCACGCCATCTCCGCACCCGAGGCACACCCGCAGCTGGCCACGGCGCTGCAGGACTTTGCCCGGCATGTGTCCGACCCGCACGAGCAGGCCCTGCTGCTGCGGGGCCAAACCTGCCTGGACGCGCTCGGGGCGCTGGCACCGGGCGACCAGGCCGTCATCCGCACGGTGCTGGCCGCCATCACCGAAGGGCAATGCTGGGACCTGCAGACCCTCGACACGCCCGGGCCCGGGGTGCAGACCGAGGCCGAAGTTGCGCGCTACACCTGGCAGGTGGCCGGCAGCGTGGGCGAGTTCTGGACCCGCATCTGCGACCTGCACCTGAGGCACTGGCACCAAGGCAGCACGGCCGAGATGCTGGCGTGGGGTGCGGCCTATGGCCAGGGCCTGCAGCGCCTGAACATCCTGCGCGACGCCCACCGCGACCTGCTGGCCGGGCGCTGCTACTTTCCGGCCGAGTCGCTGGCGCCCTGGGGCCTGGACCGCGACCGCCTGTGCGCCGCCGTGCGTGCCGGCGACCTCGCCACCCTGCAAGGACTGGCCCCGCTGCTGCAGGACTGGCAACGCCAGACCGAAAGCCTGCTGCATGCGGGCCTGCGCTACAGCCTGGCCCTGGATGGATGGCGCCTGCGGCTGGCCAGCGCCCTGCCCTGCCTGATCGGCATCCGCACCCTGGCGCTGCTGCGCCAGGCGGGCCCGCAGGCCCTGCTGGGCCATGTCAAGCTGCCACGCCGCGAGGTGCGCCAGCTGCTGTGGGCGCTGGTGCTGTCCGGCGTCTCCGACCGGCAGCTGCAGCGCAGCTGGGACCGGGGCCTGGCGGCGCCGCCGCTTCGTCCCGTCTAGGGGAGAATCGGGGCATGAGCCCGCAAGACTACGTCCAGCAGAAAGCCGCCGCCTCGGGCAGCAGCTTCTATTACGCCTTTCTCTTCCTGCCGCCAGAGCGCCGCGCCGCCATCACCGCCTTCTACGCCTTCTGCCGCGAGGTGGACGATGTGGTCGACGAAGTCAGCGACCCGGGGGTGGCCGCCACCAAGCTGGCCTGGTGGCAAAAGGAGGTGCAGCAGGCCTTTGCCGGCCAGCCCAGCCACCCGGTGATGCGGGCGCTGATGCCGCACACCGCGCCCCTGGGCATCCAGGCGGCCCACCTGCTGGCAGTGATCGAAGGCTGCCAGATGGACCTGCAGCAGACCCGCTACCTCGACTACCCCGGCCTGCAGCGCTACTGCCACCTGGTGGCGGGGGTGGTGGGCGAAGTCGCGGCCCGCATCTTCGGCCAGAGCGATGAGGCCACCACCCGCTACGCCCACAAGCTGGGGCTGGCGTTTCAGCTGACCAACATCATCCGCGATGTCGGCGAAGACGCCATGCGCGGGCGCATTTACCTGCCGGTCGACGAGCTGCAGCGCTTTGATGTGAAGGCGCAGGAGCTGCTGCAGCGGCAGTACTCGGCGCGCTTTTCCGCGCTGATGCAGTTCCAGGCCGAACGCGCGCACGCGCTCTACGACGAGGCCCTGGCCCTGTTGCCCGAAACCGACCGGCGCAGCCAGAAACCGGGCCTGATGATGGCCAGCATCTACCGCACCTTGCTGCGCGAGATCGAGGCCAGCGATTTCCAGGTGCTGCACCAGCGCATTGCCCTCACGCCGCTGCGCAAGCTGTGGCTGGCCTGGAAGATGCAGGCGCTCGGCCGATTCTGAGCCCCCGCAGGTGCGGGCGGCTCAGGCGCCCAGGGCCCGCGACTGCTGCTGGGCCGGGCGATCGAGGCAACGCTGCAGCCAGGCCTGGGTCAACGGGCAGGCTGCCAGCAGGCCGGGCGCTGGGCGCAACCAGGCCACCACGCTGGCCACGCACAGGTCGGCCACGGTGAAACGCTCGGCGGCCAGGTGCGCCTGCCCGCGGGCCTGCTGCTCCTGCAGGTGTTTTTCGAGCACGGCCAGCGGCACCCTCAGGCGCGACTCGGCCTTGTCGGCCAGCTCGGGCTTGCGCTGATCCTCGGGCATGGCCAGGCGGTGCATGAGCACGGTGAGCGCATCGGCCTCGATTTCGGTCACGGTCCAGAAGCTCCAGCGCAGGGCCTCGGCTTCTTCACGCGGGGTGGCCGGCGCGATCGACTGGCCATCGGCCTGGCCGTGCACGCGAGCAATGTAGAGGGCGCAGGCCATGCTCTCCCAGACAGTGACGGTGCCCTCGGGGCGTTCGTCCACCACCACCGGGATGTGACCGTTGGGGTTGATGGCCAGGAATTCGGCGCTGCGGGTGGCGCCATTCTTGTAGCTTTGCTGCACATGCTCGAATGGCACGCCCAGCTCGAGCGCGGTCCAGAACGGCCGGCTCGCACGCGATGGCCCGATGCCATAGATCTTCAGTCCCATCCGGTTCTCCTCAGTGCGGGTAGTCGTGCCAATGGCGGCACAGGGCATGCAAGTCTGGCACTTCCAGGTGGGGGCGGCTGTCGCCGTGGCTCCAGGCCTGGCCGTCGCGGTTGAGCCAGGCCACCTGCATGCCGGCCGCCAGCCCCCCCACGCCATCGAGGTGGGCATCGTCGCCCACATGCAGCACCTCCCGCGGCGCCACGCCGGCAGCGCGGGCAGCGGCTTCGAAAATCCGTACATCGGGCTTGGCCACGCCGGTCTCGCGGGCACTCACCGAGGCATGGAAGTGCGCGCCGATGCCCACCCGGTGCACATCGGCATTGCCGTTGGAGAGCGCCACCACCGGCAAACGCGCGCTCCAGAAGGCCAGCGCGGGCAGCGCATCGTCAAACAGCTGCACCCGCTGGCGCTCGGCAAAGAACACCTCGAAGGCCGCTTCGGCCAGTTCGGCAGGCTCGCCAGCCGCCTGCAGCAAGGCCCGGATGGCCTCGCGGCGCAGAAAGGACAGGTCGTGCGCCCGGTCGGCATGCCGGGCATTGATTTCAGCGCGGATGGCCTGCCTGGTGTCGGGCTGGGCCGAGAGCACCGCCGCCGCCGGCGCGTGCCGCGCCAGCCAGTCCTGCAGCACCGCCTCGGCCCGGCGGATGGTCGGCCAGACCGGCCAAAGGGTGTCGTCCAGGTCAAGGGTGATGGCTTTGATGCGGGCAAGGTCGAGCATGGTGAGCGAGAATACCGCATGGCTTTTCGCACCGAACCCACCTACACCCACGGCCAGCCGCCCAAGACGGCCATCCTGTACTGCAACCTGGGCACCCCTGACGCGCCCACGGCATCGGCCCTGCGCCGCTATCTGGCCGAATTCCTGGGTGACAGCCGCGTGGTGGAGATCCCCAAACCGATCTGGTGGCTGATCCTGCACGGCATCATCCTGCGCGTGCGCCCGGCCAAATCGGCTGCCAAGTACGCCAGCATCTGGACCGCGCAGGGCTCGCCCCTGCTGGTGCACACCCGCGCCCAGGCCGAGGGGCTGCAGCAGGCGCTGAGCGCACGCGGCCACCATGTGCTGGTGCGCCACGCCATGCGCTACGGCCAGCCCGGCATCGATGCCCAGCTTGATGCGCTGCGCGCCGAGGGCGTGACCCGGGTGCTGGCCATCCCGGCCTACCCCCAGTACAGCGGCACCACCACCGCCAGCGTGTTCGATGCCTTCTACCGCTGGAGCCTGCAGGCGCGGCAGGTGCCGGAGTTCCGCTTCATCAACCGCTACCACGACGACACCGGCTACATCGGCGCGCTGGCTGCCAGCGTGCGTGCCCACTGGCAGGCCAGGGGCCAGGGCGAGGTGCTGGTGATGAGCTTCCATGGCGTGCCCGAACGCACCCTTCAGCTGGGCGACCCCTACCACTGCGAATGCATGAAGACCGGCCGTCTGCTGGCCCAGGCGCTGGGGCTGGCGCGCGAGCAGGTGCGGGTGACTTTCCAGTCGCGCTTTGGCAAGGCCAAATGGCTGGAGCCCTACACCGAGCCCACCCTGATCGCGCTGGCCCAGGAAGGCGTCAAAAAGGTCGATGTCGTCTGCCCCGGCTTCACCGGCGACTGCCTGGAGACGCTGGAAGAAATCCAGATGGAAGCGCGGGAGGCCTTCCTGCATGCCGGCGGCGAGGCTTTCGAGTACATCCCCTGCCTGAACGACAGCCCGGCGTGGATCGGCGCCCTGGCCGACCTGGCCGAACGCCACCTGCAGGGCTGGAACACGGCCGCGCCCGATGCCGCCGCCGGCGAGGCCAGCCGCGCACGGGCACTGGCGCAAGGCGCCAAAAACTGAAGGGTCTGCCAACCTGCCCGCGCCGAAGCTGCACTGGCGTGCAGCAGCCTCACTCGAGGCGCTGCACCCGCGTGGGCTTGAAGCCAAGGTCGGCGACCTTGCCCTTCTTGGCGCGGCCGGCCTTGGCGTTGTTGAGGCTGCGGATCTCCAGCGTCTCCTCTCGCGCCTTGCCGCCCCGGCCGACGCCCTCGATCCTGACGCTGCGGGTGTAGGCTGCAGCGCCAGCCAGCTGGTCTTTGGCTTCAAGGTCGATCAGCATCAGACCGCGGCCGCCCTTTTCCATCTGCTTGAGTTCGCCGATGTCGAAGGTGAGGATGCGCCCGCCCGTGCTGGCGCAGCAGACCTGGGTGGCGGTCGCCATGGACTGGCCGCCAGCGGGCACGGTGGCGCTGGTGCCACTGACATGGGAGGGTGCGCACAGGCTCTCGCCCTCGCCCAGGCTGATGAAGCTCTTGCCACCCTTGTTGCGCGAGACCAGGCCTTCCACACTGGCCAGGAAGCCATAGCCGGCCGAGCCCGAGAGCAGCAGCGTGGCGCTGGCCGGGCCGGCAAAGTAATGTGCGGGCTGGGTGCCCGATTCGAGGTCGATCAGCGTGGTGATGGGCTGACCGTCGCCGCGTGCTCCCGGCAGCGTGGCCACCGGCACGCTGTAGACCCGGCCATTGGTGCCGAACACGATGAGCTGGTCGACCGTGCGGCATTCAAAGGTGCCGTACAGGCCGTCACCGGCCTTGAAGGCAAAGCTGGTGGCGTCGTGGCCATGGCCCTGGCGTGCGCGCACCCAGCCTTTTTCGCTGACCACCACGGTCACCGGTTCGTCAACGATCTTGACCTCGGCCACAGCCTTCTTTTCTTCCTGAATCAGGGTGCGGCGGGCGTCGGCAAAGGTCTTGGCGTCCTGCTCGATTTCCTTGACCATCAGGCGGCGCAGCGTGGCCGGGCTGCCCAGGATGTCCTCGAGCTTGCCCTGCTCTTCTCGCAGCTCGGCGAGTTCCTGCTCGATCTTGATGGCTTCCAGGCGCGCGAGCTGGCGCAGGCGGATTTCAAGGATGTCCTCGGCCTGGCGGTCGCTGAGTTTGAAGCGATCGATCAGCGCGGCCTTGGGCTCGTCGCTGTTGCGGATGATGTGGATCACCTCGTCGATGTTGAGCAGCACCAGCTGCCGGCCTTCAAGGATGTGGATGCGGTCAAGCACCTTGGAGAGGCGATGCTGGCTGCGTCGGGTGATGGTGGTCTGGCGGAAGCTGATCCACTCGGTCAGGATCTGGCGCAGGGACTTCTGCACCGGCTTGCCGTCAATGCCCACCATGGTGAGGTTGATCGGTGCCGAGGTCTCCAGACTGGTGTGCGCCAGCAGGCTGGTGATGAGCTCCTGCTGCTCGATCTTGCTGGTCTTGGGCTCGAACACCAGGCGCACCGGCGCATCCTTGCTCGATTCGTCGCGCACCACATCCAGCACGGCCAGCACGCTGGCCTTGAGCAGCTGCTGGTCCTGGCTGAGCGCCTTTTTGCCAGCCTTGACCTTGGGGTTGGTCAGTTCCTCGATTTCCTCGAGCACCTTCTGCGCGCTCACGCCCGGGGGCAGCTCGGTCACCACCAGCTGCCACTGGCCGCGCGCCAGGTCCTCGATCTTCCAGCGGGCACGCACCTTCAGGCTGCCCCGGCCGGTGCGGTAAGCCTCGGCGATGTCGCCGGCGGGGCTGATGATCTGACCGCCGCCACAGTAGTCGGGCCCGGGCAGGATGCGCAGCAGTTCCTCGTCAGACAGGCGCTCGTTCCTGACCAGCGCGATGCAGGCGTCGGCCACCTCGCGCAGGTTGTGGCTGGGGATCTCGGTGGCCAGACCGACGGCGATGCCGCTGGCGCCGTTGAGCAGGGTGAATGGCAGGCGCGCCGGCAACTGGCTGGGCTCTTCGGTGGAGCCGTCGTAGTTGGGCACGAAGTCCACCGTGCCCATGTCGATCTCGTCGAGCAGCAGGCCGGTGATCCTGGACAGCCGTGCTTCGGTGTAGCGCATGGCAGCGGCGCCATCGCCGTCGCGCGAGCCAAAGTTGCCCTGGCCGTCGATCAGCGGGTAGCGCTGCGAAAAATCCTGCGCCATGCGCACCAGCGCGTCATAGGCGGCGGTGTCGCCGTGCGGGTGGTAGCGGCCCAGCACATCGCCCACCACACGGGCGCTCTTGACCGGTTTGGCCGCCGTCGCCTTGTTGGGGCCGCTGTAAGCCAGGCCCATGCGGTCCATCGAATACAGGATGCGCCGCTGCACCGGCTTCTGGCCGTCGCACACATCGGGCAGGGCGCGGCCCTTGACCACAGAAAGCGCGTACTCGAGGTAGGCCCGCTGCGCGTAGTTGGCCAGGTTCAGCGCATCGTCGGTTTCGCCGCTGTTGAATTCGAGGGTCGGTTGATCGTTCATGGCTTCAACTGTTCAGGTGGCGGTTGCACCACCACAACTTCAAA
>JACCDV010665386.1_pt1 | contig 11429 bp, 11 predicted proteins | sample 7446131 | NCBI WGS metagenome assembly JACCDV01 (sample SAMN15323448, study PRJNA562643) | freshwater metagenome | isolation source: river surface water | place: USA:Blue River Watershed | collected 2017-08-17
CCATGGCGGTGTTTCGTATCTTTCAGGAAATGCTCAGCAACGTGGGACGGCATGCCCGGGCGCACACGGTGGACATCGACATCGCCCTGCGGGAGGGCTGGCTGCATCTGTGCGTGGAAGACGACGGCTGTGGCGCCTTGCCGCAGGCTTTCGAGTCGCCTCAGGCCTACGGCATCATGGGCATGCGTGAGCGGGCCCGCCATTTTGGCGGGGTGATCGAGATCGACAGCCAGCCCGGACGCGGCACCTGCATGCGCCTGTCCATGCCCGTCCCGGAGCTGCAGCCATGACCCGGCCCCATCCAGCCAGGGTACGTGTTTTGCTCGGCGACGACCACAGGATCGTGCGCGAGGGCCTCAAGATGGTGCTGGCCGACGAGCCGCGCATCCAGGTGGTGGCTGAAGCCGACACCGGCCCCGCAGTGCTCGACCAGGTCCAACAGCTGCAAGGCCCTCAGGGCATCGACGTGGTCCTGCTCGACATCGCCATGCCTGGCATCGACGGTCTGGAGGTGCTTCAGGCGCTGCGCCGCGACTGGCCGGGCCTGCCCGTGCTGATGCTCAGCACCTACCCCGAAAAACAATATGCCGTGCGCTGCATCAAGCTGGGTGCTTCGGGTTATCTCAACAAGAGCACCGACCCGGACGAGCTGATCGCGGCCTTGTTGCGCGTGGCTGCCGGTGGTCTGCACGTCACACCGGCCACCGCCGAAGCCCTGGCCAGCCTGGTGAGCCAGGGACGCACCAAAACCGGGATCGAAGTGCTCTCGCACCGCGAGCACCAGGTCTACCTTTTGCTGACGCAAGGCCGCACTGTGAGCGAAATTGGTGCGCACCTGAATCTGGCACCCAATACGGTGAGCACTTACCGTGCGCGCATCCTGGAAAAGACAGGCACCAAGAACGATGTGGAACTGGCCTTGTATGCGCAGAGCCATACCGCGGGGCGCTCGCCCATTGATCGCTGAGGCATTTGTCGTGTGGTGTCCACCGGCTTTGTAGGGCCAGCCCTACACCGCGTCGACGCAGCCACTGCGAAATCACGCGGCGCAGCCTTGTTGGCACACCGCAGGCCCATCCTGGCCCGCCGCTTGCATGGACCCAGGCATCTTCTTAAAGCGAGGTTGCCATGTCTGAATTCTTTGATCCGTACAACGCCGACCGCCCCTTGATGCTCAAGTGCAGCTGTGGGCGTGACCATTCGCCCGCAGACCACCATGCCGAGACCGTGGCCGATGCCGCCGCAGCGAAGCTGCGCGCCCGCTCCGAGACGGCAGACTTCGAGGCCTACAGCCAGTCCTTCATCGAGGCCACGCTGGTCAAGTCGCTGTTCCCCCACGACCAGGAGCGCCGCCTGTTCCTGCGCGCCGTGGGCAAGCAGACCGCCATGGCCGCCATTGCCAGCGTGCTGCCCGTGGCCAGTCTGCAGGCCATGGCGCAGGAAAAGGCACCGCTCGAAAAAACCAGCCTGAAGATCGGCTTCATTCCGATCACCTGTGCCACGCCCCTGATCATGGCGCACCCGCTGGGCTTCTACCAGAAGCAGGGCCTGAACGTCGAAGTGACCAAGACCGCAGGCTGGGCCCTGATCCGCGACAAGATGATCAACAAGGAATACGACGCCACGCACTTCCTGTCGCCGATGCCGCTGGCCATCAGCATGGGATTGGGCGCCAACGCCACGCCGATGAACGTGGCCACCATCCAGAACGTCAACGGTCAGGCCATCACGCTGGCGATGAAGCACAAGGACAACCGCGATCCGAAAAACTGGAAAGGCTTCAAGTTTGCGGTGCCCTTCGACTATTCGATGCACAACTTCCTGCTGCGTTACTACCTGGCAGAGCATGGCGTGAACCCCGACACCGATGTGCAGATCCGCGTGGTGCCGCCGCCGGAGATGGTGGCCAACCTGCGCTCGGGCAACATCGACGGCTTTCTTGGCCCCGATCCCTTCAACCAGCGCGCGGTTTTCGATGAAGTCGGCTTCATCCACCTGCTGACCAAGGACCTGTGGAATGGCCACCCCTGCTGTGCTTTTGGCACCAGCACCGAATTCATCCAGAAGAACCCCAACACCTTTGCAGCGCTCTACCGCGCGGTGCTCACCTCGGCGGCCATGGCGCGTCAGCCCGGCAACCGGGAGCTGATTGCCAAGGTGATCTCGCCCGCGCAGTACCTCAACCAGCCCGAGGCGGTGCTCAGCCAGGTGCTCACGGGCAAGTTTGCCGATGGTCTGGGCAAGGTGCAGAACGTGCCCGACCGTGCCGATTTCGACCCCATGCCCTGGCAGAGCATGGCGGTCTGGATGCTCACGCAGATGAAGCGCTGGGGCTACATCAAGGGCGAGGTGGACTACAAGCAGATCGCCGAGAAGGTGTTCCTCATCACCGACGCGCGCAAGCACATGAAGGCTCTCGGCCAGGAGTTTGCAGCCACCTCGCCCTATGCCAAGCACAAGATCATGGGCAAGGAATTTGACCCGGCCAAACCGGAGCAATATCTCAAGGGGTTTGCGATCAGCAAGATGGGGTGAGCAAGCATGAAAACCACACACCTCAACCTGCGGGCCGCCCTGGTCTCGCTGCTCATGTTCCTGGTGTTCCTGGGTGCGTGGCAGTTGTCGGCCACCTCACCCACGGTGGCAGGCGCGGCCAAGGCCGGCATGACGGCCGAAGAGATCGAGTACCAGAAGATGATGGGCAAGGACCCGGGTGCCGTCAAAAGCACCGGCTTTCCGCCGCCGATCGAAGTAGGCAAAGCGATCGTGGCCCACCTGGCCGACCCCTTCTACGACAAGGGCCCCAACGACAAAGGCATCGGCATCCAGCTTGCGCATTCGCTCGGGCGTGTGGGCCTGGGCTTTGTGCTGGCCGTGCTGGTGGCGCTGCCGGTGGGCTTCATGATCGGCATGTCGCCCCTCATGCGCAAGGCGGTTGATCCGTTTGTGCAGGTGCTCAAGCCCATCAGTCCGCTGGCCTGGATGCCGCTGGCGCTCTACACCCTCAAGGATTCCAGCGTCAGCGGCATCTTCGTGATCTTCATCTGCTCGGTCTGGCCGATGCTGATTAACACCGCCTTTGGCGTGGCTGCGGTCAAGCGCGACTGGCTCAATGTGGCCAGCACGCTCGAAGTGCGACCGCTGCGCAAGGCCTTCCGTGTGATCCTGCCGGCAGCGGCGCCCACCATCGTGACGGGCATGCGCATCAGCATGGGCATCGCCTGGCTGGTCATCGTCGCGGCCGAGATGCTGGTGGGCGGCACGGGCGTCGGCTACTTTGTGTGGAACGAGTGGAACAACCTGTCGCTGGTCAACGTGATTTTTGCGGTGCTGGTGATCGGTCTGGTGGGCATGTTGCTCGACCTGGCGTTTGCCCAGGTGCAAAAGGCGGTGACCTATGTGGAGTGATTCCAGCGAACGCGGGCCGATCGCCCCGATGACACCTCCTGCCTCTGTTTCCAACCAAAAGGCGTCCGCCATGACGGGTTTCCTCAAGATCGAAAAACTGGGCAAGGCCTACCAAAGCGACAAACCGGTGTTTTCGGACGTGTCCTTCACCCTCGACAAGGGCGAGTTCGTCTGCATCATTGGCCACTCGGGCTGCGGCAAGACCACCATCCTGAACGTGCTGGCCGGGCTGGACACTGCAACCGAAGGCCACGCCTTCATGGACGGGCGCGAGATCGCCGGTCCCAGCCTGGAGCGTGGTGTGGTGTTCCAGAGCCATGCGCTCATGCCCTGGCTGACGGTGCGGCAAAACATCGCGTTTGCCGTCAAGTCCAGATGGCCGGAGTGGAAAGCGCCGCAGGTCAATGTGCATGTGGAAAAGCATGTGGCCATGGTGGGGCTGCTGCACGCCATCGACAAGAAGCCCAGCCAGCTGTCGGGCGGCATGAAGCAGCGGGTGGGCATCGCACGGGCGTTTGCCATCCAGCCCAAGATGCTGTTGCTGGATGAGCCTTTCGGCGCACTCGATGCGCTCACCCGCGGAACCATCCAGGACGAGTTGATGGGCATCGTTCGCCAGACGCAGCAGACGGTGTTCATGATCACGCACGACGTGGACGAGGCCATCCTGTTGTCCGACCGCATCTTGCTGATGAGCAATGGCAACGAATCGGGCGGGCAGTATGTGCCAGGCGGCCTGGCCGAGGTGGTGGTCAACCCGCTGCCGCGCGAGCGCACGCGCGCCCAGCTGCACCACCTGCCAGGCTACTACGAGCTGCGCAACCACATCGTCGATTTCCTGGTGTCCCGCGCGAAAGCGCACTGAGCCAGGCGCAAGGTTTTCTTTTCAACAACCCTTTCAAGAGGTCTTTCATGAACCGTTTAGAAGTCACCGAAAAAATCATCGCCACCAAAGTTTCCAAGGGCATCAAGTGGAGCGACGTGGCCGACAAGGTGGGCTTGTCCAAGGAGTGGGTCACGGCGGGTTGCCTGGGCCAGATGACCTTTGACGCCAAGCAGGCCAAGGTGATCGGCAAGATCTTTGGCCTCACGGCCGAAGAGATCAAATGGCTGCAGGTCGTGCCCTACAAGGGCTCCTTGCCCACGCCGGTGCCTACCGATCCGCTGATCTACCGCTGGTATGAAATCGTCAGCGTCTACGGCACCACCATCAAGGAGCTGATCCATGAAGAGTTCGGTGACGGCATCATGAGCGCGATCGACTTCAGCATGGACATCGTGCGCCAGCCCGATCCCAAGGGCGATCGCGTGAACGTGGTGCTGTCGGGCAAGTTCCTGCCTTACAAGCAGTACTGAGCCAAGGGCCACGTGGGCCCTGGTGTCAGTAGTTGAGCAGGTTCCTGCGCACGTGCACCAGGTGTTCGGTGGCCAGGGCCTTGGCCTGCACCGGATCGCGCGCCCGGATGGCTTCGAGCAAGGCGCGGTGTTCGGCCTGGTAAGCCAGGCGCCGCTCGGGCGTGAGGCTGCGTTTTTTCAGCATGCCCCATTCGCCCTGCGTGCGGGCCAGGTTCATCAGCTTGAAGAGCTGGCTGATGAAGCCGTTGTGCGCGGCCTGCGCGATCACTTCATGGAACAGACCGTCCCAGACTTCGAACTCTTCGACGCTGGTGGCCGCTTCCGCGCGCACGCAGCATTCTTCCATCCGCTCGAAATCCGCCGCTGTGGCATTGCCGATCACCATCTCGATGATGGCCGGCTCCAGGGCCATGCGCGCCTGCATGAGTTCGGCCGGACTGGTGTGGCGTTCGGTCGATGAGGCGCTGGCAATGGCCGAGGGCGCCTGGCCGGCCAGCGCGGCGGCTTTTTCGGTGACGTAGGTGCCGCTGCCGACTTTTTGCGCGATCAGGCCCTGGGCCTTCATGTCCGACAGCACCTTGCGCACGGTGCTGCGGCTGATCCGGTGCCGTTCGCTGAACTCGCGCTCGGTGGGCAGACGGTTGCCGGCTTGCCACTGGCCGGTCTGCATTTGTTCCAGCAAGGTGCTGCGGAAAAGGTAGGAAGAATCCACGGGCGTGCGCGAAGTTGTTTGACCAAATCATACCAATTTCGGCGTTGTTGCCTGAACGTCCAATTCCGGGTAAACCCCTGTAGATCGTGTCTTCTTGGTGTCTTGGGAGTCAGGTGTTCCTCTTTATCATGGTCTGAATTGGTGTATTTGAAGACCAATCTGTAACCATTGCCGCGGGGCACAGCCGCCACGCATTTCAGGAGAACGCTTTGCGCATCGCTACTTTTGTCCACAACGGCACACGCCAGGTCGGCCAGGTCTCTGCCGACGGCCAGCAGGTCACCCCCTTTGCCCTCACGCCCGAGCAGGCGCAGCGCGGCGCGCAGCCGCTGATCGACGCGGCGGTTGAAGGCCGGCCGCTGCCGGCCCTGGCCGGGGCTTCCATCCCTGTGGCGGCGGTGCGGTTGGAGTCTCCGTTGCCCATCCCGCGCCGCAACGTCTGGTGCGTGGGCCGCAACTACCATGCTCACGCCAAGGAGCTGCAGGCCTCGGTCTTCAAGGACAGCAACGCCGACACCAAGGCCTGGCCGATCGTCTTCACCAAGGTGCCCGAGTGCGTGGTCGGCCCGTTCGACGATGTGCAGCTGCCCGGCGCGGCGGTGTCCGAGCAGATCGACTACGAGGCCGAGCTGGCGGTGGTGATCGGCAAGGGCGGCAAGAACATCACACAAGCCGATGCCATGCAGCACGTCTACGGCTACACCGTGGTCAACGATGTCACCGCGCGCGATGTGCAGATGCGCCACCAGCAATGGGACATGGGCAAGTCTTTCGACACCTTCTGCCCCATGGGCCCCTGGATCGTGACGGCCGATGAAGTCGACGGCCGCAAAACCCGCGTGCGTTGCTGGGTCAACGGCGAGCTGCGCCAGGACGGCCCGACCGAGAACATGATCTTCGACATCCCCACACTGATCGAAACCATCTCGCGCGGCATCACGCTCTACCCGGGGGACATCATCGCCACGGGCACGCCAGCCGGCGTGGGCATGGGCCTGAACCCGCCGCGCTACATCGCCAAAGGTGATGTGATCCGCATCGAGATCGACGGCGTGGGACAGATCGAGAACCGTTTCGTCTGAAACCAGCCAGGCAGGCCGTTACCCTGACCTGTGCATCACACAACAACTGAGGAGACACGAGATGCAAAGACGCCAACTGATCGGCCAGGCCGCGGGTGTATTCGCCGCGCTGGCCTGCACCGGCCTGAGCGCCCTGGCCCAGAGCTATCCGAGCAGACCCATCACCATGGTGGTGCCCTTCCCGCCCGGCGGTGTGGCCGACACCGTGGGACGCCCCGTGGCCGAGGCCATGTCGCGCCACCTCAAGCAGAGCATCGTGGTCGAGAACAAGGGCGGCGCTGGCGGTGGCATCGGCATGGCCCAGGTGGCCAAGTCCCGGCCTGACGGCTACACCGTGCTCATGTCCTTGTCGTCCCTGGTGGTCTTGCCCGAAGCGGACAAGATCCTGCAGCGTCCGCCGATGTTCCAGGTCAACCAGCTCAAACCGATTGCCCGTTTCACCGCCGACCCCACGGTGCTGGTGGTGCGCGCCGACAGCCCCTGGAAGACCTATGCCGAATTCATGGCGCATGTGAAGGCCAATCCGGGGCGGATCTCGTTCGGCTCCTCGGGCAACTACGGCACCATGCATGTGCCCATGGAGCAGCTCAAGGCCGCGACCTCCAGCTTCATGCTCCATGTGCCCTACACCGGCGCAGGCCCGGCGGTGCTGGCTCTGCTGGGCGGCCAGATCGAGGCCCTGTCCACCGGCCCGGCCAGTGTCAAGCAGCACATTGCAGCTGGCCGTTTGCGCGCATTGGCCCATTGGGGTGACGGACGCTTGTCCGCCATGCCAGAGGTGCCCAGCTTCAGGGAGCTTGGCGTGCCGATCCAGTATTCGCAGTGGTCCGGCCTGTTCGTGCCCGCAGGCACGCCCGCGGACGTGGTGGACGCCTTGCGCCAAGCGGCCAAATTCGCGGCACAGGATGCCCGTGCGGTGGCTGCCCTGACGGCGGCGGGCACCTCGTTCATGTTCCAGGATGCGCCAGAGTTCGAACGTTTTGTGCTGAACGACGCCAAAGAGATGAGTGCAGTCGTGGCGCGGATCGGCAAGGTCGATTGAGCCGCCGTCGCATCCCGCCCCTTGTGAGCCCCTTCAACGATCGGAGACAAACCATGATTCAATTGCCCCGAACCCTCCAAGCGGTCGCCCTGTGCCTGGGCATGGTGGCTGGCTTTGCGCAGGCCCAAAGCTACCCGAACCGCCCCGTGAAAATCGTCGTGCCGTTTGCAGCCGGCGGGCCGGCCGACAACTACGCTCGCTTCATGGCCCAGCGTCTGGGCGACGAACTCAAGCAGTCGTTTGTGATCGACAACAAACCCGGTGCCGGCTCGATCATCGGCACCGACCTGGTGGCCAAGGCCCCGGCCGACGGCTACACCTTGCTGATGATGTCGAACACCCACACGGTCAACGAGTCGCTGATCCCGACCAAGCCCTTTGCGCTGATGAAGGACTTTGTCGGCATTGCACCCGTCAACTATTCCGCCTTGCTGCTGGTGGTGCACCCCTCTGTGCCTGCGCGCTCGGTGGGCGAACTGCTGGCCTTGGCCAAATCCAGGCCCGGCAAGCTCAACTACGCCTCCTCGGGCAACGGCACGCCCTACCACATGGCCGGTGAATTGTTCAAATACATGGCCGGTGTGGACATGACGCATGTGCCCTACAAGGGCAGCTCGGGCGCTCGCACCGACATCGTGGGCGGGCAGGTGGATGTGATGTTCGATGCCGAAACCACCATGGCGACCATGGCCCGTGAGGGCAAGGTCCGTGCCCTGGCCAGCACCGGCCTCACACGCTCGGCCAACCTGCCCGAAATGCCCACCGTGAACGAGTCGGGTGTGCCCAAATACGAGGCCACCATCTGGCTGGGCCTGATGGCGCCCAAGGGCACACCGACCGAGATCGTCAACCGCCTCAATGCCGAGGTGCGCAAGATCGTCAACAACCCCGAGGTGAAAGCCACGTGGGCCAGGCAGGGTGCGGTGCCCATGTCGATGACGGTGCCCGAATTCGAGCAGTACCTCAACGCCGACATTGCCAAGTGGGCCAACATCGTGAAGGTGTCGGGCGCCAAGCCCGACTGACCCGGCATGGACAGCTGTCCGGTCAGCTTCCGCCTCAATGGTGAGGGCGTAACGGCGCAGGATGCCCCGGGCCAAAGCCTGCTCGGCGTGTTGCGCCACACCCTGGGCCTCAAGGCCACACGCATGGGTTGTGGCCAGGGCCAGTGCGGCGCCTGCCGGGTGATGGTCGACGGTCATGCCGTAGCCGCCTGCGAAACGCCGCTGTGGGCGGTGCAGGGCAAGGCGGTGGTGACGGTGGAGGGCCTGGGCAGCCGGGACGCACCGCATGCGCTGCAGACCGCGTTCATCGAAGAGCAGGCCATGCAGTGCGGCTTTTGCACCAGCGGCATCCTGATGTCGGCCGCGGCCCTCCTCCAGCGGCAACCTTGTCCGAGTCGGCAGGAGATCGTGCAGGTGCTCGACGGCCACCTGTGCCGTTGTGGCGCGCACAACCGGGTGTTGCGGGCGATCGAGAAGGTCGCCGCTGCCCACGCCACCCCATGACGCCCGAATCGCTCAAGGCGCAGCCGCTGCTGCGCCAGTGGCTGGCACTCGGCCCCGAAGAGCAGGTGCAGGCTTTTTCGGGCAAGGTCGACCTGGGGCAGGGCATCTCGCATGCCTTGCGCCTGATCGTGGCCGAAGAACTGCGGCTGCTGCCGCAGCAGATTGTCATGGTGCCGGCCAGCACCCATTGCAGCCCCGACGAGGCCGTCACTTCGGGCAGCCTGTCGGTGCAGCACTCGGGTGCGGCCTTGCGCTGCGCCGCCGCCCACCTGCGCGAAGGTTGCCGGCTGCGCATGGCTCAGCGCTGCGGTGTCGCGGCAGGCGAGGTGCAGTGCACCGAGGGGCACTTTCGGGTGCCCGGGCAGGCAGGCTTGGCCAGCTACGCCGAGCTGGTGGACGCGGCCCTGTGGGACAGCGCGATCGACCCGGTGCACGTGTCTGCCGGATATGCCGACCCGGATGCGGCCAGCGCCCATACCGCGCCTGCGAGGCGGCCCGATGTGGCGGCCAAGGTGTTTGGCGAGTTCGAATACATCCACGACAAGGTGTTGCCGGGCATGTGCCACGGCATGGTGTTTCGCCCGGCCACACTGCAGGCCGAGGTGATCGAAGGGCAGATGCAGGCCTTGCTGGCGCAATTGCACGCCGACCCTGGCGTGCTGCGGGTGCAGCGCGATGGCTTGCTGCTGGGCGTTCTGACCGAGTCCGAGCCTGTGCTGGCGCGCATCGCCCAGAAGATCGAGCAGGACGCAGCGCAGGGGCGGCTCTGGTCTTGCCACAGCGAAGTGCCCGACCCGAATGACCTGCCGGGCTGGCTCCAGGCGCAGCCGCTGGACACCACGGTGGTGGTCGACAGCGGTGTGGTGCAGGCCGAGCCTACAGACCTGCAGCGCATCAGCGCCGAATTCCATCGGCCGTTCCTGCAGCATGCCTCGATCGGCCTGTGCTGCGCCCTGGCGCAGTGGCAGCCGGACCGGCAGCTTGAAGTCTGGAGTCACAGCCAGGGCATCTACAACCTGCGGCGCGATCTGGCGCTGGCTTTCGACCTTGCTCCTGAACGGGTGCAGGTCTCGCACGTGGAAGGTGCCGGCTGCTATGGCCACAACGGCGCCGACGATGTGGCTTTCGATGCCGCCTGGCTGGCGCAGGCGGTGCCCGGGCGCCCGGTGCGGGTGCAATGGACACGCCAGGCCGAGCTGGCCCACGCACCGCTGGCCCCGGCCATGGCGGTGCGCATCGACGCCAGCCTGGGTGCCGACGGATTGCTGCGAGAGTGGGAGCAAACCGTCTGGAGCCAGGGGCATGGCACACGCCCGGGGCGCGGCAAGACGCCGGCCTTGCTGGGCGCCTGGCAGACCGCCACGCCGCAGCCGGTCACGATGGCCGTCAACGCGGCCATGGCGGTCGGCGGCGGCTCGGAGCGCAATGCCCAGCCGCCCTACGACATTCCCGCGGTCAAGGTGGTCAACCACCGCGTGCTCAGCATGCCGTTTCGGGTCTCGGCCATGCGCGCCCTGGGGGCGCCGGCCAACGTGTTTGCGGCCGAGTCGGTGATGGACGAACTGGCCTGGCGACAGTCGCAGGACCCGCTGGCGTTTCGGCTGGCCCACCTGCGCAGCGAAGGCCAGGCGCGTGCCGCGGCCGTGTTGCAGGCTGCGGCCAATATGGCCGGCTGGACCGACGCACGCCCTGCCGGTCAGCCCGAGGGCTGGGGCAGGGGTCTGGCCTACGCGCGCTACAAGAACACCGGCGCGTATTGCGCGGTGGTGGTCGAGCTGGTGGTCGAAGACCAAGTCAGACTGCAGCGCCTGTGCGTGGCGGCGGACCTGGGTCGCGTGATCGATGCCGATGGCGCCATCAACCAGCTCGAAGGCGGCGCCCTGCAGGCGGCAAGCTGGGCCCTGTGCGAGTCGGCGCAGCTCAGCCCACAGGGCATCCTGTCACGCGACTGGAGCAGCTACCCGATTTTGAAATTCAGCGAGATGCCCCGCGTCGATGTGCACCTGATGCCACGTCAGGATCAGCCCTCACTGGGGGCTGGTGAATGCAGCTCGGGGCCCACTTGCGCGGCCATTGCCAACGCGATCTTCGATGCCATCGGTGTACGCATGCGCTCGATGCCGTTCACGGCCGAGCGTTTGCTGCAGGCCATCGAAGCGCAAGAGCCATCGAACCATTTTTCTGAACGGTCAAACGGAGAATGACATGCATGTATTGAGTGGCGGCGCAGCCGCAGCCGTGGTCAAAGGCGTTCAGGCCGCATTCGAGCAGGCCACCGGCAGCCGCATCGATGGCACCTTCAGCGCCGTGGGCATGATGCG
>JACCDV010265044.1_pt1 | contig 11426 bp, 10 predicted proteins | sample 7446131 | NCBI WGS metagenome assembly JACCDV01 (sample SAMN15323448, study PRJNA562643) | freshwater metagenome | isolation source: river surface water | place: USA:Blue River Watershed | collected 2017-08-17
GTCGCCGGGCTGCAGCAGGCCGAAGAACACCGCCTGGTTGGCCTGCGAGCCGGAGTTCGGCTGCACGTTGGCATGGTCGGCGCCGAACAGCTTCTTGGCGCGGTCGATGGCGAGCTGCTCGACCACGTCGACGTGTTCGCAGCCACCGTAGTAGCGCTTGCCGGGATAGCCTTCGGCGTATTTGTTGGTCAATTGGCTGCCTTGTGCGGCCATCACAGCGGGAGAAGCGTAGTTTTCGCTGGCAATCAGCTCGATGTGGTGCTCTTGGCGAGCGTTTTCGGCTTGAATGGCAGCAAACAATTCGGGGTCGGTTTGTTCGATCAAAACATTGCGGTCGTACATGGCAGTCCTAAAGAGGAAGATGGTCCCAGCTAACAAATAAGCAGGGCTGCCCAGGCGAACGGCTAATCACCCCAAAGTCAGGGGCGGTGCGCTTCCCAGTGGTCATACATCCACGTCAGCGGTATCAAGCAAGCCTGATACGCCTATCGCCAGTCGCGCACGGGTAAGAGTTTACCGCGCTTGAAGGCGCCCATCTCGGATGAGGTTACTCGTCGTCGTCTTTCCCAAAGGGAGTCAAGCGTTGGGCTTTTTCCCACAAGCTCTCCAACCGAGCGGTGGCAGCTTCGGCCGCTGTGGAGGGCGGTGCAGTGATCGGTACTTTCAAGCCTTTGGCCACTTGCTGGAGGCGGGCGTTTTCGGCCATGACTTTGGCTGCGTAGCCTTGATCGTCTTTCATATTGCCCGCACCCACATAGAGTTTGAGTCCGCCTTCTAAGCTGCCCGCACGGTTAATGCACTCTTTGAGCACGTTCACGCCGACACGAACGTTGGCTACGGGGTCGAATGCGGCCAGTGCGCCGCCAAAGCCTTGGTACTTCTGTTCGTGGACCTTGGTCATCACCTGCATGAGTCCTTGGGCGCCAACATGGCTTTGGGCAAAGGGGTTGAAGCCTGATTCAATCGCCATGACGGCCAAGATGAGTGTGGGCTCAATGTTGTTCTCGGGGCCGACGTCATAAGCTTCTGACACCAGTGCGCTCAAGGGCTCGGGCGCAACTCTGTACTTTTTGCTCAACCAGTAAGCCAAGTTGGCTTGTTGCTTGGGTAGATCACGGGGGTCAGCGGCCGTGGCGCGGTCGACCGCATCGGCATCCGTGGCAATGCCCAACTCATCGTATTGACGCTCTTGCAGCCAGCCAATCAGTTTGGCTTCGGTCAAAAGACGCAAATCGGGGCGCACGGACAGCGCCACGACAAAAAAGAAAATAGACAGGCCCACCACGGCTAAGCCGTTGTGAGAAATCGCAAAAAAGCCCTGAGCCACGTCAGCCGCAAAGGTACGTAGACCTAGCTGTAATCGGGCGATGAAAGGAATAGACATAAATTAATTCAATAAGAAGTAGCTCAAATTTTAAAGCCTCGGCGACAATCACCCCTCATTCAACGTGAGCCTACTTGTGACTGATTCTTCTACCCCATCCTTTGACCTCGCCGCCTTAGACAAAATGACTGGCGGAGCTTTTACCGTTTCGACCTCGGCCGATCGCACCGCGCGCTTGCGCGACTGGTTGGCTAGCCAACCCACTTTGGCGCAAGTGCAAGCCGCTTTCGAAGAGATGAGCCACCGTGACAAAGGTGCTGCCAAAGCATTGCGCGAAAAGCTCGACGAGCTGCGCCGCAGCAAAGACCAAGATGCGTTGGTCGTGGAGTGGACCGCCAAAGGTGAGGCCTTGCGCGACGCCGCGCACATCAATTTGGCCGACGCCATGGGCTGGCAGCGCGATGCGGCCAAAGCGGGTGCGCCTCTGTCGCGCGAGCCTTTGGCCGGATTGAAAACCGCCTTGGCCGAGCGTGTGAAAGCCATTGAAGATTTACAACACCAAACCCAAGTGCAGCGTGAGGCTGCGGTGCTGTTGGCTCAACGCATTGAAGTTTTGTCTACCAAACCTTGGCAAGACGCTTTGGCCCAGCGCCAAGCTTTGCAAGCCGACCTCGACCGTTGGGTCGCCCAAGCCCAAGCGTTGGCAGCGGATGACCAATGGCCCAGCGTGGACGCGAAGTTTGCCCCAGCCTTGCAAACCAGCACCCAGCAAGTGCAAGCCGTGTGGACCGCGTTTTGTGAGGCCTTGACCTTGACTGAAGCCGCTGCAGCTGATGCGGCTGCACCGCTGCCTGCTGTGCCGGCTTGGTCCGACCAAATCCGTATTGCACGCGGCGAGGTGTTGCCCCAAGCGGCTGCTTCAGAAAAAGCAGCCAAACCCGCTGCTGGTGTGGACGCAACCCGCAAGGTCAAGCCCACAGCTGACAAAGCTGTGGTGGACCAGAAGCGTTTGGAGCTGGCCATGCAAGCCGAGGCGCTGTTTAAGCCTGCACCTGCGGCAGACCAACCGACCCAACCTGCCGTGACAGCTGACGAGGTGGTGCGCGTACCTGCCATGGGCGGGCGCAAGATGCAAGAAACGTTGCGAGGCCTGCGCGAGCAATGGAAGAAAATTGACAAGGAAGCCGCGCCGAACCCCGCGTTGTGGAAGCGCTTTGACACTGCTTGCAACCGTGCCCACGATGTGGTGGATGCTTGGCTCAAAGAAGCCCGTGCACAAACCACGGCACACAAAGCCCAACGCTTGGCCTTGATTGAAGAAGTCAAAGCTTGGACGCTCACGCACGGCAAGGGCCCCGACTGGAAAGCGGTCGCCCGTCAGCTGCACCAGTTTGCTCAGCGTTGGCGTGAGAGTGGGCATTTGAGCGAAAAAATGTTTGCCGAATTGCAGCCTGTTTGGAAGGCTGCCATTCATGCCGCACACGAGCCACTCGAAGCTGCACAAAAAGCCAGCTTGGCACGGCGTCAAGCCCTCATCGCCGAAGCCCAAGCCCTGGGCGCCGCGCCCAGTTTGCGAGTGGATGCGGTGAAAGCCTTGCAGCAGCGCTGGCAAGAAGAAGCACACACAGTGGTGCTGGACCGCAAGCAAGAACAAAAATTATGGGATGCGTTCCGTCAGCCCATTGACGAGGCCTTCTCGCGTAAATCGTCTGTGCGAGAGCAATCGCAAGCGGCCTTGACGTCGCACGACAAAGCCGTGGTCGAAGCGGCCAAAGCCCTCGAGTCAGCCACTGCGAAAGGTGATGCTTCTGCAATTCGTGCCGCCATGCAAGCGCTAGAACAAATCGCGCGAGGCGAAGTGGTGGCCCCTGCTGATGTGCCAGCAGCAGCGCCTGTCCTCTCAGATGTGTCTGCACCTGCACCTGCACCTGACACATCTAGCCCTGATGCTTCGGATGCTGAAGTGTCCACGGCGTCAGTGGCACACGCTGAGCCCGCCAAGCCCAAGGCTGCGCCACGCCCCGTGGTGGCTGTGCGAGGTGATGATCGTCCGGGGCAAAAACGCACAGAAGTTGCCCCAGCAGTGCGTGGTCGCGATGGCAAGCCCAGTGGCAAGTCGGGCCGTGATGGCGGTCGTGAAAGCTTGACACCGCGTGGTCCGCGCTTGGGCGATGTGGCTTTCCGCGCACAACGTCATGCGCTGGAGTCTGCTCAAGATGCATTGCGTCGCTTGGCGTCACAAGCCCACGGTGAAGTGTTGACGCAGTTGATGCAGGCTTGGGAAAAGCGCGACGCCGCCCAAATTCCACCAGCGCAGGCGATGGGCCACAAACTCAACCCTGCTCAGCGCACACAGTGGGCGCAAGCCTTGTCTGCAGCGCCTCATGGTGATGTGCTGACACCTTTGTTGCGTTTGGAAGTGGCGGCAGACTTGCCCACGCCTGCTGCGCACATGGATGCACGTCGTGCTTTACAGCTGCACATGCTCACACGCCGCCACGACCCATCGCCACAAATGACATGGGCGGCCGATGCCGCGCAGGTATTGGGTGGTGCCTATGATGAAGGGCTGGCGCGTCGTTTGCAGTCGGCGCTCAAGGTGCTGCTCAAGCGCTAAGACACGGCCAGCGGCAATCGACAAAGCCCCCGTGTGGGGCTTTGTGCGTTGGGACGTCGCCAGGTTGAAATTTCTAAGCGTGGCGGCTGCGTATCTGCATGCCAGTCGCTCAGCACCCAGCGGCTCAAACCGTTCGCCAAGTCATGCACTGCGGGCTTATGCGTGTGGCCGTGGAGCAGCACCTGAGCTTCAGTGGCCAAGAGCCATGCAAGCGCTGCTTGGTTGTCGACATCGGCATAGTCTTGATGGCTTTGTTTGAGCGCCTCGCTTTGGCTTCGCACATCTCGCGCATAGGCTTGGCGTTCGGCCAAAGGCTTAGCTAAGAAAGTCGTTTGCCATTCGGGTTGGCGTACTTGGGCGCGAAATGCCAGATAGTCGTGGTCGTCCAAGCACAGGGCATCACCATGGCTGAGCAGAAGGCGTGTTGGTTGGACGTCATCCGTGGTTGCTAGTTCCAGCACCGTCGGATCGCTCAGACCTTGCATGCCACTGGCATTGAGCATTGCAGGGCCTACCAAAAAATCGCGGTTACCACACATGAAATACACAGGCATGCGCTGTGCAGTCGCCTTGAGTGTGCGGATGCACTGCAAAGCAAAAGGGTTGTGGTCGTCATCGCCCACCCATACCTCAAACAAATCACCCAAGATGAAGAGGGCGTCTGCAGGCGTTTGGGTCATATAGCGTTGCCACGCCTCACACGTGGCTGGCGCGTTTGACTCTAGATGCAGGTCAGATATGAAGTCCACACGCTGCCAGTGCTGAGGCGCTTGTATGGTGGATACAGGCTGGGGCAGCAAAGGTGGTGTGGACATGCGTGCAAAGTTGAAGTGGCTTAGAGCGCTACCGCTTTTTCAATGACAACGTCTTCTTTTGGCACGTCGTCATGGAAGCCCTTACGACCCGTTTTGACTGCAGCGATTTTGTCAACCACGTCTTGGCCAGCGACAACTTTGCCAAACACGGCATAGCCCCAACCTTGCATGCTGGGTGCTTTGTGGTTCAAAAAGTCGTTGTCAGCCACGTTGATGAAAAACTGAGCCGTGGCTGAGTGTGGATCAGACGTGCGCGCCATGGCGATGGTGTAGTGGTTGTTTTTCAAACCGTTGTTGGCTTCGTTTTCAATCGGCGCGTCACATTCTTTTTGACTCATGCCTGACTCGAAGCCACCACCTTGCACCATGAAGCCAGGAATCACGCGATGAAAAATGGTGTTGTTGTAGTGACCTTTGTTCACATAGTGCAGAAAATTTTCGGTGCACTTGGGCGCTTTTTCTCCGTCGAGTTCGAGGGTGATGACGCCGAGGTCAGCGATGTGTAGTTCGACTTGTGGGTTGCTCATGGTGGATGTCCTTGAATTGAAAAATAAATGATCGGTGCTTCACAGCATCCGTGCCGATTGAATGACGATGGGCGTTTGCGGTACATCGGTGGGGAATGGGCCACCAAAACCTGTGGGGACGCTGCGAATTTTTTGCACAGTGTCCATGCCGGATACCACTTTGCCAAACACGGTGTAGCCGGGCTGTTGTGGACTTGGGTCTAAAAAGCCGTTGTCCACCACGTTGATAAAGAACTGGGCTGTCGCTGAGTGTGGTGCATTGGTACGTGCCATGGCAATCGTGCCCACGGTGTTGCGCGGGCCCCCTTTGGCCAAGGCTTCGCGGCCTTCGTGCTCGACGGGTGGGCGGGTGCGTCGTTCCATGTAACGCTGGTCATAGCCGCCACCTTGCACCATGAAGTTGGCAATCACGCGGTGAAAAATTGTGCCGTCGTAGTGTTTATCACGCACGTATTGCAAAAAGTTTTCAACGGTCTTGGGGGCCTTGTCTGGGTAGACCTCGACCACAAACTCACCCGCGTTGGTGACAAACTTCACACGGGGTACGTCTTGGGCGCTGGCACTGAGCGCCAGACTTGCAAAAACAATGGCGAACAAACTGGCTTTGTTCAGTACACGGCGGGTTATCGTTGTCAGTGTCATGGTTTGCCTTGGGTCATTTCTAGGACGGGTTTAATTTGTTCAATCTTTTGTGAAATGCCGCGTTGCCCGGGCTCAATGCCCAAAGAACGTTCATACGACTGACGCGCCATATTCACCAGCAAGTCACCCATGTTTTCATGGGCTGCTGCGTAATTGGGGTTGGCGCGCAAAGCGTTGTCTAAGGCTGCTTTGGCGTTGGGGTAATCACCTTTGGATGCGTAAATGACGCCCAAGTTATTAAACGGCTCAGCCAGTTCGGGGTATTCGCGGGTCAGGTCAAGGTAAACCAGCAGTGCCATGTCGGGTTGGCCCAACTGTTCAAAGATGAAGCCCTGCCAAAACCGCATTTGGGGATCACGCGGATTGGTCGCCAACGCTTTGTTCACCAGCAACAAGGCTTGTGGGTATTTGGCTTGGCGCAAAAGCTTGCGCACATCATTGTGAGGGGTGCTGATGACGATTTTGGTGGCCATCGACTGACCTGGTTGCCATTCCAAGGCTTCTACGCTTTGCGCGTGTGCCGATTCAAAAGCCAAGCCCAGCGACACACCCAAGACCCATGCTGCCACCCAACGGGTTGGGGCGAAGGTTTGGCGGGCAACGGGCTGTGCCAAGTGCGTGGCAGAGTGGGGGGCGTGAGGGTTTGTCATGTGCTTTGTATACTTGAGCCATTGTAAAACAGAGGGTATCAACGACTCTTTGGTTTTCACCTCATTACCGACCCATCATTGCGGTCTTCTCTCGATTCACTCATGACGCTTCGTATTCACAACACGCTCACGCGTGCGCTGGAGAACTTTTCGCCGCTCGAACCTGGCCATGTGCGCATGTACGTGTGCGGCATGACCGTGTATGACCTGTGCCATTTGGGCCATGCGCGTTCGATGGTGGCGTTTGACGTGGTCCAGCGTTGGCTCAAGGCCAGCGGCTACAAGGTGACCTACGTACGCAACATCACCGACATTGACGACAAGATCATCAAGCGATCATTAGAAAACGGTGAAACCGTGCGCGGCCTGACCGATCGCATGATTGAGGCTTTGCATCAAGATGCAGATGCGCTGGGCATTGAGCGCCCCACGCACGAACCCCGCGCGATGGACTATGTGCCGCAAATGCTGTCGATGATTGGCACTTTGCAAGACAAAGGCTTGGCCTACCAAGCCAGCAACGGTGACGTGAACTATGCCGTTCGCAAATTTGCGGGTTACGGCAAATTGTCTGGCAAGTCTTTGGATGAGTTGCAAGCGGGCGAGCGCGTGGCCGTGGACGATGGCAAGCAAGACCCGCTGGACTTTGTGTTGTGGAAATCTGCCAAAGAGAGCGAACCCGACGAAGTGAAATGGGCCAGCCCTTTTGGTGCAGGCCGCCCCGGTTGGCACATCGAGTGTTCGGCCATGAGCTGCGAAATGCTGGGCCAAAGTTTTGACATTCACGGCGGGGGCGCTGATTTGCAGTTCCCGCATCACGAAAATGAAATCGCCCAAAGTGAAGGTGCGAATGGCCAAAAAATGGCCAGTGTGTGGATGCACAACGGTTTCATCAATGTGGATAACGAAAAGATGTCTAAAAGCTTAGGCAACTTCTTCACCATCCGTGATGTGCTCAAAGCCTTTGATGCTGAAACCGTGCGCTTCTTTGTCGTGCGAAGCCATTACCGCAGCCAACTCAATTACAGCGACGTGCATTTGAACGATGCACGCGGTGCGCTCAAACGTCTTTACACAGCATTGGGCTCAGTTACGCCTGATGAGGTCGCCATTGACTGGACCGATCCCCATGCCGCGCGCTTCAAAGCGGCCATGGATGAAGACTTTGGCACGCCTGAAGCGGTAGCCGTGCTGTTTGAGTTAGCCAGCGAAGTCAATCGCACGCAATCCACACAGACGGCAGGCTTGCTCAAAGCCTTGGGCGGCGTGTTGGGCTTGTTACAAGACGATCCACAAAGCTTTTTGCAAGGCGGCGCATCTGATGATGAGGCCGCGATTCAAACCGCCATCGCTGCGCGTGCGGCTGCCAAAGCAGCGAAGAATTTTTCCGAAGCCGACCGAATTCGCAACGACTTGCTGGCGCAAGGCATCGTGTTGAAAGATTCCCCCACTGGCACCACTTGGGAGCGTGGTTGAACATGCCCGTGACCGAAAAAATCACCATCGCCACCCCTGACTACTGGGGCGAGGCCTGCAAACACCTGATGAAAAAAGATCGGGTCATGAAGCGCCTTATTCCGCAGTTTGGCGAAGCCTCATTGCAGTCGCGTGGCGATGCCTTTGTCACGCTGGCGCGTAGCATTGTGGGGCAGCAGGTCTCGGTCAAAGCCGCCCAAACTGTGTGGGATCGATTTGCCAAATTGCCCCGCAAAATCACACCGGCCAATGTACTCAAGCTCAAGGTGGACGACATGCGTGCGGCAGGCTTGTCTTCACGCAAGGTTGAGTACATCGTCGATTTGGCGCTGCACTTTGACAATGGTGCGTTGCATGTCAAGAAATGGTCTGAAATGACGGATGACGCCATCATCGAAGAGCTGGTGGCGATTCGTGGCATTGGGCGTTGGACCGCTGAAATGTTTTTGATGTTCCATCTCATGCGGCCCAATGTTTTGCCGCTCGATGATGTGGGCTTGATCAACGGGATTAGCCACAATTACTTCTCGGGTGAGGCGGTCAGCCGAAGCGAAGCGCGAGAAGTGGCGGCGGCATGGGCGCCCTATTGCAGTGTGGCGACTTGGTATATTTGGCGCTCGCTAGATCCGCTGCCTGTCGCGTATTGAGCAGCTAAGGAGTAATGATTTTGGCTAAACGAACTTTCCTCGACTTTGAACAACCGATTGCCGAACTCGAAGGCAAAATTGATGAGCTACGCTATGTGCAAAGCGAGTCGGCTGTTGATATTTCAGAGGAGATTGACCAGCTCAGCAAAAAAAGCTTGCAGCTGACCAAAGAAATTTACAGCGACCTCACGCCTTGGCAAATCACCAAGATTGCTCGTCATGCTGAGCGTCCTTACACACTCGACTACATCAACGAAATCTTCACCGATTTCGTGGAAATGCACGGCGACCGTCACTTTGCCGATGACTTGAGCATTGTCGGCGGCTTGGCCCGTTTCAATGGCAACGCCTGCATGGTCCTCGGTCAACAAAAAGGTCGCGATACCAAAGAACGCGCTGCGCGCAACTTTGGCATGAGCCGCCCAGAAGGCTATCGCAAAGCTTTGCGATTGATGAAGACCGCTGAGAAGTTCAAGCTACCCGTGTTCACATTTGTGGATACGCCCGGAGCCTATCCTGGCATTGATGCGGAAGAACGCAGCCAGTCTGAAGCGATTGGGCGCAATATTTTCGAAATGGCCCAGCTCGAAGTGCCAATCATCACCACCATCATTGGCGAAGGTGGCTCGGGCGGTGCATTGGCCATCAGCGTGGCCGACCAAGTCTTGATGTTGCAGTACTCGGTGTACTCCGTCATCAGTCCTGAAGGTTGTGCTTCGATTTTGTGGAAAACCTCTGATCGTGCAGAAGATGCTGCTGAGCAATTGGGCATCACCGCCCATCGCCTGAAGGCCTTGGGGTTGGTTGACAAAATCGTGAACGAGCCCGTGGGTGGCGCACACCGTGACCCCAAGCAAATGGCGGCGCAACTCAAGCGTGGCTTGAACGATGCATGGCGCCAAGTCACGGACATGAAGGTCAAAGAGCTGCTCGACAAGCGTTACGAGCGTCTGCAAAGCTATGGCCGCTTCACCGACACCAAAGCTGAACGCTGATTTCCCATCGCTGGATGCGCTCCAGCACGTAGTCCCATTCGCTGTTGCGCTCAGTGGCGGGGCCGATTCCACGGCTTTACTGCTTGCTTGTGCCACACGCTGGCCGGGTAAGGTGCATGCCGTGCATGTGCACCATGGACTGCAAGCTGCTGCTGATGGATTTGAAACGCATTGCAAGCAGCTATGTGAACGTTACAACGTGCCACTGGTCGTGCAACGCGTTAACGCCACCCACGCCGCAGGTCAAAGCCCTGAAGATGCAGCGCGCCAAGCGCGTTACCAAGCGTTCGCCGAAGCCTTGCACAACAACTGGGGCGGGCAGATCAAGCATATGGCTTTGGCCCAACATGCCGATGACCAAGTCGAGACATTACTGCTGGCGCTCTCAAGAGGTGCAGGTTTGCCAGGGCTGGCCTGTATGCCTGCCGTGGTCAAGCGACAAGATGTGACCTATCACCGACCTTGGTTAGATGTACCCGGGGCAGTCTTGCGCGAGGCGCTCAACGCCGTCGGCCAACCTTGGGTGGAAGATCCGACCAACGTCGATACCCACTACACCCGTAATCGCATTCGTGCTGAATTACTGCCTGTGATTGAAAAAGCATTTCCATCTTTCCGACCAACCTTTGCACGCAGTGCTTCGCATGCAGCGCAAGCGCAAACCTTGCTGCAAGAACTGGCCGAACAAGATTTGCAAATGGTTGGCAATCCACCGGTGATCAAGGCTTTGCAGCAGATGAGTGAGGCGCGGCAATCGAATGTGCTGCGACATTGGTTGGCGCAAGAACACTCGCAAGCCAGTGCAGCACAACTGCAGGCGTTGCTGGCGCAGGTGAAGGCTTGCATCACACGTGGTCATCACATCGACATCAAGGTGGGGCGTGGGTTTGTGCGTCGGGATGGGGCTGTCTTGCGTTGCTACAATCTGTGAGTTTTTTGCCCATAACACAACAGTTTTAAACAAATATGGCATTGATTGTTCATAAATACGGTGGCACATCGATGGGCTCGACAGAGCGCATTCGCAACGTCGCCAAGCGCGTGGCCAAGTGGGCCCGTGCGGGTCACCAAATGGTGGTGGTTCCCTCCGCAATGAGCGGCGAGACCAACCGTTTGCTGGGCCTAGCCAAAGAATTGGCCCCCTCCAAAGCCGATTCAGCCTACAACCGCGAACTCGACATGCTGGCTTCGACAGGTGAGCAAGCGTCTTCTGCGCTGTTGGCCATTGCTTTGCAAGCCGAAGGCCAGCCTTCCGTCAGCTACGCTGGCTGGCAAGTGCCGATTCGCACCAACAACGCCTACACCAAAGCGCGCATCGAATCGATTGACGATGTGCGCGTGCGTGCCGATTTGGATGCTGGCAAAGTCGTCATCATCACGGGGTTTCAAGGTAAAGACGAAGACGACAACATCACCACCTTGGGGCGTGGCGGCTCTGATACCTCGGCCGTGGCCGTGGCCGCAGCCCTCAAGGCCGCTGAATGCCTGATCTACACCGACGTGGACGGCGTCTACACTACCGATCCACGTGTGGTGCCTGAAGCCCGACGCTTAGAAACACTCTGTTTCGAAGAGATGCTGGAAATGGCATCTTTGGGTAGCAAAGTTTTGCAAATTCGCTCGGTCGAGTTTGCAGGTAAATACAAGGTGCCGCTGCGCGTGTTGTCCAGCTTCACCTCGTGGGACATTGACATCAACGAAGAAGCCAAATCAGGCACGTTGATCACCTTTGA
>JACCDV011209323.1_pt1 | contig 11426 bp, 11 predicted proteins | sample 7446131 | NCBI WGS metagenome assembly JACCDV01 (sample SAMN15323448, study PRJNA562643) | freshwater metagenome | isolation source: river surface water | place: USA:Blue River Watershed | collected 2017-08-17
GATGCAATGATAGACACAGTTGGATTGCTTCTTGTAGATGATTTTCATGCACCAATCCTACCGGGAAGACGCCGGAAGGACTTCATCCCCCGGCTAACGCCGGGGGTTTTGCGGAGGAATCATAAAACTTCAGAAGTCGTTCGGGCAGAGATCAATGAAAGGAGAAATCATCTAAAAAATCTGGGTTTTTCGGAAGATTGGATCGTAAACCTACAAAGAGACAGATCAACTTTATTCCAAGTCGAGAACATCGACGCGAAGATCGCGGGGCTTACTGAGCGCGGCTTCGAGAATCCGCAAAAAATGATCGCAAGCTTGCCCCCTATCCTGGGCTTGGCCTTCGAGAACATCGACGCGAAGATCGCTTTGATCAATCGCTTAGCCTCCCATTACAAGCTGGAAATCTCGGCGCCGGCATTGATGCAACAAGAGAATGCCCTCATCGGATCAAAGATCGACAAACTGTGGGTGCTGGCGAGGGTAGCCCGGGATATGAGTGATCCTTCCATTCTCTCGGCATCGTCACTACGAAAACTGCTGTATGCCAATCTGGAGTGCGTTGTGATCGCACAATATGAGATTACACAAAAAACATTTAATGCGTTGATGAAAAAAGTAAAGGAGGTGAAGGCACGCGCAGAGGGACGAGAGAATTGGCGACAGCAGATTGCAGCTGTGTCTGGTGAAGACAATATCTCGCGTCGATACTTGCAAGGGTATCCTATGAAGCAGTAAGCGAATGTGCCGTATCGGAGCCACTCGAAATGAACCGATCCTATTACAAAAAGAGCAGTTACAAATCGTCACGGAAACTGCCAGTCGCGTCCGGCAAGCGGCGCGGCGACTGCGCGGCCCGAAGATTTTTCAGCCGCCGCGCCAATGTTCGCGGAAATCGGTTATGATTTTGTCGCCCAGGCACCACCATTCTATGAAACACCAGCCTCATGGAGGATTGGCACTTCCGGAAAAATTCCGTACGACTGTTTTGGCGCGCTGGGGCAAAAAGGGAGAAGAATGGCTGCAGGATTTCCCAGCCCTCCTTCAAAAATGCGAGGAGCGATTCTCGGTGAGCATTGGAAATCCGAGGGAAAATTCTTACAACTTCGTTGCAGATGCAAAAACAGAGAGTAGTGAATCGGTCATCGTGAAAATCGGATACCCAGGTTCCGAATTCCCCAGGGAAATTGACGCACTCGAAGCATTCAGAGAGAAAAAGATGGTCCGCATGCTCGATTACGATCGCGATCTCCCGGCGATTGTGTTGCAGAAATTGGCCCCCGGAACGGAGCTTGCGACACTCCCAAACGATGAAGAAGCCACGCGCATACTCGGAGAATTCATACGCAATTTGCCGGTTGCAATCCCAAAGAAATATTCGTTCCCGACAATCGAAGATTGGTTGCGGGTCATCGATCGCATCGGCACGGATCATCCGATTCCTCCTCCCCTCCTCTCCACAGCCCAGAAACTTCACGAGGAACTCGATGCAACGAAGAAAGAAAACAAATTGCTCCATGGAGATTTGCACCACTACAACATTATCTTCGATAAAAAAGATGGGTGGGTGGCGATTGATCCACAGTGTGTCATCGGCGATCCGATATTCGAGGCAGGGCGAATGCTCCATAATCCTGCTAATGTTCTCGAATCCGGAAATCCACAGGAAAAGATGCAGCGGAGAGTGGCAATTCTTGGGGAGGAACTCGATTGCGACCGGGAGAGGATAATCGGATGGGCATTCGTGGACTGTGTGATTGCCGCCTGCTGGTCAGTCGAAGATCATAAAGACGGGTGGAAAGGTGCGGTAGAATGCGCACAAATATTGGAATCATTCCTTTAAAATTCATGCTCCTCGGCATCCTCTCCGACACGCACGAGCACATCGAAAATATCGAAAAGGCGAAGAAGATTTTTGCAGAGCGCAAAGCCTCACCCGTGATTCACCTCGGCGATTATTGCGCCGGGCCTTCGGTACGCGCCATGGAAGGAATGAAAATCATCGGAATTCTCGGCAACAACGACGGCGACATCATTCGTCTGCAGAGGAACTTTGATCAGATCGGCGGAGATTTGCGTGGAGAGTTCTGTGTGCTCGAATATGATGGATTGAAAATCGCCTGCTACCACGGCACGGAACCCGCACTCACGGAAGCACTGATCGACTGTAAGAAATATGACGTCGTTCTGTTCGGGCATACACATGAAGTTCGTCATGAAACAAGAAACGGTGTTATCGCGCTCAACCCGGGGAGCGCTCATGGGTTCGAGAAACCGGGAACCGTTGCAACCCTGGATACAAAAACAAAGGAAGTAAAAATCGTGGAGCTTGCGTAGTTCCGCTATTCTCTCTCTATGGCAATCGCCCGCGACCGGATCCTCTATGAGGACGATCACCTCCTCGCCGTGAACAAACTGAGCGGAGAACTCGTGGTAAAAGGAAGTGGCAGAACGGATAAGTTGCCGCTCCTCGATTTTCTCAAAAAGGAGTACCCCGGACTTCGTGCTCTCCATCGTCTGGATTTTGAAACATCCGGCGTTGTTCTCTTTGCAAAGACAAAAGAGAGCTACGACGCGGTGACGGAAGGGCATTTTGCAGGATGGAAAAAAATCTACCGAGCTCTCCTCCTTGAAAAGTTGCAACAGAAACAGGGGGAAATCACCAAACCGCTCTCGAGCAGAATGAGCGGCAAGCCCGTTCCCGCCTTCACCCGCTACACCGTGCTGCATCTGTACGCCCATGCAACGTACGTGGAAGCGGAAATCGAGAGTGGTCGTCATCACCAGATCCGAAAACATTTTGCATCAATCGGGCATCCCCTCCTCTTGGATGAGATCTACGGCGATGAGAAGTTCAATCGCATGTTCGCAAAGGAGTTCAGGCTCCATCGGTTTTTCCTCCATGCGGTGCGTGTGGAATTTCCGCATCCCATTACGGAAAAAAAGACCATCATCGAAGCGCCAATGCCAAAATCGTTCCTGGAGATTCTCAATGTCCTTCGCAGTTGATGAAAACTGAGGTACACTAGACCTCATGATGAACGCTTTCTCCATTTTGGATCAAAATTCCGATTTCGTAATGAATGCCTACAACATGAGCGCATTCATGGGAGGGATGTTCCTCCTCGTTCTCCTCGATACAGGACTGAAAGGATGGGCAATGTGGCGCGCGGCGCGGATGGAGAAGAAAAGCTGGTTCATTGCGCTCCTCATCATCAATTCCATGGGCATCCTCCCCCTTATTTTCCTTTTCATGACGAGGGATGAGTATGCAAAAGCATTCGAAAAGGGGAAAGGGATGACTTGAACAGTCGCCGCGTGTATCCTTGGATTCGAAGAATATTTATTCTCTCCTTTTTTCTCTCATGGCCAACAATCTTAAGGAAATGAACCAGTGGGCACTCATCAGCTTTGCACTCATCGGTTTCATCGTTGGCTATGGCGCACACGAAGTGATTGCAAATGGCGGAATTTCTGTGCCGACAGTGGCAAACCGTCCCGCACCGACTCCCACCCCGACCCCCACTCCAAGCGCCCCATCCGCGCCCGCAGGAGTTCCGATCGCAAATGCAGCCGATGCGGATGATGATACGTTCATGGGTGAAGATGATGCGCCCGTGACAATCATTGAGTTCACGGACTACCAGTGCCCGTTCTGTGGAAGGCACCACAGCGACACACTTGGCCAAATTAAGAGTGAATACGTGGAAACGGGAAAGGTGAAATACGTGGTGCGCGATTACCCCTTAAGCTTCCACCCATTCGCTCAGAAAGCTGCGGAGGCGAGCGAATGCGCCGATGATCAGGGAAAATTCTGGGAAATGCATGACAAGTTGTTCGTGAATCAGCAGATGTTGGATATCACTTCACTCAAGCGCTACGCGGGAGAACTCGGCCTCAATCAGGGAACATTCGATGACTGCCTGGACAACGGCACGCATGCTGCGGAAGCGGCCAAGGATATGGCGGACGGCCAGGCTGCGGGGATCACCGGCACTCCCGGGTTCATCGTCATCGACAGTGACGGCAATGCGACCAAGATCTCCGGCGCGCTTCCGTTCTCAAGCTTCAAGGCAGCGATTGATGCGGCTCTGTGAGACCGATCAACCATGTCAAAAAAGCTTCGCTCATGGTAAAATAGAGATAATGAAGCTCTTCTCCGGTTCTTCCCATCGCGCACTCGCGGAGGCTATAGCAAAGGAGCTGGGAGTGGAACTTGGAAAGGTGGATCTGCAATCGTTCTCATGCGGCGAACAGTACGTTCGATACGAAGAGTCCGTTCGTGGAAAGGACGTCTTCATTATTCAAACAGGGAGCGAGGTGGCGGATAGCGATATCATGGAGCTCTGCTTGATGTGCCAGGCGGCGAAGCTCGGCTTTGCAAAATCCATTCACCTCGTGATCCCGCATTTCCCCTATGCCCGTCAGGATCGGGTGAGTAAACCCAGGGAACCGATCTCCGCAAAGCTCGTGTGCGACATGCTCGTGACCGCGGGCGCGGATCACCTCATCACCCTCACGCTCCACACCGATCAGATCCAGGGATTTTCGGATGTCCCGATGGACGCATTGAGATCACACAAACTCTTTGCGGAATACTTTAAGAAGAAAAATCTTTCGAACCTCGTGGTCGTTTCGCCCGATGCAGGCGGCACGAAAGCCGCCAAGATCTTCGCGGATACCGTGGGCGCGGAGCTCGCCGTGATGCACAAATCACGTCCCGAGCACAACAAAGCGACGATCATCGAAGTCGTGGGAGAGATCGAAGGAAAAACAACGATTCTCTACGACGACATGATCGATACCGCGGGATCCATCTGCGCCGCAAAGGAGGCATTGGTAAAGCACGGAGCAAATAAGGATGTGTACGTCGTTGCAACCCATCCCATCTTCTCTGGTCCGGCAGTCGACAGGCTCACCGAGGCTCAATTTAAGGAAGTGGTGGTTTCCGATTCCATCCCGCTCGATGGAAAACAGTTCAAAGGCCTCACCGTCCTCTCCACTGCTCCCATGCTTGCGGAAGTGATCTCGCATGTCGTGAAAGGCGAGAGCGTGACGGAGATGTACGAGTGAAAATTTAGATGTACCATCGGTTTATGCAACATTCACCGCTCAGGGTGATTGAAAGATGGCCGGCAAATGCACAAGACGAGTTTTTGCATAACTTGGATATGGCAATGCAAATCGAGCCACAACCAGGTCCTCTTCAAGAGGATCTTCTTCAAAACAGAACATTCTTTTGTGTTGAAGCACAACGCATTGCAAGGGAGAATAATTGCTCAAGGCAAGATGCAACGACACTCCTTCTCGCTGCAGGACTCTATATACGTAATGCAGAAGCGAGGATGGTAGAGGAATCATATACATCAGTTGAGCCCAATCAACCGTATCCCATTGCAAATCTCTCGCAAGAAATTTGGAGGAGGCGGCAGCAACTTCTGGAACAATGGAAATCGTCTGGCAAACTTTCTTAATGAAGCATCTCAAACATCCACGCATACAGTCTCTGCGCTCCTTCCACGAGTCTCGGCCCCGGGCGATTGAGGAGCGAATCATCAATCACGCGCACGTTTCCCTTTTGGATAGCGGTGAGTGAATCCCAGCCTGATCGTTTGGTAATGAGTGAGGGATCCGTGAGCGCACCCGCGCCGCAGATCGAAAGGATGATGAGCTCGGGATTCCATTGTTGGATCTGTTCGAGGGTGACTTGTGGACTCAGTGCACCGGTTTGAATTGGGTATTGCTCTCCTCCTGCGATTCGTGAAACTTCTGGCACCCAGTTGCCCGATGCATAGGGAGGATCATGCCATTCTTCTATGTAGAGACGCGGACGATGAGGAAGTTTAGCAGCGCGCTTCTTCACTTCGTTCATTCCATGACGCATGGTTTCGGTGAGCGCACGTGCTTCGACTTCGCATTCAAGCACTACTCCGATCTCGATGATTGATTGGTAGATTTCGTGGAGCGTCCGCGGGTCCTGATGAATGCAGGAAAGTCCCTCTGCGCGAATTTTCTCCGCAAGCTCTCTTTGGATCACCGTTGAGGTGAAGATGAGCTCCGGTTCATGGGTTTTCAGCTCTTCAAGATCAACCTTTTGATGCCCTAAGAGCCTCGGAATCTTCTTCGCTTCATCAGGAAAATTACTGAATTGATCGCGAAGGATGATGAGATTCTCCTTCTTGAGGGCAAACAGGATCTCGGTCACCGCCGGAGAGAGTGATGCAATGCGCACGGGGAGAGATTACAGAAGGCGTTTTCTTCGAGCGAGGCCCAACGGGCCGAGTCGAGAAGCGCTTCTCGACTCGCTCCACTTCGCCTGCGGCTCAGCGTCGCTCGCTCGAAGTGAACATATGAGCTCTTGCATTTAAAAAAAATGTATGTAGACTTTGCAAAATACCCATGAAAGCAGGAATCATCCCGCCGGCTTCCACGAATCCGAAGGATTTCACCATAGCGACGCTCGGGAGCCACAGTGCGCTGCAAATATTAAAAGGCGCACGGGACGAAGGAATGCGCAATGTGGTGATCTGCAAAAAGGGATCCGAACGACCCTATAAGAGTTACAACGTTGCGGATGAAATCCTCCTCGTCGATGAATGGAGTTCCTGGGACGAAGCATTGGAAGCGGAACTCCGGAAGCGCAATGCCATTATCATCCCCCATGGATCGTTCATCGCCTACATGGGCCACGAGCGCGTGAGGAATATGAATGTGATGTACTACGGAACAAAGGAGATCCTGGAGTGGGAATCGAATCGGAAAATGGAACGGGTGTGGCTCGAAAAAGCGGGAATCCTGCTCCCCAAAGTGTTCGAGAAGCCCGAAGACATCGACAAAGCGGCGATCGTCAAATTTCACGGCGCGGGCGGAGGATTCGGGTACTTTATCGCGAAAAATGCGGAACAGTTTTACGAAGTAAAAAATCGAAAATACCCGAACGAAAACGATTTCGTTCTGCAGGAATACGTGGTCGGCGTGCCGCTCTACATCCATTACTTCTATTCCCCTATTACAGAAGAACTTGAGATCATGGGCTTCGATAAGCGGTACGAATCCAATGCGGATTCGATCGGAAGGATCAAGGCGGAGGATCAATTAGCCGCAAACATCCACACGAGTTACACCATCGTCGGCAACATTCCGGTCGTCGTTCGCGAATCGCTCCTCCCCGAAATGTTTGCGATGGGTGATCGGGTTATTGAAACGAGTCGGGAGGTCACGGGAACAAAAGGACTCCTCGGACCCTTCTGCCTGGAGTGCATCATTACGCGAAAACTCCAGATCTTCGTCTTCGAAATCTCCGCTCGTATCGTTGCAGGAACGAATCCGTACGTGGAAGGTTCCCCTTACACTGCGCTCAAATACAAAGAGCCGATGAGCACGGGGAGGAGACTTGCGAGGGACATTAAGCAGGCAATCGAACAAGGAAAGCTGTCGGAGATTCTTGGATAATCAAGATCGAATTTCATTCTGATACACTTCTCTCATGAACCCCTCTGATCTCCTCAAAGGCTACGATCAATCGAATCTCTCGATCGGCGTCCTTGGGGGTCACTCGGCTTTGGATTGCTGCCACGGAGCAAAGAAAGAAGGATTCAAAACAGTGTGTGTTGCGCGAAAAGGGAGAAATAAAACCTACGATACGTACTACAAGACTCGTGATGGGAAGGGATGCGTGGATGAAGTGATCGCCGTGGATGCATTCGACGATGTATTAAAGAGTGACACTATGAAGAAGCTTCGATCATTGAACACAATTTTTATACAGAATCGATACTTCTGGGTATACATGAGCGATTATTCAAAGGTCGAAAATGACTTCAGCGTCCCGATTTTTGGGAACCGGACGTACGTGAAGATCGAGGAGCGCGATCAAAAATATAATCAGTACCATCTACTCCACGATGCAGGGATCCGAACTCCGAAGATCTTTGCAAAAGCAGACGACATCGATCGGCCGGTGATCGTGAAGGCGAATGAAAAAGAGAGGAAGTATGAGCGTGCATTCTTCATCGCTGGAAACGAGGCATCGTGGGAAAACGAAGGCTCAAGACTGGAAAAAGAAGGGAAGGTTGATTCATCGTGGCAGAAAGCTGTCATCGAAGAGTTGATCGTCGGTGCCCCCGTGAACTTCAACTTCTTCTACTCCCCTCTCTCCAAAGAACTCGAACTCATGGGAACAGACACGAGAAGGCAAACAAACCTCGATGGATTCCTGCGATTGACGGCGGATGAGCAAACCAAAGCTCTTCGAAGTGGCATCCCGCTCAAAATGATCGAGACCGGTCACATTGCAGTCACCGTGAAGGAATCAATTCTCGAAAAGGCATTTGAGCTCGGCGAGAAATTCGTGGCCGCGACAAAAAAGATGGATAGAAAGGGCATCATCGGACCCTTCGCTCTGCAAGGCGCAGTCGTTGCGGAAGAAGGAAGAGAAGATATTGTCATTTTTGATGTCAGCTTGAGAATTCCAGGCTCACCAGGAACTAAATTCACACCATATTCCATGTATCTGCACGGTGAGCCGATGAGTTATGGGGAGAGGATTGCGAAGGAGATACGAAGGGCAGTAAAAGAAGGAAGATTAGAGGAAGTAGTGACTTAATATTCGGATTCTCTGCTCGAATCCGAATGGTGCCGAGGGAGGGAATCGAACCCTCACACCTTGTGGGTACACGATTTTGAGTCGTGCGCGTCTACCAATTCCGCCACCCCGGCAAGAAAGAACAACACGTCGATTTTATCATGTTGATTGGTATTTGAGAGACATTCCAAGGAACTCCCCGTACACTATCGGAACGATGTTCTTAGATGAAGCCACCATCACTGTGCACGGAGGAAAAGGCGGCAATGGCATAGTTTTGTGGCGCCGGGAGAAATACATCCCGCGTGGTGGTCCCTGGGGCGGGGATGGCGGAGACGGAGGAGATGTTATCTTCCTTGCGGATCCCGAGACCGACACTCTGACGACATTTTCCGAGCGAAAAGTGTTCTCCGCGGAGGATGGCAACCCTGGCGGCAGCAATCGGCGGGGCGGACGGAACGGCGAAGATCTGATTCTCCGCGTACCGCCCGGCACTCTGATCATGGATACGGAAACAAATGAAATCATCGCGGATCTCACGGAGAGGGACCAGGAATTTCCGATCGCGCGCGGCGGGCGGGGAGGATACGGGAATGCGCACTTTGCTTCCTCCATTCGCCAGGCACCCGATTTTGCCGAGAAGGGAGAACCGGGTGAGACGCGGACACTCCACTTAACCCTGAAGCTCGTTGCAGAAGTCGGCATCATCGGGTTTCCGAGTGTGGGAAAATCCACGTTGATCTCGGTGATAAGCAAAGCGAAGCCAAAAATCGCGGCGTATCCATTTACAACGCTTGTTCCGAATCTTGGGGTCGTGAATGTGTACGATCGATCGTTCATCGTGTGCGATGTTCCGGGTTTGATCGAAGGCGCGAGCGAGGGGAAGGGTTTGGGAGATCAGTTCTTGCGGCACATCGAACGCTGCGGAGCATTGGTTCACGTGCTCGATGTAAACCGGGAGGATCTCGTGAAAGATTACCGCACGATTAGGAAAGAACTCGAGCTCTACTCCCCCGCTCTCTCCAAAAAACGGGAGCTTGTCGTGCTGAATAAAATCGATCTTGTGGAAAATGATCCATCGATGTTCATTGAAGAGTTGGAAAAGAACGGCATTCCCGTCTCCGCAGCATTTTCCACGGCAACGACGCATGGCATTCGGGAGTTCCTTGCAAAGCTTCTGCCCGTCGTGCTGGAAGAACGCGAAAAACGTTCGAAGGAAGAGGAAGTGAAAAATGATGTGGTTCCGGTCCTGCGTCCCAAAGTGGGTTCTGCGCGAACCGAGGCGTTCGTGATCGAAAAGGAAGGAGAGATCTTCCGGGTGCACGGAAAGCGCATCGAACAGATCGTCGTGATGACGGATTGGGAGATTCAGAGCGGCATCCGCCGTTTCCGTGACATCGTGGAGCGAACGGGCTTAAAAAAAGCCTTGGAGCGTGCGGGCGCGACCGAGGAATCCACCGTGTTTATCGGAGAGGTGGAGGTGACTGGACTCTGGTAAATCCTTACTCCGCCGTGATCTTCAGCCCTTTCGCCACAAACGTGACTGCGGTCTGGAGCGAGCTTGGCGCGGAGATTTCGAAGTGACGATTATCGCTATGACTGCGGTAGCCAATCACCTTGCCTCCAATGACCTTGATATCGCCATCTCCGCCGCCCATTGCGGAAAGATCGCCCGATTTGAGTTCCACGACGATTGGCCCATCACCCATGGCTCCCACATCCACCGCTCCCATCTCCACATGCCAGAGGATCGAAGTCATGGCACCGAAGGATTTAAAGTACCAGTTCTTGTGAACCGGCACGCAGAAGTTCACGTGATCCGTGCAGTATTCCTGCGTCCAACGATCCGCGGCGTATTCCTCCTTGATCATGAGCTCCAAAGCTCTGTCGTAATTGCTGTTGCCTGTACTACTCACCGAAGCAGATGAGCTGACCGAAGACGAGGTGGACGATGGGGAAGTGGAAGATGGCGAAGAAGATGGCGAAGAAGATGCCGCAGAAGAAGTCGATGAAACTTCCGAAGAGGAGGTGGAAGAAGTCACTGAGGATCCCTCCGAAGATGAACTCTCCTCCGATTGTTCCATGCAAATGCCAGGACCCTGCTCCTGAAGAACACAGGTCGTTCCCTCGGGGCAGCGAACGCCGCTCTCCCCTCCGCAGAGAACCCGCATGACTTCCTGCTCATTGCCATCTTCATCCTCTTCTCGGCGGATCCAATGAATTTCCTTTACATCCATGATCGTTCCTCCGGCCTCCACGGTCGGCATCACATCTCCTTTTACCCGTACAAGCTTGCCAATGTAGAGATCGAGAGAAACCGATGCCCCCTCCGCAGAGTTCAAAAGAACCATTTTTCCATCGGAGAGCATCAGGCGATGACTCCCCTCCTGGTAGATCGTCACTCCGCCCTGTTCCAAAATTCCGGTGTAGGTGACGTTCTTTGTCACAAGATCTTCCGCATCGAGCGCGGGTGCTGAGGATTCCTGAGTCTCTTCTTCAGGCTCGGTGGTTTCCGTTGGCGCTTGGCAGGCCGTTACGAAGAGCGGCACGGCAAAAAGAGAGAGGAGGAGAAATCGCTTCATAGGAGGGGGTTAAGGAAAACGAAGTGAATTATACCCTCTGCCTCAAACTCACGCGAATGATGAATACATTTTTTATTCAAAATAATGGCTTCTATCAGACCGGCTAATTTATAGTTTCAGCAATCAAAGATTTTTAACTAGGGAACCTCTGATTAACCCTCAACAATCACACCATTCCTCCGTATGAAGACAAGAGAAAATGAGAATGGAAAATGCTAGATTTCCTCATGTTCTAGCCATTTCCCTCACTTTCCCATGTCTCC
>JACCDV010369232.1_pt1 | contig 11425 bp, 9 predicted proteins | sample 7446131 | NCBI WGS metagenome assembly JACCDV01 (sample SAMN15323448, study PRJNA562643) | freshwater metagenome | isolation source: river surface water | place: USA:Blue River Watershed | collected 2017-08-17
AACCAGATCATCGTGGCCGTCAAGGAACAGCGCGGCGGCAACGTCCCGATGGACCAGCTGCTGCAGGCGCGCATCCAGGGCATCCCCGTGATGGACCTGGCCACCTTCTACGAGCAGACCACCGGTGAAGTGCCCGTTGACAGCCTGAAGGCCAGCTTCCTGGTCTATGGTCGCGGCTTCGCACAGGACCGCACCCGTGCCCTGGTCAAGCGCGTCTTCGATGTCGTCACGTCTTCGCTGCTGCTGACCCTCGCGTCGCCGATCATGGTGATCACCGCGATCGCCATCAAGCTGGAAAGCAAAGGCCCGGTCATCTATCGCCAGGAACGCACCGGCCTGGCTGGCAAGGGCTTCATGTGCCTGAAGTTCCGCAGCATGTGCACCGACGCCGAAAAGGATGGCGTGGCCGTGTGGGCCAAGAAGAACGACAGCCGCGTCACCCGCGTGGGCCGCTTCATCCGCAAGACCCGCATCGACGAGCTGCCCCAGCTGCTGTCCGTTCTCAAGGGCGAGATGAGCATGGTCGGCCCGCGCCCCGAGCGCCCCTCGTTCGTGGCCCAACTGCGTGACCAGATCCCCTTCTACGACGTGCGCCACAGCGTCAAGCCGGGCGTGACAGGCTGGGCCCAGGTCCGCTACGCCTACGGTGCTTCTGTTGAAGACGCGCTGCACAAGCACCAGTACGACCTGTACTACGTCAAGAACAACTCGCTGTTCCTGGACCTGCTGGTGCTGTTCGAGACGGTCAGCGTGGTGCTTTTCCGCGAAGGTGCTCAGTGAGGCGACGCTGAGGCGACCTTCCTGCGGCAGGCGGGCTTCGGCCCGCCTTTTGTTTTGTGCGCGACAATCCCGGGTTTGCCGGAACGCTGCCGCCCTGTGAATTCCCCCGAAGCCACTCCCGCCACCGCCCCCCGCTCGCGCCTGAAGCTGGTGCTGACCTGGGTCGTGGGTTTCGGCCTGCTGGGCTGGCTGCTGCAACATGTGCCCCTGGTCCAGGCGAAAGACGCGCTGATGCGCCCCAGCGCCGCGATCTGGGGGCTGACGCTGGGTGGCCTGCTGCTGAGCTACGGCCTGCGTGGCGCCCGCCTGCAGGTGGTGCTCGACCTGGACAACCACCAGGCGCCCCCTCGGCGCTGGTTGGGCCTGCGCACCGACGCCTTGCGCGTCATCCTCATGCACAACGCCGCGGTCAACCTGCTGCCCATGCGGGCCGGCGAGCTCAGCTTTCCGTGGCTGGCCTCGCGCGAACTGGGCTACCCGGTGGCGCGCGCCGTGGCCTGCCTGCTCTGGATGCGTCTGCAGGACATCACCGTGCTGGTGGGGCTGGGCATCGTGCTGTGGCCGGGCCTGGCATGGCCCTGGCGCGCCGCAGGGCTGCTCGCCATCGTGCTGGGCTGGGTGGGGCTTCTGGCAGGCTTGCGCGCCTGGGACCGTCAACACCCCAACGATGCGTCGGTGCCGGCAGGATTCCTCAGCCGCTGGCTCAACAAGCTGCGCCATGCCCTGCTGGAGTCTGCACACCATCGCTTTGCGGCATGGCTGCTGACCCTGTCAAACTGGCTCGTCAAGCTGGCCGCGGGCGCGGCCCTTCTATGCGCCATCGCCAACGTGCCGTTGCCCATCGCCTGGGCCGGTGCTTTGGGTGGAGAATTGGCGGCCATCGTGCCGCTGCAAGGCCCGGCAGGTTTCGGCACCTACGAAGCTGGCGTCTGGGCCGGCATGGCCACGAACCTGGGGGCAACATCGCCTCAACTGGTGCAGGCCATCCCCGCAGCCATCGCGCTGCACCTCTGTTTCCTGGTGTGCGCCGTCGTCGCCGGTGTGGTCGCGCTCCTGCTGACCCGCCTGAAACCGGCGCCCGCCACACGCTGAACACACAAAAAGAAGCCATGAACACCGCTGTGACCGCTGTCCCCTCCTCTGCCCTGGCCAACGTGCCCATGCACCGCCTCTCCATCGTGGTGCCGATGTACAACGAGGTCGAGAACGTCGAGCCCTTCGTGACGGCCGTGCACGAGGCGCTGCAGGACTACAGCTTCCCCTGGGAGCTGCTGATCGTCAACGACGGCAGCCGCGACGGCACGCAACAGGCGCTCGATGAACAGGCTCGCCTGCGCGGCCCGCACGTGCGCCCCATCCATTTGTGGCGCAACTTCCGCCAGACGGCGGCCATGCAGGCCGGCATCGACGCCGCGCGTGGCGACGTCATCGTCACACTCGATGGCGACTTGCAGAACGACCCGAAAGACATCCCCAAGCTGGTGGCGCGCCTGCTCAAGGACGACATGGACCTGGTCGCCGGCTGGCGCCAGAACCGCCAGGACGGCCTGTGGTTGCGCAAGGTGCCCTCGCGCATCGCCAACCGCCTGATCCGCAAGGTCACGCAACTCGAATTCCAGGACCTGGGCTGCAGCCTCAAGGCCTACCGCGCCAGCGTGCTCAAGCGCGTGAGCCTGTATGGCGAGATGCACCGCTTCATCCCCGCCTGGATGGCGACCGTGACCTCGCCGGCCCGCATGGCCGAGGAACCGGTGAGCCACCATGCCCGCACGCGCGGCGAGTCGAAATACGGCATCTCGCGCACGCTGCGAGTGGTGCTCGACCTGCTGGCGGTGAACTTCTTCCTGCGCTTCTCGGGCCGCCCCGGTCACTTCTTCGGTGGCGTGGGCCTGGGCGTGGGCCTGGTGGGCATGCTGATCCTGTCCTACCTGGCGGTGCTCAAGATGTTCGGTGAGCAGATCGGCGGCCGTCCCCTGTTGTGGCTGGGCTTCTTCTGCGTGCTCGGCGGGCTGCAGTTCCTCACGACGGGGGTGCTGGCCGAGCTGCTGATCCGCATCTACTACGATCGGGGCGATGTGGCGCCATACCACACCACCCGAGGCCCGGACCTGGCCGCAGAATCGGCTTGGCATCAGCCGCACTGATGAAGTCCTGCCGTCCCGCACTGCCGTACCAGCCGTACCCGCATCACCCATGACCGCTCCAACGCCTGCTTCCGCGTCGCCTTCCCCCGAAGCCCGCAAACCCGCCGGTCAGCGCTGGCCGGCCATCTGGGGCCCCAGGCTGTGGGCCCTGATCGGGCTGGCGCTGGTGCTGCTGCTCTATCGCGTCTGGGTGGTTCACCACAGCGGCATTTCCCTGTTCTTCGACGAGGCCCAGTACTGGGACTGGTCGCGCAGCCTGCAGTGGGGCTACTACTCCAAGCCGCCGGTCATCGCCGCGATCATCCGCGCCAGCACCACGTTGTTCGGTGACGGCGTCATCGGCGTCAAGTTGCTGAGCATGCTGATCTACCCGGCCACGGCGCTGGCGATGGTCGGTCTGGCCCGCGCGCTGTGGCCCACCAGCAGCGGCGTGCGCACTGGCATCGTCGCCGGGGCCTTGTTCCTGTGCATGCCCATGGTCGGCACGATGGGCCTGTTTGCCAGCACCGATGCCCCCCTGCTGCTGTGCTGGACACTGGCTGCCTGGGCGCTGTGGCGCGCGCAGGTCACCAACCGCTTTCACCACTGGGTGCTGCTGGGCATCGCCTGCGGCGTGGGCATCCTGAGCAAGTACACGATGGCGGCTTTCGCCATCACCGCCGTGTGGGTGCTGTGGGCTGTGCACGGCCCGCGCCGTGGCCTGCTGCGAGTCGGCCCCTGGGTGGCCGTGGCCCTGACGGTGCTGATCATCTCGCCCAACCTGCTCTGGAACGCGCACAACGGTTTCCCAACGCTGCAACACACGGCCGAGCTCACGACGCAGTCGGAGCGATCAGGTGGCGTGCTCAAGCTGCTTGAATTCCTCGGTGGCCAGTTGATGATGCTGGGGCCGGTGGCCATCGTGGCAGCGGCCTGGTTGTGGTGGCGCTCGCGCCGCGTGCAAAGCGCGCCCCTGGCCCCGGGCAGCCAGTGGGCCGCCAGCACCCAGGTGTCCCCACCGAGCCAGTGGGCACACACCACGGCCATGGGCGGACAGAGCTTGCCGCCCGGCACGCAACCCGAGCGCAAGGCCGCTGCGCGCACGTCTGCGTATTACCTGGCCTCGGTATCGAGTTACCGCTTCCTCTGGATGCTGAGCCTGCCCCTGCTGGGCATCGCCGCGGTGCAGGCCTTCATGGGAGGCGCCCATGTGAACTGGGCGGCGCCGGCCATGGTCGGCTTGACGCTGCTGCTGGCTTCGCTGTTGAGCGCACCTCTGGTGCCGCTGGCCGCACCCCGCCCCCAGCGCTGGCTGGTCGCCATCCTTTTGAGCAATGTGGTCCTGACCTCGTTGGCACTGCACGCCCGAGACATCCTGCCCGACCCGGTGAACCCGAAACTCGACGTGCTGGTGCGCATGCGCGGATGGCACGAGGCCTTCCAGCAGCTCGAACCCGTCATCACCGAACCCCGCATCGCCGGCCTGCCTGTCCTGGCCGACCAGCGCCTGATCATCACCCAGGCGCTCTACAACTGGCGCCAGCACAAGGTGCGGGCTTTCTACTGGAACCCCGAAGGCAAGCGCGACAACCATTACCTGCTGCAGCACAGCCTGCCCAACAAGATCGGCCCCGATGTGTTGCTGCTGACGGCCGATCCAAAACCCGACAAGATCACGTCGCGCTTTGCCATCGTGCGGCCGATGAAATCGGTGCGCATCGAGGTGGCTGACAAGCGCTACGTCGAGGTGCACGCCTTCTTCCTGCGCGGCTTCCTCGGCTACAACCAGCAGACCTACATGGAGCAATCGGGCGGCAGCGCGCCCCTGCTCGACACCCCCTGACCGATGTCCGATGAGCGCACTGAAACCGCGCCGGAACCCGATGCCGGCCTGGACACCCGCCTGATCTGGGCGGTGTTCTTCTTCGTCCTGGCTGTGTACGCCAAGTTCCCGGCGGTGGACCTGATCGTGTCCTCGCGTTACTTCGATCCAACCCTGGGCTTCATCCATGCGCGTGACCCGCTGGTGCTGTGGCTCTATGACTGGACACCGCCCATCGGTCGTGGGCTGGCGTTGGTGGCGGCCCTGCACGCCTTGCTCGCCCCATGGGTGGCAAAAGGCCTGAACGCAGCCGGGCATGCTGAAACGGCTCAACGCTGCAAAGGGCCCTGGCGGCATGTCTCGACCGTGTTCCTGTGCGCGGCCCTGCTTGGCCCCGGGCTCGTCATCGAAGGCGTGTTCAAGAACACCGTGGGTCGCCCCCGGCCGGTGCAGGTCGAGGCCTTCGGCGGCACACAGGCGTTCCAAGGTCCCTTCGCGCTGGGCGACAACCCAGAGGCCCATCGCAGCTTCTGCAGCAGCCACGCTGCAGCAGGCTTCGCACTCATGGGACTGGGCCTGACGTGTGGCCCCGTCTGGCGCCGCCGCTGGTTCCTGATCGGCCTCGTCAGCGGTGCGGTCATCGGAGCCGGGCGCATCATGCAGGGCGGGCACTTCTTGAGCGACGTGGTGTTTGCCTTCTATGCCGTCTGGTTGTCGTGCGAGCTGGTGGCATGGATCGACCAGCGTCGGCTCAGACGAGGCCGACCACCATCGTCCCGTCCGCACCGCCCCACCTTCTGAGCCGGGTTCGCCGCACACTCAACTGACCCGCTTGCAAGCCTGACTTGCGCCCCCACCTGACAGCGCCATGAACAGCCCCACCACCGTCAGCTACGACTACGACCTGCAGGACGCCTCGGGCGCCACCTGCACGGCCCACGCCTGGGCCCGTGTGCCCGCCCCGCTCAGTCCCACGGCCAAGGCCGCCACCAAGGCGCGCATCGCCGAGCTGCTCAAGGCCCGCAACGCCGTGCTGGTCGCCCACTACTACGTCGATGGCGACCTGCAAGACCTCGCCATGGAGACCGGCGGCTGCGTCTCCGACTCGCTGGAGATGGCGCGCTTCGGCCGCGACCATGCCGCCCAGACCCTGATCGTGGCGGGCGTGAAGTTCATGGGCGAGTCGGCCAAGATCCTGTCGCCGGGCAAGACCGTGCTCATGCCCGACCTGGACGCGACCTGCTCTCTCGACCTGGGCTGCCCCGCTGACGACTTCACCAAGTTCTGCGACGCCCACCCCGACCGCAAGGTGGTGGTCTACGCCAACACGAGCGCCGCCGTCAAAGCCCGTGCCGACTGGATGGTGACGAGCTCGTGCGCGCTGGCCATCGTCAAGCACCTGAAAGACCAGGGCGAGAAGATCCTGTGGGCGCCCGACCGCCACCTGGGCCGCTACATCCAGAAGGAAACCGGCGCCGACATGCTGATGTGGAACGGCGCCTGCATCGTGCACGACGAGTTCAAGGGCCTGGAGCTCGACCTGCTCAAGAAGGACCACCCCAAGGCCCTGGTGCTGGTGCACCCCGAGTCGCCCGAGAGCGTCGTGGCCCAGGCCGACGTGGTGGGCTCGACCTCGCAGTTGCTCAAGGCCGTGGTCGAGTCGAGCGCGCCAGAGTTCATCGTGGCCACCGACAACGGCATCCTGCACCGCATGCGCCAGCTCGCGCCCCACAAGGTGCTGATCGAAGCCCCGACGGCTGGCAACAGCGCCACCTGCAAGAGCTGCGCGCACTGCCCCTGGATGGCCATGAACGGCCTGCAAGGCGTGCTCGACTGCCTCGAGAAGGGCGTGGGCGAGATCACCGTTGACGAAGCCACCCGCGTCAAGGCCCATGGCTGCATCGACCGCATGCTCGACTTCGTCGCCAAGAACCCGTCTGCCATCACCAAGCCGGCGCAAGGCTTCGTGCCCAACATCGGCTCTGCCTGAATCATGTTCGACCACAACGAAACCCTCGAAGAAGCCCGCTCCCGCAATGTCCGTGACGCCCTGTTCGAAGACGTGGGCGTGTGCGACTGGACCGCGCAACTGGTGCCGGCCAACGAGCGCGTGCAGGCCCGCCTGATCGTGCGCGAAGAGGCCGTGCTGTGCGGCCGCGACTGGTTCGAAGCCTGCGTGCTGCAGCTCGACTCGAGTGCAAAGATCGAATGGGCCTATGCCGAAGGCGCGCTGATGGCGCCGGACACGCCGGTCTGCCACATCCAGGCCGACGCGCGCGCGCTGCTGACCGCCGAGCGCCCGAGCATGAACTTCCTGCAGACGCTCTCGGCCGTGGCCACGCTCACGCGCCGCCACATGCGGGCCATCGAAGGCGCCTCGCCCAACCCGCGCGGCTGCGTGGTGCTCGACACCCGCAAGACCCTGCCCGGCCTGCGCCTGGCCCAGAAGTACGCCGTGCGCGTGGGTGGCGGCGCCAACCAGCGCCTGGCCCTGTACGACGGCATCCTCATCAAGGAAAACCACATCGCCGCGGCTGGCTCGGTCACCGCGGCCGTGCGCAACGCCCAGGCCCTGGTCGCGGCCCAGGCCTCGCCGCTGCGCGAGCAGATCACCATCCAGGTGGAAGTGGAAACGCTCGACGAGTTGCGCGAAGCCCTGGCCGCCGATGCGATCAGCGTCCTGCTCGACAACTTCAGCCTGGACATGATGCGCGAGGCCGTGCAGATCAACCATGACATCGCCCAAGGACGCGCCCTGCTGGAGGTGTCCGGCGGCGTCACGCTGGAGCAATTGCGCGGCATCGCCGAAACGGGCGTGGACCGCATCTCCATCGGCAAGCTGACCAAGGACGTGCGGGCCGTGGACTTTTCGATGCGGGTGCTGGGCAAGGCGGCCTGACGCGTCACGTGTGACAGCGGCAGAACAGGTTTTCTGCCGCTTTTTTCACACCCCGGGAAAGCCGCGCTCGGCGACACTGCTTGGGTTCGCCTGTGCCGGCCATGTTGGCCCGCCGGGTCGCTTGCCTGCCTTCCGCCCGACCTTCCCCGCCATGCCCGCCGACTTCACCACCCTCCACAACTACTACGAGCAGCAGGTCGTGAACATGGTGATGGACCTGGCGCACCGCTACCCTCTGCTGACAGAGGACCACCACCCCGACGTGGCATGCGTGGCGCTGAACCGACTGCCGCCTCGCTACATCCGCCACCAGGTGGACCTGGCCTTTCACATGACCGAGAAAGAGCGCCAGGACAGCGAGCAACTCATCCAGGACACGGTGGTCTACGCCTTCGAGTTCGTGCAGGCGCGCTTCGCGATGCGCGCGCGCCGCTGAGCCCGATCACGGCAGCCAGGCGTCCTTCTTCTTGGGCTTCTTGCACAGGATGGTCGGGAAGCTGACCGGCAGCGTGCGCGGGTAATCGCGGCTGAAGTGCAGGCCACGGCTCTCCTGACGCGACAGGGCCGAGCGCACGATCAGCTCAGCGCAGTCGACCAGGTTGCGCAGCTCCAGCAGGTCGCGGCTGACGCGGAAGGCCGCGTAGTAGTCGTCGATCTCCTGGCGCAGCAGCTTGATGCGGTGCAGCGCGCGCTCCAGGCGGCGCGTGGTGCGCACGATGCCCACGTAGTTCCACATCAGCAGGCGCAGCTCGTCCCAGTTGTGGGCGATCACCACCTCTTCGCCGGCATCGGTCACCTGGCTTTCGTCCCAGTCGGGCAGCTTGGGCGACTTGGCCTCGCGGCTGGCCTCGATGTCTTCGGCGCAGGTGCGGCCCAGCACCACGCACTCCAGCAGCGAGTTGCTGGCCAGGCGGTTGGCGCCATGCAGGCCGGTGTAGGTGGTTTCGCCGACGGCGTACAGGCCCGGCAAATCGGTGCGCCCCTGCAGGTCGGTCACAACCCCGCCACAGGTGTAGTGAGCCGCCGGCACCACCGGGATCGGCTGCTTGGCGATGTCGATGCCCAGCGACAGGCAGCGCGCGTGGATGGTCGGGAAGTGCTCTTTCAGGAAGGCTTCGCCCAGGTGCGTGGCGTCGAGCCAGACGTGGTCCAGGCCGTGCTTCTTCATCTCGAAGTCGATGGCTCGGGCCACGATGTCGCGCGGGGCCAGCTCGCCTCGCTCGTCGTGCGCGGGCATGAAGCGGGTGCCGTCCGGCAAGCGCAGGATGGCGCCTTCGCCGCGCAGGGCCTCGGTGATGAGGAAGCTGCGCTCCTGCGGGTGGTACAGGCAGGTCGGGTGGAACTGGATGAACTCCATGTTGGCCACACGGCAGCCCGCGCGCCAGGCCATCGCGATGCCATCGCCCGTCGAAGTCTCGGGGTTGCTGGTGTAGCGATACACCTTGCCCACGCCACCCGAAGCCAGCACCACGGCAGAAGCCGCCAGCGTCTCGACGCGGCCGTTCGACAGGTCGAGCGCGTAGACACCATGGCAGCGGCCCGCGTCGAGCGCACGCACCGCAGGGTCTTGCTGCGAGCGCTTGAGGTGGCGGTTGGTGATCAGGTCGATCGCCATCCACTTCTCCCGCAGCTGGATGTTGGGGTGGCGTTTGACCTCGGCCAGCAGCACGTCATGGATGGCCTTGCCCGTGGCGTCGGCCGCGTGCGCGATGCGGCGCACGGCGTGGCCGCCTTCGCGCGTGAGGTGCAGGCCTAGAGGGCCTTCCGGATCAGGTGAGAACGGCACACCGCTGGCCACCAGCCATTCGACGGCCTCGGCGCTGTGGCGGGCGATGAACTCGGCCGTGCGCTCATCGACCAGGCCGGCGCCGGCTTCTTGCGTGTCGCGCACGTGGGACTCGATGCTGTCATCGCTGCCCAGCACGCCGACGATGCCGCCTTGCGCCCAGGCCGTGGCGGCCTCTTCGAGCCGCCGCTTGGCCAGCACGATGACGGGCTGGGTCTCAGCCAGGTTCAGGGCCACGGTCAGGCCGGCCAGGCCGGCACCGATGATCACGACGGGCAGCTGGGCTGCCTGAGCGACAGAAGTCTCTTGCATGAGTCGGGATTCTATCGGGCCGCCTTGCCCCGCCTGCGGACATGGCGCAGACCACGCCAGTCAGGGCGGTGGCGCTGCTAACATCCAGCGCGTCACACCGCCACCGGGCCCGGGGAGTTCGCATGAAACTGGATGGACAACGCGAGAGCGAGAACGTCGACGACGTGCGCGAATCCAGACGCGGAGGTGGTGGTGGCCCACGCCTGCCCCTGCCAGGCGGCAAGCTGGGCCTGGGCACCGTGGCCATCGCCCTGGTTGCCAGCTACTTCCTGGGCATCAACCCGATGACGGTGCTCAACCTGCTGGGCGGCATGCCTGGCCAACAAGGGGCCGAGGTGCAACGCCCCGAACCCAGCGACACACCGGCACAGGACGCAGGCTCGCGCTTCGTGCGCCAGGTGCTGGCCACCACAGAAGACGTGTGGCGCGGACAATTTCAGGCTCAAGGTGGACAGTACAAGGCGCCGCGGCTGACCCTGTTTCGCGACAGCACGCCCACCGCCTGCGGCCAAGGCGAAGCAGCCATGGGGCCTTTCTACTGCCCGGCTGACCAGCGCGTCTACATCGACCTCGACTTCTACGACACCCTCAAGAACCGCCTGGGCGCGCCAGGTGACTTCGCGCAGGCCTACGTCATCGCCCACGAGGTCGGTCACCACGTGCAGAACCTGGTCGGCACCAGCGCCAAGCTCGAACAAGCGCGCCGTCGCGTCAGCCAGGCCGAGTACAACGCCCTGAGCGTGCGCCTGGAGCTGCAGGCCGACTGCTACGCCGGCATCTGGGCCCACGACACCGAGCAGAGCAAGGGCCTGATGGAGTCGGGCGACCTGGAAGAAGCCATGAACGCTGCCTCGCAGATCGGCGACGACGCGCTGCAAAGAGGCTCTGGCCGCGAGGTCGTGCCCGAGAGCTTCACGCACGGCAGCAGCGCCCAGCGCATGCGCTGGTTCAAACGCGGCTTTGAAACTGGTGACATGGCCCAGTGCGACACATTCAACACCCGGGCGCTGTGAGAACAAACCACCCAGCGCCCTGAACAACCCGCATCACCCGAGGAGACACCCGCGATGCAAGCCTGGTTCTGCGAAACCCTGGACGGCCCCGAGGCCCTGACCTGGAAACAAGCCCCGACGCCCGAGCCGGGCAAGGGCGAGGTGCGCGTGGCCATCAAGGCTGCCAGCCTGAACTTCCCCGACCTGCTGATCGTGCAGGGCAAGTACCAGATGAAGCCGCCCCTGCCCTTCGTGCCCGGTGCCGAGTTCGCCGGCGTGGTCGAAGCCGTGGGAGAAGGCGTCAAGCACCTGAGCGTGGGCACGCAGGTGGCGGGCTTCGCCGGCACGGGCGGCTTCGGCACGCACGTGGTGGCCCCGGCCGCCATGCTGATGCCCCTGCCCCCCGTCTTCTCGTTCGAAGACGCCGCCGCCTTCCTGTGCACCTACGGCACCACGTACCACGCGCTGATGGACCGCGCCGCGCTCAAGGCTGGCGAGACGGTGCTGGTGCTGGGTGCCGCCGGTGGCGTGGGCACCGCCGCCGTCCAGATCGCCAAGGCGGCTGGCGCCAAGGTGATCGCCGCAGCATCGTCCGACGAGAAGTGCGCACTGTGCAAGGAGCTGGGCGCCGACGCCACCATCAACTACAGCACCCAGAACCTGCGCGACGAGCTCAAGGCACTGACCGAGGGCAAGGGCCCGGACGTGGTC
>JACCDV010791756.1_pt1 | contig 11424 bp, 9 predicted proteins | sample 7446131 | NCBI WGS metagenome assembly JACCDV01 (sample SAMN15323448, study PRJNA562643) | freshwater metagenome | isolation source: river surface water | place: USA:Blue River Watershed | collected 2017-08-17
CACTCGAAGGAAAAGCGACCTCGCGCATTGTGACACCGATCCGTTCGGCGACGCGCTTCTTGATCCGCACAAAACTCGCGATGACCGGATCGTCTCCGACGACCACGATCGCAAGCACCGGGTGGAGATCTTTGGTTGTGAGCGTCCGCGAAATCATCTCTTCCCACTCCCGCGCGCGTTGTCGTCCGTCGATGATCATTAATGCAGTTTATCGTGAATAGTCGAGAGATGATAGTGAAAGGCAAAAACTACCGCGCGAGAGAGCGACGAAGAATGTGGTCGATCCGACGCGCAAGCTTCACCATGTCCGCCTCTTTCTTGCCGCGTGTGGTCTCCCATGCGGTGCCGAGACGAATACCCGAAGGATCGGCGGGCGGACGCGTGTCGAACGGGATCGCATTCTTGTTCACAATGATTCCTTCCGCTTCGAGTACTTCCGATGCGTGAGCGCCCGAGACGCCATTCGTCGCAACATCAACCAAGAGTACATGATTGTCCGTGCCACCTGAAACGATCCTCCACCCGAGACGCGCCAATTCGCCCGCAAGTGCTTTCGCGTTGACGACGACCTGCGCGGCATAATCCTTGAACTCCGGACGAGACGCTTCGTCGAGCGCGACGGCGATCCCTGCGATCGCATTCTCGTGCGGACCTCCTTGAAGACCGGGGAAAACCGCCTTGTCGACAAATTCCCACAACGGTAATTCGCTTTTTGCGTCACTCACCATCACATCGTTGTGCACAAATATCATCGCTCCGCGCGGCCCACGCAAGGTCTTGTGCGTTGTCGTTGTCACAACATCGGCATACGGAAAAGGTGACGCGTGTGCCTTCCCCGCCACAAGCCCCGCGATATGAGACATGTCCACCATAAAAAGTGCTCCGCACTCGTCGGCGATCGCGCGAAACTTCTTCCAGTCGATCGTGCGACTGTACGCGGTGTACCCCGCGACGATCACGTCGGGACGTTCACGGAGCGCGAGTGCGCGGATCGCCTTGTAGTCGAGCTGTTCGGTTCCTTCCGTGAGACCGTACGCGATCTGTGTCCACAGCTTCCCCGAAAGAGAAACGTGATGTCCGTGCGTCAGGTGTCCGCCATGCGCGAGACTCATTCCCATGATCTTCCCCTTGCGAAGCGGCAATGCCTCCGCGACAAAGAGCGCCGCATAGACCGCAAGGTTCGCAGGCGATCCCGAGAGCGGCTGGACGTTCACGTGCCATTTCTTTGCCGACAGACCAAAGAGCGAAAGCGCGCGCGTTTGACACAGTGTTTCCATCTCGTCGACGATCGCATTGCCTCCGTAGTAGCGTCGTCCGGGATACCCTTCGGAATATTTGTTGGTGAAGACGGAGCCGAGCGCAGCGCGCACATCAGCGGAAACAACATTCTCGGATGCGATCAAGTTGACGGTCGAACGCTGTCTCTTTTCCTCACGCGCGATGAGTGATGCGATAGTGGTGTCCTTCATGATGCAGGCATTGTACCCCACTCGCGCAAAAGCGACAAAAAAAAGAACCGCACCTGAAGATGCGGTTCGCTCGAGGGCGGATCACTTGAGAAATTCTTCCCGATACCCGTCTCCGAAGAAACCGGTCTTGAAGGACCAATACGCGGACCCTTCACCGACACGCACACGACCACCCGCGCGCCACACGGCGAGCGCGAGCAAGAACTTGCTGCGCGGGCCGGCATAGGCGTATTCAACGCACGTCGTTGCTGTCTCAGGGTACTTCGTCTCGGTGACACGTAGAAGGCCGAAGAACGCACGACGCGTGGTCGTCTCAGGAGGAAGATGCTCCCCTTTGCACTCGCGAAGCGGGTAGTAGACACTATCATGCACATCGCCATGCGCAAGGTTGTGTTTTTCGGTCCGATAAGAGTCAGTCACTCCGACAACCTTGCGACATTCACAACATTCAATATGAACCATGATGCTCCTCCGAAGTATTGTCAGGAAAATTCCGGTGTTTTTATACCACCTCACACAGAAAATACAAGGATTTCAAAAAAGAAAAAGAAAATGCCCGTACGTGACGGGCATTTACAAAAAAAATCTTGCTACTTAGCGGTGAGCACCGCGGCGAAGCAGCTCCTCCATCTGATCGAAATAATCATCCCGGTAGTCATCGTAAGGCGAGAAGTTCCAAAAATCGATATAGGAATCAAGGCGATCATCAAATGAACCCCAATAGGTGTCATGACGAAAACCACCGTCACGCCAATCGCCGAAGGGTACGGGATCCCCCTCGAAATAGAAAACGTCGTCTCTCTCGCTAAACATAACACCCTCCATCTGGTCAAGAATATGATTGTCGAACAAGGAGTCCCAGTAGTAGGGATCGTGACAAAGGTTACCGAAACCGCGGCGGTGATCATCTCCCACGGGAAACAGCTTTGAGGTCGTCGGATCATCGAGACCTGCGCGATCACAAACATCATAGAAGCCCTCGATCCAATCGTAGAAAGATTCCTCGATCAAATCGAGCCAGTCTACACCCCCGATCTCCGCGCCCCGATCGAAAGAAGAGGTCGCCCACTCCTCGAACCAAGGTTCGGGAGAAAAGGGCGCGTTGCACGCATCATACTCTGCAACAATCTGCGTGCGGCGAGCAGGCTCGTCGCGAAGATGGGAAAGAAGTTCCACAACCGACATTTCAGCAAACATATCATCCTCCGCCGCGTGGCAGTAAGAGAAATAGCATGGTGGCAAGGTGCCAAAAACTATAATTTATTATACACAAATATGTAAATTTGTCAATATTCTCAACAGTATGCGAAACTTTCGCACGACAAATTTGCTTATTCCTTGGGCTTTGATCGGAGGTGTGGGGCACGAGAGGGGCGCGTCGATGCTGGGCGCTTTCCGGAAGGTGTACCGGGTCGCGCACGGGTCGGCTTTGTCTTGGGGACGAGCGTGCGCGATACCGGTCGCGCCTTCTTTGTCACACTCTTTACCTCAATACGTTTCCACTCTCCTGTCGGGAGCGTGCCGAGCACGTATTCGCCGGAGCGCACACGGGTCAGTGTCTCCACCTTGTTGCCGGTCTTCCCCGCCATACGACGGATCTGCCTGTTCTTGCCTTGATGAAGCGTAATGACAAAACCTTTCCCTTTGGTGGCGCGAATGATCTTGTCGGCGCGCGCGATACCATCAGTGAGTCGCATACCCTTCTTCCACTCTGCGATCTCGGCATCAGAAAGCGGCGTTTCAAACGTGACGAGATATTCTTTTTCCGTTTGGAATTTGGGGTGCGTACTGCGATAGAGCAGGTCGCCGTCGTCGGTCAAAAGGAGTAGTCCGTCGGACTCTTTGTCGAGTCGACCGACCGGTTTCAAATGTTGCAATTCAGGAGGAAGGAGATCCATCACGGTAGGGGCACCGCTTTCATCGCGACGACGCGAGGTCACATACCCCACAGGCTTGTTGAGCATGACCGTAGTGCCATGAAGGCGTGTATTCACAAGAGGTTCGCCCTTGTAGAAGATCTTGTCGGTCTCGCCCACTTGGTCGCCCAACCCCGCGCGCGCGCCATTACGCTGGACATTGCCCGCTTCGATCTCTTTGTCCGCGGTGCGACGGGAAATACCGAGCACCTGCGCGATGTATTGATTGATCCGCATGGTCACCATGCTACTCCAAAACTCCCGTTTCTCCTAATCTTCCGGCTTGTGTACGCTCAAGAATTCACGGATCGCATCCTGGGTTTGCACGTCGGCAAAAGTGTTGTTGTGCGTGAGTCCAAACAGTGTGACCAGTCGCTTGTCCTCTTGCGGAAGGGTGGTGAACAAATGTTCGGCACGAAAATACGGCATGAGCTCGTCGTCTCGACTGTGCACAATAAGCACTCGCGACGCATGCCTTGCCGCAGAGACATTGTCGAAGTCTCCGCGCATCATGAGCGCAATGGGGTACAAAGGATAGCGCTCCTGCGCCACTCCACTCAAACGGTCGAACGGAGCGACAAGAACCAGCGACGCATCCCCCGCAAGTGCCGCATGATAGGACGCGGGTCCGGTCCCGATGCTTTCGCCGATGATCGCGAGTGAAGAAGGGTTCCGCAATAAAACCCATTCATGCACGCGCTCCACGTCGCGCAAAAGCGCCCGCGTACTCGGCTTCTTGTCGCCTCCCGCATACCCGGTGTATTCAACAAAGAGCCACGAGTACCCCGCATCCTCGATCGCATGACGATAGAAGTCACGCGAACACGCACGGTCGCCGTTGCCGTGATAGAAGACCGCGAGGGCTGTTGAAGTTCCGTTGCGATAGTGATACGCTCGCATGTCTCCTACCTGGAGTCGCTCAGCATCGGCGAGTTCGGGACACTCAAGAAACGGCGTATTGTCCGGGAAATACAGCATCGTATCCTGTCGCACATAAAGCACCATACCGAAAAGTATGTAGACGAGCAGCACGACCCGCAACACCGCGAGCCCAATACCTTTTATTGTTCGTTCGGGGAAAAGAGAACATCTCATGTCATTGAGTGTAGCACACTCACACCCCCGTGCGGGAGAGGAGGGTCTTCACGGTCTTGAGCGCAATCTTGAGGTCGAGCACAAATGAACGGTTCTTGAGGTAGTAGAGATCATACGCAAGCTTCTCGCGCGTCTCTTCGGTCGTCTGCGGGGGCTTCTCATGGTGCACTTGCGCCCAACCGGAGAGCCCCGGAGTGATCAGGTGACGCATGTTGTAGTAGGGAATCTGCGCGACATAGAGCTCGACCAAATTGGGGAATTCGGGGCGCGGACCGATGAGTGAAAGATCCCCGCGGAGTACATTCCAAAGTTGCGGGAGTTCGTCGATGCGCGTGCTTCGCAAGACACGACCGACTCGTGTGATCACCGATCTATTCTCTCCAAGTCGCTTGCCGTCATCCATCACACTCATCGTGCGAAACTTATACATCGTGATCGGGCGGTTCCCCTTCCCCACCCGCAGTGGCGCGTAAAAGACGGGACCACGATCGTCCAGCCAAATGGCGAGCGCGACGAACGGGAGAATAATAAGTGTCGGAATGAGGAGCAGGAGTGCGAGCGTGATATCCATCGCGCGTTTCAAAAGATCGTAACCAAAATGCGCACGTGACGAGACGTTCTCCAAGAACCAACTATAACCGACAAGCGAAAGAGGGATCTTGTTGAAAATATCCTCATACACGCGATACTGGTCGACGAATCGAATGTGCGAAAAGATGAGGTTGTAGAACTTGGGCAAGATCGGCGCGACTTTGGGATTCTCGATATCAATGACGACCACACGCACCTCTTCGGAGAAGATCCGCACAAGTACTTCGTCGTCAAAATCGATCCCGTCTAGCTTGTCGAGGTCGACCCAGGTGATGAAACGCATCGGGTAGAGCGGAAAGTCGTTGACCGCATGGAAGAGCCGTCGCGTCTCCTCGCCGGAGCCGATCAAGACCGCCGCCTCACGCGTGCGCAAACCGACGAACTGCACGGCAAAGACACGCCACACTCCCATGAGTGCGAACGTAACGAGGAGGTCGAGAAAGAGCGTGGTCTTCGGCGTGATACCAAAATCGGGGGCCGCGTAGAAAAAGATGACCGCAACAACACTGCTTGCGAGGATCGCGTTCAAAAGGAGTGCGGGGATCTTGGAGCGCAACACAACCGTGTGCGGCTCGTACAAGCCCGCGATGTAAAAGACGATCGTCCACGCGCCAAAGAGGAACGAGAAGGGTGCCGCGTGCGTCATGAAGAGTTCCTGCGAAGGGATCTCCAGGTAGCGAAGGGCGAGGGTGATCCACAACGCCACATACATGATGACGATATCCCCCACGAACATCCCGAAGAGTTCGAATGACGGTGGCTTGCGCATGTACGAACGATAACAAAAACCGCCCCCAAAAGGAAGCGGGTCGGGCAATGCTCAAGATCAACTATTTTAATTATATCATGTAATCACAGGTTCGGTCAATGCAACGCTTCCCGTGAATGCCTGGTATAGTATATGGCGTTGGAACACGCGTTCCCATTCCCCGATCCCCTTCATGCGTATCCTCTATCTCATCACCAAATCAAACTTCGGCGGAGCACAGCGTTATGTGTATGACCTTGCCGTCGCGATGCACAATGCGGGTCACGAGGTGACCGTCGGCTTCGGAGGACACGGCCCCCTGATGGAGAAGCTCGAAGCGGCACACGTCCCGACGGTCTCCATTCCCGGACTCGAACGCGATGTGAATCCCCTTGCGGACCTCCTTACATTTTTCCGACTCTTTGACCTCTTCGGCAACGTCATGCCCGACGTGATCCACTTGAACAGCTCGAAGATGGGCGCGCTCGGCGCGCTCGCGGCACGAGTGTGGAACGGTTGGATGAGAGTGCTGGCGCTCGTCGTCGGATACAAACATCCCGCGCGGATCATTTTTACCGGTCACGGATGGGCGTTCAACGAAGAACGGAGCGACCTTGCCCGACTCCTGATCGGGTCACTACACTGGCTCACCGTCATGCTCGCGCATCGCACCATCGCGGTATCAGAAAAAACACGCGAGCAGATCGACCAACTCCCCTTGCTCACCTCCCGCATCCGCGTGATCCACAACGGGATCGAGGCGGCGGAAATGCTGGAACAGCAAGATGCTCGGCTCCGGATCTTTGGGAACGAAACGGAGCGCTTCCTTGAGGAAAATCCGATCGTGATCGGCACGATCGCGGAACTCCACAAGAACAAGGGGCTTTCGTACGCGATCGAAGGTATCGCGCAACTCAAAAAGCAAAGCGCGACCCCATTCCGCTATGTGATCATCGGCGAAGGCGAAGAGCGGACACTCCTTGAGGCACTTATCCGACAATTCGATCTTGCCGATACCGTTGTTCTCGCGGGATACAAAGCGAACGCCTCCCTTCTTCTTCCGGCATTCGACATCTTTCTTCTTCCCTCCATCACCGAAGCATTCCCGTACGTCATCCTCGAGGCCGGCAACGCGGGGCTCCCCGTCATTGCGACCGCAGTCGGAGGAATTCCCGAGGTGATCGACGACATGGAATCGGGGATCCTCATTCACTCCAAACATCCGGGCGAGATCGCACGCGCGGCGGGATTTCTCATTGAAGACGAGAGACGGCGCGCCAAGCTTGGGACCGCGATCAAGAAACGCATCGCGGGGCGCTTCAACATCACAACAATGACCACGGCGACCCTTGCGCTCTACAGCGAAGAAATACAGGAGAATAAAGACAAAAAAGACTCCGAGGACGAGCACAACAAAGAAGCGGAAAGCGAAGAACCATCGCCTCATTCCTCGACACACGAGTGAGTCCACACACAAAAAGCCCGCACGTCTCTGCGGGTTTTTCGTGTCACTATTTTGAGATCAAATACCCAAGAACTCGTTCTTCATACGCGACGGATGCGAGACACGTGCATAGCGACGCATTGCCATCAAAATGCCGATACCGGCGAATTCGGTCAAAAGGTGGGAGCCGCCATAACTCATGAACGGGAGAGTCTGTCCGGTCACCGGCATGAGCCCGATGTTCATACCGATATGAATGATGATCTGTGTCATGAGAAAGATCGCAAAGCCAAGCGCGAACAGCACTTCAAAATTACTCGCCCCCACCATGGCGTTCGCGAGTATCCTCCAAATGATGACCCCATAGCACAGAAGAAGAAGCGTCACACCGACAAAACCCCACTCCTCCGCAAACGACGCGAAGATAAAATCAGTCTGATGCTCGGGAAGGAACTTGAGACGAGACTGTGTTCCATATCCGACCCCCTTGCCAAAGAGCTCCCCCGAGCCGACCGCGATCGTGGATTGGTATGCGTTGTATCCCGCACCACGGATATCGGCGAGCGGATGAATGAAGGTCATGATGCGCGCCTTTTGATAGGGATGAAGCACGAAGGACCACAGGAGCACGAACGCCGTCACTCCGAACGTAAAGACGATCAAGAGGTGTTTCTTCGAGATACCCGAAACAAGCGTCATGCCAAACCAGATCGCAAAGAGAATGAGCGCCGACCCGAAGTCCGGCTGAAGCAAAACGAGCATGAACGGAATAAACGCGTACATACCCGAAACAAGAATGTGCTTGTAGTGCGCAATCTCGATATGCCGTCGCGAAAAATATTTCGCAAGAACAAGAATGAGGATGAGCTTCATCGGATCCGCCGGCTGGAAGGCAAAGAATCCGAGATCGAACCACCCCCGCGCACCCTGAAAGACGCTACCAAAAAGAAAGAGTGCGAGGAGAAGAAGAGAGAAGAAGAGGAAGAGGGCGACGATCGTTGAAGTTTTGCGAAGGATACGGAGATCAAAGAGCGAAATAACGAGCGCGAGGCCGATCGCCCCCAATGCCCAAATGATCTGTTTCTCGAAGAGGTCGTTCACCCCAACGAAGGAGTACATGGAAACAAGCCCCGCACCGATAACGGGAACGGTCGCGAGGATGAGTATCCAATCAACGTGTTGTAATCGCCGGGACCACATTGTTCACTCGGGGGATGATCTCGATGATGGACGGCGCCTTCTTGCACATGGCGGTCGCGATCTGCTGATAAACACCGGTGAGCTCGGAACCGCTCGCGGCAAAATAGTAGTGGTCGGGTTCCGTCGCAAGGCGCTCCAAAAGTCCTTGGTTCACATCAGAACCGAGTCCGATCGTATAGATCGTGACACCCTTCTCCTTGGCCTCGGAGGCGATACGTTCCGCATAGGCGGAACCATAGGCCTCGGTCCCACGACCGGCTTCGTCGAGCGGACGATTGGGAATACCGTCCGTCATGAGAATGAGAATGGGGCGCGCGTCTATATTGCGTCGTTGTGTCGCAAATTCGTCGATCGCACGACGGATCGCATCGCCGATATTGGTGAACTGCGTTCCGCTACTCGCAATATCCGTCCTCGTGATCGCACGTTTCAATCGTTCGGAGTCGCCGGTCAACATTTGGTCAATAGGACTTGAGGCGTCGGTTGCGAAGGTCACATACCCACCCTGATCGCGCACAGTCAAACGGTCAACAAAGGAGCTCGCGGCAGCACGAGCCTGCTCGAGCTTTGACTCAAAATTCATACTCCCGGAACGATCGACCGCGAGGATCACGTCGACAGGAGTGACACACTGCTCGGAGCCCGCGACATAATCAAACGGAGCCGGCCATGTGAAGATAAGGTTCGCACTTGCGTTCGGTTCCATGCGGTCAAGCTTGGTCATCGATGCGGCAATGGGATTGCTCTTGTCGTCATAAATGATACTGGCAACATCAATGAACTCATGCGTGTTTGGGGTCGTGTTCTCAAGTGTCGCGGAAAGGATGGGGCGACGTTCAAGATTGGAGAGTGCGCGATCACGAACAGAGAAAAGCACCGGGGACGGAAACATGCTGTCCCAGCGCATACCCGAAGGAAATTCGATGCTCGCACTACGCGCGACGGCACCGCCCGTGTCCATCCCTCCGACAAAGAGCACAAAACGCTCATTCGGACGCACATATCCGGTTCGCGTACTCTTGGCGATCTCTTTCCCTCCTTCGTCAAATAATTTTGCCACATAAGAAAGGTCCGACACCCCGCTGTCGGGATTCGGGTTTTCGACATAAGCGACAACATCGTAGTAGCTCGGACGGATCATGAAGACCTTGGTCCACAGCACATTCAGATCGCGCACCATCCCCTTGCATCGCAAGGTGCACGGTCCCCCACAGTCCACTCCAAGTTCTTCCTGATTCTGTTTACCGTCGGTACATGTCGGCGGAACGCGATGCGTATACCAGTATGGAAAAATGACGAAGATAAGAATAGCGGCAACGATTCCGCTTACAATGCGCACGCGACGGCGCACCGCCCACATCGTGTCTCCCTGTGCCATAATATCCCATCATAACAGAAAAGCCGGAGAAAGAGGAGTACAGGATGTATACAGAGGTAGACGGTGTTGTATACCGAACATCACACTTTTTCGAAAAGAAGAAGATCAATACGATGCCTGATTGAATTTCTTTCCACCTTCATCTGCCAAATATAACGACCACTTCGAATAATCTTCTTCTACGCGGATATTGAGGTAATAGAGTTTTTTTGTGATGTCGATGGTACACATGGTGAACTTTTTAGGATCCAGAGCATCAATATTCTGAATAGTCAGACCTGGATTCATGGCACCCGTAGTTTTGCATCGTTCAATTTTTGGGTTCATATCCCCCGGAGTTTCCGTGAAGGTCATCGTTACAGGACTACCAAGAGCGGCACCGATCGCATTATTAAGAGTAAATCGAGCTGATGGATATGGGGCAGGGGGCACAAACGCCCACCCCGCCTTGTCCACATAATACCGAATACTCAAGATATATCCGGGCTTGTTGTTGAGCGTTACCGTCTTCCCGTCGATCTTGCCGGTGTATGACGGGTTTTGTGCGCATGTGGAATCAGAATACCAAGTCGTATCCGGTCGCACCCCCATAATGCAGCCCGGCAATACGCCGGCTGTACCCCATGTTTTATCGATGACATACACCGGCGTTGCCGCATTCAAATTCGGACTCCAGAGTCCTTTTCCGGGATCAACCGGTGCTCCCCCCGTCTTCAAACACTGTCCGTTCGGGAGGGCGACGCTGCCGATGTGGAAAAGTGACACTCCTTCACTAAGCGCAAGTGGTAGAGAATAATTCCCTTTGAATTGGATGTTTAGATAGTAGATATCACGATCTGTATCAAACGAACAGCCAAAAGGACCTGTTCCAACGCTAATACTCGGTGTCATTGTTGATTCTGTAGCGCAACGCGAGTTTGTGGGGTTCATGTCCCCCGGAGTTGGAGTGAGTGTCATTTTTATCCCAGTACCCCCAACAGCACCACCGACAAGATTTGCGAGCTTAAATGTCCCCATTCCTCCATCAAGAATTTTGGTGTGGTCAACAAAATAGCGAATACTTAAGATGTATCCCGGTCTACTGCTGATTGTCACCGTCTTTCCATCAATCTTTCCCGTGTACACTCCGGTAAGACAAGATGCTTCATAAGAATCAACCGATCCTCCGTTGACGCAACCGGAGATTCCGGTCCACGTTGCGGGTGCTCCGTTATTCGTGCTTTGATCTACGACATAGATCGGAGTTGCCGCATTCACATTCGGACTCCAGAGTCCTTTCCCAGGGTCACGAAGGGTGCAGGTGGTGCCTCCACTTCCCCCTCCCGTCGGTGCCACCGCCACTTTCTCATTGTTCGTCCACAGAGAGAAGGTGCAGGATGCCACATCGGTACAGGTGGGATTCGTGGTGCCTTTCTCGAGGTTCACCACATTGATGTAGTAGCGGGTGTCGGGCTTCAAGATGCAGTAGGTGTCGGGGTTGGAGGTGGGGTCCATGGAGTACTTGATGATGCTTGTGCTGTCTCCCTGGGCCATACAGGCGGGATACTTGCCGAAGGTGGCGGTGTCGCCCGCGATTGCGGAGA
>JACCDV010844316.1_pt1 | contig 11422 bp, 14 predicted proteins | sample 7446131 | NCBI WGS metagenome assembly JACCDV01 (sample SAMN15323448, study PRJNA562643) | freshwater metagenome | isolation source: river surface water | place: USA:Blue River Watershed | collected 2017-08-17
CTTCGCGCCTCACTCCTTAGCTATAAACTGGCGCCGCGCCCGGTTGCGGCAGCGGTCCCTTCCCCGCTACTCTGGTGGGCCGCCCGGCTGGCCCCGGTTGGCGTGGCGCTCGCGCTCATCATCACCCTCTTGCCCCACGAAACCATCGCGCCAACCGTACCAGTTCTGCCTGATGCGGCCCTAGAGAGTGAGCAGCTTGATACCAGTGCGGACATGTTACAAAAAAGTGCTCCGGCCGACACCGGGCTGTTTAGCACGGAAAGCGCGAGTGATGATACGTCGAGCGAACTGCGGATGACGACCGCGCCCGCCCTGGTCGTAGAGCCGCCCCAAGCCGCCAACACCGTGACAGTGACTTCGGTTTCGTTACCTGAAGCGGGCTGGATCGTGGTCTATGAGGATGATGGCGGTACGTTTGGCAAAACCCTCCACGCTTCGTACCTGACGGCTGGCACCTATGCCGACCTAGTCCTTCAGTTTGACCGGTCGCTTACCTACCCGGAACTCATTACCGTCGCCGTCTATACCGGGCATCAACCGTCTGCCTTCCTCTCGACGGAAGAGTCACTGCAGGTAGACCCAGGAACTGGTGAACCGATGTCTGTAACCGTACCGGTAATCAGCGAGCTGGAAATAGAGGGCACGTACTAATTGTTACGTTTTTAAAATCCCTTCGTAGTACATAGTGAACAGGCCGGACTTTATCTAACTTCCACGCCTGTACCTATGCTTAAAATCATCCTTCTTCTTGCGACCCTGGCTGCCCCCGTTGTGGCGGGCAATTGGTACGTGGCGGCCTACGGCGATATTAACTACGTCGATCTTGCTTCGGATTCGACCGGCACCTCCCCCATTACTAATTTTGACGAGTGCGTAGCCGCGGGCTACCCAATCATGGAAAGCTACCCCGAGCAGTGCCGAACTGCCGATGGACACATGTTTACCAATGAACCAAGCAGCATCCCAGGAGACGCGGGGAGCGTGAGTGAGCCAGCTGAAGAAACCTCGCCTACAGGCGCGGAGGCGGCAGCGGTCGCAGCGGTCCGAGAGAAAGCGGCTCAAGATTTCGGCGTTGATCCCGATATGATCGACCTTATCTCCGTTTCTAAAGCCGAGTGGCCTGACGGCTGCCTTGGACTCGCCGGCCCTGACGAGATGTGCATCATGATGATCATACCCGGGTACGAGATCACGCTGGCGGCCAATGGCGACACCGCTATCTACCGCACGGACCAAACGGGAGGAATTATTAAGAAAGAGTCGTCGCGTTAATCACTATCTACTTTACCTATGAAACCTATCCATACTGTCGCATTTGCCCTCACCCTTAGCCTCATCGCACCGTTTGGCGCGCCACACGCGTTTGCGCTTAGCTGCCTTCCGATTGATATGTACCTCAAAGACGTGGTCGGCAAAGAGGAGGTGGTCATTTTTGAAGCGAAGAGTTTAGACCGGATCGAGGAAACTGAACACACGATCGAAGTGCTTCAGGTAACCAAAGCCGAACAGGGCTGGGTGGAAGACACGCTGTTTGCGTACCATGAAAAGCATCCAGACTGGGGGTACCTCTGCAACAGCGGACCAAAACAGGAGGGCGATACCGGTCTCTATGTTGCGACCCGCAATGAGCAAAACCAGTACTTCGTCCACCAGCGCCTCGAACTGAATGACCCCCTCGTAACGGGACTGAAGGCCGATCTGGCTAAAGCCGAGGTCGAGGGCGGCGTAAGCCCGATCACTACTGTTGATCGCCAAAACCAGATCAAAACCGCTATCCAGGATTTACTGAAGCAGATCGGCACCTTACTCAAGGAACTGGCGTACTGGGCTAAAAATTAAACAGTCTGTATGCACCGCACCCTTATCATCGTGGCGGCACTCATCCTTATCGGAGTGTCTGCCTGGAGCATTGGTACACGCCTCTTGAAACCTAAAGCCGCGGAAAGCACGACGCCGAATGAGGTGCTCCGCGAGTACCAAAATGCTTCCCTGGGTGTATCCTTTCAGTACCGAGAAGGAGAAACTGGATACATTCTTGAAGAACGGCCAGCGGACGTCAGTGAGTCCGGACCGGCTCACACCATCATCCTTACCCCGTACGACGAGTACGTGAGACTGCAACAAAACCCGCCGATTGGCGGCGAAGGGCCAGCCGTTATTGCCATCAACGTCTTTCGCAATCCCAACCAGCAATCGCCGCTCGCGTGGGCGATCGCAAATCCACAGTACAGTAGTTACCCCCTGAAGCAGGGCACGGAAGCGGTAACGGTCGTCGGCGCCGAGGATGCGCTGGCCTACACTGCTGACGGACTCTACCCCGCTTCGCAGGTACTAATTGCGCACGGCTCGTACCTGTATGTCCTGACTGGACAGTACATGGCACCAAACAGCGCGATCCAAAGCGATTTTGAACAGTTGCTCCGATCAGTCGTATTCCTGCCTAGCGCAACCACTGCCGGCAAAATTGATAGTCGAGTTGCCTGTGAAAGCGCGCTGGCGTACATGACGTTTGAGGACGCGACGGCAGCCGAGGCGTTCGTAACCGATTGCGTTAACGGCAACCATCCAGAGGTGATCGAACGCTACCTCCAAGAGCTTGGCATGGATGGTGCAGCTATTTAAAGAAAAATCAGGTCAACTTTATTATGTGATTTTTTAATTCAGATAGTAAGTTTGGAACTTGACGTTACATTTGATGTGGTATTTTTAATTTAGCCACAATACATGGCGCAGTTCAACTCAAAGCATGGAGCTAGAGAATGAGTAGGTTTTCTCGTCTTTTTAGCGGTTCTTCGGAGAAAAGTACAACTAGAGTTCGGCAAAACAATCAAGATAATGCCAAAGTTCGCGGGGACAAGTTTACTCATCACGGCAATGGAAAACATACCCACCGATCATATGATCTTGACACAGCCTCTGGAAGCTATCGAGAATATTCAGGTGGACAAAATTCTTCTGACCGGAGCTACAACAAGAAGAAAAAGAAAAAGTAGTGATTCTGCTACGAAATTACTAAAGACCGCTTATTTAAGCGGTCTTTTACTATCACCTAAGAAGTCCTCGTATGCTGATAAAAGGAAGTTTTTCTTTTCAGAAAAATCATCTCCCATAGCATCCTCATTCAAATACTCATCTAGAAGTACGAATATTTCAACAGCATTTTCCAAATCAGTACCTGGCTGCAAATCTTTTGAGTACTGTTTTTTAACCTCATTAAAAACACCACGTGCTCGTATTTCATATCCTCGTGTGAGATAGTCGAAAATTTTTGCTATATCAATGGAAAATTTATTAGCAATTGAGTCCATACTTCCTATAATAATCTTCATACAGTTTTTTTCAAGCATTGTTTTAATATCCTTAATATACAACTATCTAAGATAGTTCATTTATAATTTACTTAAATTCGGTAATACGTTGATAATAGTTTTTTTAAAAGCAGAAATATATATGACCATCAACCCCCACATAAACTTTAACGGCAACGCGGAAGAGGCGTTCACCTTTTACCGATCTGTTTTTGGCGGCGAGTTCACCAAAATCATCCGCATGAAAGACCTGGAAAGCCCAGAGTTCCCCGTGCCAGCAGCGGAAGCACAAAAGCTGATGTACATTGCCCTCCCTATCGGCACCCACAACCTGTTGATCGCGAATGATGTCCCGTCGTTCATGGGCCAGGTAAATGAAAACGAGAACCGGAGTAAAATTTCCGTCAGCGCGGATAGCCGCGTGGAAGCGGATCGGATTTTCGCTGGCTTGTCTGATGGCGGAGCGGTGGAGTTCGGGATGAGCGACAGCCCCTGGGGAACGTACTTTGGCATGTTCAGAGACAAGTACGGCATCGAGTGGATCGTGGAGTACGATTCGAATCTTCGCGCCTAGTGCGACCTATACGAAATCATAAACACCTCCCTTCGCACGTTCACGTTGACCGAATGGTTATTTGGCTTCATAGTAAAAACAGAAACCGCCATGGAGGCAGAAGTGGAAACGGAGCCGTCGTCGCACGAGACGAGAATCAGCCAAGTCCTTGAAGAGATTCGGGTCGTCATGCCCGGAAGCCAAGCCCTCCTCGGGTTCCAGTTGGTCGCCCTGTTCAGCACCGGCTTTACCGACCTGTCGCAGACCATCAAAGAGCTGCATCTGGCTAGCCTCCTCTCGATTGCACTTGCTACCATTTTTTTAATGGCACCGTCCGCCTATCACCGGATTGCGTGCGGCGGAAAACCTTCCCGCCAAGTGCACCGCTTTGCCGGAGCGATGCTCGTCACCGCCATGTTCTTCCTGATCTTGGGACTCTCGATTGATATCGGGGTAGCCACCTTCTTGGTGCTCGGTTCTGTACGGTATGCTTGGATGGTGGCCGGCACCGGCTTTGCCGTTGCCAACCTCCTATGGTTCCTCTACCCTGCCCTGGCCCGAGCCGACTAACCCGCCACCTGGCTGCTGCGATCACCCGTGCTCGCAGCAGCTTTTTTATATGCAGCAGTCCCTTGTACAACGTATTAGAAGCCGCATTATGATCAATTACTTCTATCTTCATCCATACAGCTGCCAGAATTGAATGGGCCTTATTTACATATTTGTAATATTTATGCATAATCCAGCGGGTTATCCCGTTCTTTCAAAAACTCAAAGGAGTACACGTTGACTGACCTCACTGCTGTTTCCCGGCCCGAGGCTGGACGCGCGACCAGGCAGCTCTTTGACCTATTCTTGGGTCAAGCCCCGTTCTGGTACAAGGTTGGCCTCTTGGCCTGCCTTGCCTTCAACACCTGGAGCAACTATGCGCTCGGTCCCTTTGTTACTGGGTGGCTCATCCTCTTCCAGTTCATCGGTACCCTGGCGCTGACGCTCTACTGTTCCCCGCTGCTTTCAGGCGGCCTGTTGCTGCTTCAGACCATGGCGCTCGGTTTAGCGCCCATGGAAGCCGTGCACGAAGAGATTGCGTACAACCTACCGATCCTTTTCCTGGTCCTGTTCGTGGTGACCGCGGTCCACTTCCTCAAGGATCTGCTCGCGTTCGTCTTCGTCAAGGCGATCCTTGGAATCCGTTCCGAAATGCTGCTCGGCCTGTTCTTCCTGATCACGCCAGCAGTACTGTCTGCTATGCTCGACGCCCTCACCGTGATGGCGGTCGTGATCGCCGTCTTTGCCGCACTCTATGCGGTATACCACAAGCACGCGTCAGAACGCGGCCAGCACGAGCATCACGACCATACAAGTGACGCGGCGATCCGTGCGGAACACCGTGAAGAGCTTGAGGGCTTCCGCGCGGCGCTCCGGCGCCTCGTGATGCTCTCGGCGATCGGCACCATGCTCGGCGGCATCTCGACCCTGATCGGCGAGCCGCAGAACCTCTTGATCGGCAAAGTGGTCGGATGGGACTTCAATGAGTTCTTCGTGACCATGCTGCCGGTTAGCGTGCCGGTCTTCGCCTCGGGAGCGGTAGTCTGCTACCTGCTCCAACGAGCGGGCTGGCATGACTTTGGGGCGACACTATCGCCGGCAGTGCGCGCGATCCTCGAAGAAGAAGCGGATCGTCAAGCGCGGCACCGCACCCCTACCGACACCATGCGCATGACCATCCAGGCAATCGGAGCCCTGACGCTCGTAGCGGCGCTTATCCTCCACATCGGCGAAGTCTATGTGATCGGGCTCATGGTGCTCATCATCGTGACGTCCCTGACCGGCCGCACCGAGCACGAAATCGGCGAGGCCGTAAAAGAAGGCGGTCCGTTCGTGTTCGTCCTGGCGATCTTCTTCGGAATCGTCGCCATGATCCACTCCCAGCACCTCTTTGCGCCGGTCACGGCCTGGGTGCTGGGATTCGAAGGCGCCGCCCGCCTCGTCGCCTACTACGTAGCGACGGGCGTCCTATCGGCGGTCAGCGACAACGTGTTCGTCGCTTCGCTCTTCATCACGGAGGTCGAGTCGCTCCACGTCGCGGGTGAGATCGCCCGCGACGAATACGAACGCATCGCGGTCGCGATCAACATGGGGACGAACATCCCCTCGATCTCGACCCCGAACGGTCAGGCAGCGTTCCTGTTCCTTCTCATGGCGCCCCTGGCGCCCCTGATCCGGCTCTCGTACCTCCGGATGATGCTCTTGGCCGCACCGTTTGCGGTCGTCTGCTCGCTCGTCGGCGTGGCAGCGGTCGCACTTCTCTAAGCGGCTCATCTCCCCCGCCCCAGGCACACCCTGGGGCGGTTTATTTTTTTGCAGACGGAATTTATGATTATCGAATGACAGTTCATGTACCCACAGTAGTGTTACATAGGAACAAAATGGTATCTAAACGAACGGCAGTTTTAGTACCGACTTTACAACACTCGCGGTCACATCCGCTATTTTACGGATTTGATCGACCATCGGCACTAATTGAACACAGTAACGAAATCACTACTTCTTGGTCCCGCTATCTGTCGTTTAGAAAACTTCGACTCTACCAACTAGCAAAATCGTACGTAAGAGAAAACGATTTATTCTTTGCACCAGACATCGCACAGACAGAAGCATGGATAGAAGAACATCACCCGCTGCTTTTGGAGTACGCGAGCGACATTTCTCGAGTTACACACGTATCCTGGCAGACTAACACAATATCACTCTGGGTACACGCCATAAATTTTGCAGTCACCAACAATAGCACCATTATTATTGGTATTCGGCCCCCTGAAGTGCAAATACCCAACCACTTACCAGTACTCCTGATCCATGAAATGGTACACATTAATCTGGACGCCTTTCCGTTTACGCTTGATCTAGAGGAACAGCTAGTAATTGCTGCCGGAGAAGTGCTTGCGCTATACTTTACAATTTTGGTATTGGAAACCCGACAAGATAAAGATTCGATTGCCGCACGTTCATATGCACGTGATCAATGGCATCGACACAAACTAACAGACACGGATTGGAGCGCCATTCATTCACTTATTTCAAAAGCACCGGATCAAACCTCACTCCGATCTGTAATGAACTACCAAGTGGTAAGGAATATTCTGGAGCAGTATCAGCCCTATATTATTTAGGAAGCTACAAGCTCGCGGATGCGGCTCTGTTGGTATTCTTTGGCGGCCCGTTCCAACAGATCAATCACCTCATCATCTTCAGCGGCCGGGAACGATTTATACCACCGACTGATCGCACCGAGATCATCAACTGCTCGCACGCACACCACCTCCACCCATTCTTCAATGACACGAATTGCCTCGCGGCTACAAATAGGGGCGGCGTACACCAACCGGTGCGGTCTTTGCTGGAGAAACATGGCCTCAATGGCGGCAAGGGCAGTCAGGCCCGTCGCCAACCCATCATCTACGATGATAATCGTATCGGCAACGCTATCAGGCGGCATGAACGAACCGCTGCGGTAGTGAATGATCCGCCGCTCCATTTCGCGCATTTCATGTTCGATCATGTCGTACACTTCTTCTTCGGTCAGCCCGTACCGCTCAAGTGACTGGTGATCCACCACAATGACGTCTCCTGGCGCAATGGCGGCGATCCCGTATTCAGGATTACCTGGTGCGCCAATTTTGCGCGCTGCCAGCGTATCAAGCGGTGCGGCCAGCGCCTTGGCCACCTCATACCCGACCGGCACTCCGCCGCGCGGCAACGCCAAAATTAACGGGTGTTCAAATCGATAGTGATCAAGCTGGGTGGCCAACTGGCGGCCGGCATCAGCGCGATCGGTAAATAGTGGTATACGCATAAAAATTGAAAAATTCCCCACTGCCGTACTTTGCCTCCTAGGAGTAATACAGTGCTGCCAGAGAAACCTTACCGATCTTATTCATCGGCATTGCTATACTGATAGATATGCAGTCGCACGCCCATTGTTTTACGGCCACTCTCTGGCTCTATCCTGGCCCGGCGGCGTGGTATTTTGTGACCATTCCAAAACCGCTTGGCCAGACCATTAAAGCGGAGCAGAAGCAACCGCGCCGAGGCTGGGGATCGGTACCGGTAACCGTCACAATTGTGGATTTCACCTGGTCTACCTCAATATTTCCAGACACCTCGTCTGGTTCATACCTGCTACCGATCAAAGCGTCCGTACGTAACCAGGCAGGCATTATGGATGGCGACTCGGTCGCCGTCACGCTCACCCTCTAATCATAGTCACAAAGAATAACCTAGATCATTCAGACACCTCTTCGTAAAATTTCTTTTGCAGTTTTGCCTGGAGATCATTTGGCATAACCCGACGCATGAAGGTCATGATCTTGTTCTGCATGCCCGGAATATGGATGCGCTCCCCCGCTTCCATGGCCCGGTACCCGGCCTTGGCGACTTCTTCCGGGGACATCATCGGCACTTCGCGCACGACCCGGGTATCTTCCATGCCGGCCTTTTCAAAGAAGTCAGTTGTGGTCGGACCAGGACACAAACACGTCACCGTAACGCCCGTATCAGTCACTTCTTCAGATAGTGCTTCTGAAAATGACACAATAAAGGCTTTTGACGCATTGTAGACCGATAAGAGCGGACCCGGCTGAAATCCATTGATCGAACCGACGTTTAGGACCTTGCCACTGTTTCGATTCAGCATTTCCGGCAAAAACAGGCCGGTCAATTGCACGACTGCGATCATATTTACTCGCATGATTTGCAAATGCTTCTCAAGCGGTACTTCGTGAAAAGCACCGCGCTGCCCGGTGCCCGCATTGTTAACGAGCACCTCGATCTGAATCTTCTTTTCCGTGAGCTCAATGTAAATTTCTTCGGCGCTCGTAAGTTTAGATAAGTTTTTTGCGATAGTATAGAACGTACGTTTAGGAAACGTTCCCCGCAGCAAGGTAATGGCATGATCGAGCTTTACCTCATCATGTGCTACTAGCGCCACATCGTACCCGCCCCGCGCCAGTTCATGTGCGAGAGCCAATCCGATTCCGCTTGATCCGCCCGTTACCAGCGCTGTTTTCGTTACCATCGTGATGTGTTTTATACCTCACCAGTAATTCTTCATCAGTACCGACCCCTCTTCATGAGTTGGTACCTGCTTCGAGAAATATTTCTTACAGGTCATTGATTGACAGATAATTATTGTTGTACTATAATCATAATTGGACAGGCAATGAGGCAACGCCATGAATATGGTTCCTATCGATCTGACGACCCGCGACAGCGACGGCACCACGATCATCGATAACCTGGAGGCACTCCGCTGCTATGCCATCAATCTCACCCGCTCGAAAAGCTGGGCTGATGATCTGGTACAGATCACCTTTGAAAAGGCGGTGGGGTTTCTGCCCCGGTTCCGGCCAGGGACCAGGTATAAAGCCTGGATGGTGCAAGTGCTTCGTAATGAGTACTTTGATCAGATCCGACGTGAAAACATTCGGAGAAATCGAGGTGAGGCATTCTACGAATTGCATGGTCCGCGCGACGAACTGGCCGCCACGATCGCTCACCGCGACCTGATGGCCCGGCTCCGGATCGGGATCTCCATCCTGATGGAACTGCCGCCGCATCAGCGGCACCCGTACGTGCTCATGTACTACGGGGGGTATTCCCAGCAAGAAACTGCGGAGATCCTGGGTTTGAAGCTCGGCACGTTGAAGTCTCGACTGTGCCGAGCCCAGGATTTCCTAAAGACCCGAAGCTCACCGACGCGCACCATCGAAAAGTCTGACGCTGAACTCGGCGCTTGGCTGAATGCGGAAGCCACAACCGCCGCCGACACCCCACCGTTACTGGTGGCGTACCGACGCCTCAAAGCGGCACTCACGGTCTGCGAACCGCCGCACCAGTGCTAACCCCTACAGCCCCACCACTTTGGTGGGGCTTTTTCCTTGCCAAATTACAATCCTATTTTATGGTATTAGTAACTAACAAACAATTATGGTATTGGTACCAACAACACATAATCAACAGTCGCATCGATTTTTATTGTGTTATATAATAGTAACAACTATGGCAGATTGGACCAAAATCATTAGCCGTGGATCCGTATCTGACCGGAGAGGACTGGGCGGTATTGGCGTGGGTGGCAGCCTGGTGTCCGTTATTCTCCTCATGGGCATCACCTACGCGCTCGGCGGCAACCCCTTAAGCGTCCTCACCCCCGAAACGGTGTCGCAGATCGGTAACTCCCTCTCGCCAGCCGAAGATACCGCCCAGTACGAAGGCGTGGACGCGTATGAAGAATTTGTTTCCACGGTACTCGGGTCAGCGAACGAGTATTGGACAGATACCCTCTCTGGCTACACCGAACCCACCCTAGTCTTGTTCCGAGGCCAAACCACCTCGGCCTGCGGTGGCGCTTCGGCGGTCGTCGGCCCCCACTACTGCAGCCTTGATTCCACTATCTATCTCGACGAAACTTTTTTTGAAGAGGTATCGGCCCGACTCGGGAACATCAATACCGACGTGGCCCAGGCGTACGTGATTGCGCATGAGGTGGGCCACCACGTACAACAGATCCAAGGCACCCTCGATAGCCGCACTAACGAGCAATCCGTCGCAGTCGAACTCACAGCCGACTGCTATGCGGGCGCCTGGTTTTACTCCATCTCTGACGATCTGGTGTTAGCGGAGAATGAAATTCAAGAAGCCTTAACTGCCGCAGCCGCCGTGGGAGACGACAACATCCAGCGGTCGGGAGGCGGCAGAATCCAACCCGAATCATGGACCCACGGCTCATCCGAAGACCGCACCAACGCCTTTCTGACCGGATTCCAGAGCGGAGATCCGAATACTTGCCAGTTTTAATCTTAAAAACCACTTCTACTTATATGTCTGATCACAAGCACGCCTACCCCCTATACCTCACCAATGTTTGTCTAGTTCTTGCCAGCTTGATCGCATTTTTGCTGCAGAGCTATGAGATCGTGTTCATTGTCACCCTGATGTTCGTGGTGTCTTCGAGCCCACTGTTTCTCAAGCGAACCTGCAACATCTTCATTCCGGCCTCGTTTGTATTCGGTTCCCTCTTTTTCATTTTTGCCACCCTGTTCCTTGGTGAATTTGGCAGCATGTATGACCGGTTTTGGTGGTATGACGCTTTCTTGCACTTTGTCTCCGCGATCGTGCTCGGGATCATCGGGTTCTTTATCATCTATATTTTCTATTCCGCGAATCGCCTCCGGCTGCCGCAGATCATCATCTTCACCTTTGCCTTCTTCTTTAGCTTGGGCATGGGTGCCCTGTGGGAAATCACCGAATTTTTTATCGACAAGACCCTCGGCATGAACATGCAGGTCGGGAGCTTGGACGATACCATGTACGACCTGATCCTCGACGCGCTCGGTGGCCTCGTGGCCGTACTAATCGGGTACCTCTACATCAATAACCGGACCGTCCCCCTCGTCAGCCCTGTCATCGACCGAATGGCCGAAGAGGTTCTGGAAGAGAACAAAGCCTTAGCCGAAGCGGTCCAGCATGGCTGATACCTGCCCGGATCCGTTTGACAGTC
>JACCDV010251243.1_pt1 | contig 11421 bp, 18 predicted proteins | sample 7446131 | NCBI WGS metagenome assembly JACCDV01 (sample SAMN15323448, study PRJNA562643) | freshwater metagenome | isolation source: river surface water | place: USA:Blue River Watershed | collected 2017-08-17
AAATCAGTCAATCTTGATATAGCTGGTAACGTTAACATCCCTAATCAGCTTGTTATTGAGAACACAGCTTTAACGACTTCAAACACTAGTAACTTGGTTGTTGGTGGCCCGTTAAGCTTTACTGATACAGGCATTGCATCTAACTTTGTTGGTGATACAGATAACTATTACCAAGCGACCATCCAGAACTTATCTAATGGTGCAGCTGCTACCGCTGAGTTTATTGCTTACAACGACAACGGCACTTCTACAGATAACTACGCTGCCATGGGTATTAACTCATCTGGCTATGCTGGCACAGGCGCTATTAACGGCCCTGACCATGCGTATTTCATCTCAGGAAGCACAGACATTGTTCTTGGCACGCTATCAAACAACAGCGTTCACATCGTAACAAACAGCTCTGCAACGGATGCAATCACAGTTAATGGCGTTGGTGCGGTGGCATTTAACGGTCAATACGGTTCTTCTGGGGAAGTTTTAGTATCAAACGGTTCTGGTACTCCACCTTCATGGGGTTCATCTCCAGTCGATCAAGCGTACTTCTTATCTTTTATGATGGGCTAATATGGCAACTTATTCAAACACCTCATACGTAGCCAAGAACGTTGGCACATCAGCGGTAAACATCATTCCTAGCGTATCTTCTGGGACTGTGGCGATTGCCAGTTGTATCATTTCAAACACTTCTGTTTCGCCTATTACGACATCTGTTTACTTGACACGTAGCTCAGTGAACCATTATTTGGTGTATCAGGCGACTATCCCTGTAGGTGGCTCTCTTGAAGTCATTCAGGGAAACCGAGTAGTGCTAAATACCAGTGATGCGTTGTATATTCAGAACAGCGCAGCTTCTTCAGGCGATGCGATTGTTTCAGCTCTAACGGCGGTCTAATATGCCATACATTGGGAATACGGTTCAGAATCAAGGATTCTCCCCAGCGGTTGATTATTACAACGGTGACGGCACGACTGTAACCTTTACTTTAAGCCGACCAGTAGCTTCTGTTGCTCAGTTAACTGCGGTTATTGAGAACGTTATTCAGAACCCAAGCACAGCGTTCAGTGTTGCTGGTAACCAGATCACATTTACTTCAGCTCCTCCAGCAGGCACAAACAACATCTGGGTTGAGTACACAAGCCTAGTAACGACTTATGCCGCCATCTCTCAAGACCCATCAGTGATTGGTGACATCACTGCGACTGGCGGTTACTTGGCTGAAGGTGACTTTGGTAACTCATTTATTGACGGCACAATTGTTGACTATGTAACAGGTAACGCTCGTATTACTACTGGCCCATCAGATGCCATGACCTTCTATAACGGTGGCACAAGCTCTAGAACAGCCATGGGTACATTTGATACTTCAGGCAACTTCACTAATAACGCTACTGGCTATACAAGGATTGCTGTAGGGACTACCGCACAAAGACCTGGCAGCCCATCAAATGGCATGACTAGGTATAACACAACCTTAGGTCAATTTGAGGTTTATCAGAATGGTAATTGGACACAATACGTAAACACATACACAATAGATTACTTAATTGTTGCTGGTGGCGGTGGCGGTGGTCAGGGCGGTATAACTTATAGCGAAGGTGCTGGTGCTGGCGGTGCGGGTGGCTTACTTCAATCTTCTTTATCGGTTGTAAACAATACATCTTATTCAGTAACAATTGGTGCTGGTGGTGCTGGTGGTGCTGGAGCGTATAACGGCGGATCTGTTGGCGGGAATAGTTCCCTTGGTTCTTTAGGAACAGCATTAGGTGGTGGCCTTGGTCAAGTTGGCAGTAGCGGTGGCACAGGTGGTTCAGGTGGCGGTGGTGGAGCAGACGGTGGCAGCCGCGCAGGTGGTTCTGGTACTGTTGGTCAAGGGTATAACGGTGGAAATGGTTTTGGTTCTGGAACATCAAGTCAACGTGCGGGTGGCGGCGGTGGTGGATCTGGTTCTGTAGGTGGTAATGCTTCTTCTAGCGTTGGCGGTAATGGCGGCTCAGGAACTAACTGGCAATCGTTGGGCGTTACATATGCTGGCGGTGGTGGTGGCGGTGCAATGAGTGGAACCCAAGGAACTGGTGGCTCAGGCGGTGGTGGTAATGGAGCTAATAGCGCTAGTGCTGGTAACGGAACTGCAAACTCAGGTGGCGGCGGTGGTGGATGTTCATCAACTAGCACAGCTCATTCTGGCGGTACAGGTGGCTCAGGTGTTGTAATCATTCGTTATTTAGGGTCACAACGCGGCACAGGCGGAACAATTACGTCAGCTGGCGGATATACCTACCATACGTTCACAACATCAGGCACATTTACATCTTAATCGAGGTTAAACATGGCACATTTTGCAAAAGTAGTAGACGGCGTAGTAACACAAGTTATTGTCGCCGAACCAGAATTCTTCCAAACATTTGTGGACTCAAGCCCAGGTGAATGGATCCAAACTAGCTATAACACCCACGGCGGTGAACATAAGCTAGGTGGCACACCATTGCGTAAAAACTACGCTGGCATCGGCTTCACTTACGACCGTGTAAAAGATGCTTTCATACCACCAAAACCATTTGCTTCTTGGGTTCTAAACGAGGATACTTGCTTATGGGACGCTCCCGTAGCTATGCCTGATGACGGCAAGCTTTATAGATGGGACGAAGCAACAACTAACTGGGTTGAATCAGAGGCTTAATAATGGCTATTAGCAAAATAACTTCCGCAAGTCTTGCTACGGATGCTGTCACACCAGCTGCGGTATCTGACCAGGCTAATACAAGCACGGGTTATTTTGATTTACCTGCTGGCACAACGGCACAAAGACCAGCTAGTCCAGTAGATGGAATGGCAAGATACAACACAACCCTAAATCAGTTTGAAGTTTATCAAAACGGATCTTGGACACAGTACGCATATACCTACAGCGTTGAATATCTTATAGTGGCTGGCGGTGGCGCAGGTGGCTGCGGAGGTGGTGGCGCTGGCGGAGTTTTAAGTGGTTCATATAGTTCTATTGCAACAACTCCATATACAGTGGTTATTGGTGCTGGTGGCACACCTACTGAATCAACTAGATCTGGTAGTAATAGTACTGCTTTTGGCTTAACAGCAATAGGTGGTGGCGGTGGCGGTGGTAGAGAAACATCACCACTTTATAACGGTTTGTCAGGTGGTTCAGGTGGTGGTGGCGGTAACTCCCCGTCTTATGGTCAGTCAGTCGGTGGTTCTGGAACATCTGGACAAGGTAATGCTGGCGGTGGTGGCGGTATTGGTGCAAGTGGTCAAGCTTGGCCAGGCGCAGGTGGTGGCGGTGCTGGAGCGGCTGGTGGTACTGTAGCAAATAGCACAACTGCAAATGGTGGAGCTGGTGGTAACGGAACTTCAAGTTTTTCTGCGTGGGGCGCTGCAACATCTACTGGAGAAAACGTAGGTGGAACAAGATGGTACGCTGGTGGCGGTGGCGGTGGTGTATACCGTATATCTTCTGGTGGTACAGGTGGTAACGGTGGCGGTGGTAATGGTGCATCATCTACTGGTAATGACGTCCCAACAGGTATGGAAGCGGGAACTGCTAATACTGGCGGTGGCGGTGGTGGTTTCCACGATGCTTATGGTACATCTGTTATAGGTGCAAACGGCGGTTCTGGTATTGTTATCTTCCGTTATGCTGGCTCACAAAAAGGTAGTGGTGGAACTGTTGTTACTACGGGCGGATACACTTACCATACATTCACAACTAGTGGAACATTTACGGCTTAACTATGGCGATAATCGGAAATCCAATCTACCAGTCAGCGTTTGTAACCGACCAATTTTCTGGTGATGGTACAACTACGGCTTTCACAATGTCAGTGTCCCCTGCTGGCGTATCTAACGTGCTTGTTGCCGTTTCTGGTGTTCTTCAAGACCCATCAACTTACGGTGTCGTAGGTACAACAATCAACTTCTCAACTGCACCGCCTTCAGGTACAGGCAACATTTCATGCCGTTATTTGGGCGTTCCAGTAACAGGTGTTACAACCACAGCTTATCGTACGGTCACAGAGTTCACAGCGACTGCCAGTCAAACAACATTCACCCCGCCTTCTTACACAGTTGGCTTCATTAACGTTTATCGTAACGGCGTGTTATTGGGTTCAGCTGACTATACAGCGACTAACGGAACTACAGTAGTTCTAGCCACAGGTGCAACATCAGGCGATCTAGTCACGGTTGAGTCATTCCAAGTAAGCTCAGTGGTCAACGCCATTCAGAATACAGCTGGTTCAGTAAGTGGAACAAACATAGCCACGGGTGCTGTTACTGCGGCTAAATTAGCTTCAGGTGCGGTAACTGCAGTAAAACTAGATACGACAGGAACCGCTAACTCATCTACGTATTTGCGTGGTGATATGGCTTGGTCAGCGCTGCCAGCAAGCGGTAAGGTTTTACAGGTTGTTCAAACAGTTTTGACTTCCGCTACATCTGTTAATACTAGTGGAGGTTTTGCTCAGATTACTGGATTAGCTACAAGCATTACGCCTTCTAGTGCGTCAAACAAAATTTTGGTAATGATGACTATTTCTGGTGGCGCTTCAAACGGATACCGTTCTGGTGTAAAACTAGTTCGTGATTCAACTGATATATTTGTTGGTGATTCTGCTGGTAGCCGTATAAGAACTACGGTTTTCCAAAAAAATACTGATTCATCTAATCAGGCTTCATATAACCCAGCATTTATAGGTTTAGACTCACCCGCAACCACTAGCGCTGTAACATACAGAGTTTATGCGTCTGTTGAAAACGTTAGTACATTTTATGTAAATCAAACAGCTGGTGATTCAGATTCTACTAGCCATTACAGAGCGGCTTCGTCATTAGTTCTTTTGGAGATTGCAGGATGAACCACAAAGCTATTTACGCCTTATATCCACAAGTTACTTATATACAAGATGACTTGGGTGCGTTTGATGCTGAAGGTAATCAAGTTGAAGTTGACTTAGTCGCGGTTAACGCATGGGTTAACCCAGAAGCATACAAATACCAACGTGCTGCAGAATATCCACCAATTGCAGACCAGCTAGATGCTTTATGGAAAGGTGGCGATGCAGCTGCCGAGATGCTTGCTAAAGTACAAGCAGTAAAAAATAAATATCCTAAAGGTGCAGCATGACAAGAGCAGCAGACGTAGCATCATATACATTACCTACATGGACGACTGCGAATAGACCAGCGAGTCCACAGCAAGGGCAGCAAGGGTACAACACGACTACTGGTCAATTAGAAATTTATAACACTATTGGTGGTTGGGTAAACGCTGGTACTGCTGGCAATCAATATGCAGCTGAATATTTAGTTGTTGCTGGTGGTGGAGCTGGTGGTGGCCCTGGTGGTGTAGGTGGCGGCGGTGGAGCTGGAGGTATGGTTAGCAGTTCTCTTACTGTAACTTCAGGAACAGCGTATACAGTTACTATTGGTTCTGGTGGTGCCGTCCCTGGGTCTAATGGTCAAGGTGGTGATGGTGGCACATCTTCTATAAACACCGTTCAATCTTGTACTGGCGGTGGCGGCGGGGGGCTTAACGTTGCTGGTGCAAACAGTGGTCGTGCTGGTGGCTCTGGCGGTGGCGGTGGCGGTGATGGGGCTTACTCTGGCGGTGCTGGCACTTCTGGTCAAGGTAATAGCGGTGGTAACGGTGCTGGCGGTAATGCTGGTGCTGGTGGCGGTGGTGGTAAGAGTGCTGCTGGTAGCAATGGTTCTGGCGCAAACGGCGGCAACGGTGGAGCTGGTTTAGCTTGGTCTAACGGTTCAACATACGCTGGTGGCGGCGGTGGTGGAGCTGTAGGCGGCACTGTTGGTTCAGGTGGAGCTGGTGGCGGTGGCGCAGGTAACGTAGCTGGTACAGCAAACACAGGTGGTGGCGGTGGTCGAGCTGCAAACGGTGGCTCAGGTATTGTTATCGTACGCTATGCAGGTTCTCAGAAAGGTACAGGCGGTACGGTTAGTAGCTCAGGTGGCTACACTTATCACACCTTTACAACATCTGGCACATTTACAGCATAAGGATAAGACATGGCATTAACAAAAGTACAAAGTGCAATGATTGGTGGCGGTACTGGCTCTATAGCCTTTGCCCCAGGCGTGCCTGTTTATGAAAACACACAGACGATCTCAAGCAACTACACCATCCCTACAGGTTCAAGCGCTATGTCTGTCGGGCCAATCACACTGGCAAACGGTGTTAGCGTAACCATTCCTAGCGGTAGCCGCTGGGCGATTCTTTAAAGGTCAATCATGGCGTCAATTACTCTTAACGGCGACACAAGCGGATCTATTGTTGTTCAAGCACCAGCCATTGCTGGTAGTGGCACTTTGACTTTGCCTACAGGTACAGGTACTATTTTGGCAGGTGGCCCCGCTTTTGCTGCGTATGAAACAAACGCGCAAACATTATCGTCAGGCACTTACACAAAAATGAATTTAACAACGGAGCGATTTGACACAAACAGTTGTTTTTCATCTAGCAGGTTTACACCAAACGTAGCTGGTTATTATCAAATTAGTGGCAGGATTAGTTGGACGCCTGTTTCTTCTACCTATATTTTTTCAAACATTTTTGTAAACGGAAACCTTCTGTATAGAGGAGTGCAGGTTCCTGGTAATAGTCAGTACGGCGGCTCTGTAGTTTCAGCGCTGGTTTATTTAAACGGTTCAACTGATTATGTTGAATTGTATGGTCACGGTCAGGCTGGTTTTACTACTGAAGGTGGCGGGGATAACGTGTACTTAACTGGTTACTTAGCGAGGGCAGCATAATGGCCGTAACACTCAACGCTTCAACTTCATCTGGTTTGGCAATGACCTCAGATAACTCTGGGAATATCCAGCTTCAATGGAACGGCATAGCTGCCCCTGCTTTTAGTGCTTACAGAAGTGGTACACAAAGCGCTCTAAGTTCAGGTGTTTTTACAAAAGTTCAATTAAATGCAGAAGAGTTTGATACTGCAAACTGTTTTGATAGCACAACAAATTATAGATTTACACCGACTGTAGCTGGGTATTACCAAATAAATGGTGGTGTTTCACCAAGTGCATTTTCTGGAAATTATTTACTGTGTTGTATTTACAAAAACGGTGTTATATATAAAAACGGATCTAACTTTGCATTAAACGGCGCTGCTGGCCCAACGACCGTTGTTTCTTCATTAGTTTATTTAAATGGTTCTACTGATTACGTTGAGCTGTATGTTATAGCCCAAGGCACACCAACATTGTTTGGTAATGCTGTACACGAAACTTATCTTAACGGCTGTCTTTTAAGGGGCGCATAATGGCTTTAATTCTTAGTGGCGATACTGGCCCATCAATAGTTCCAGCAAGCGCGTTACCAGCGGGTAGTGTGATTCAAACAGTAAGCGTTCTTCAAACAACTAGTTTTTCTACTACATCAGGAACTTTTACAAATATTGGGTTATCTGCGTCAATTACGCCAACAAGTGCATCAAGCAAAATACTTATTATTTGCAATGCCATAATGAATACGCAATCATCTAACCTATCTTTGTTGTTAACAATTTATAGAGATTCTACGGATTTAGGCGTTAGGTCAGGGCAGTATGCTGCATCTGCTGGGTGGTTAGCAACAGCGGTTCCGTGTTCTTATCTTGATAGCCCAGCCACAACTTCTTCGATAACATACTCAATTAGAGCAAGGGTTTCTGCTGGTGCTGGAACAATATCATCAGCTGACCCATCAACCTTAACGCTTATGGAAATTAAAGCCTAATGTTCGGAATAACCACCTTTGCTCAGTCGCCCTTTGCTGGGTTGGGTGGTGCTGCGTACTCGCTTACTGTAGCTGAGTCGTTTACTGGCACGGATGCTTATCTTGGCCCAGTGGCATTTGAAGGCCTTTTAGATGACGCCATCACGCTGGTTGATACCGATGGCAACGCAACAACATTTGACTTCTTCGTAAACAATACTGAGAACTTCTCATGGGACGACAGCTCTTCTGGCATCGTTGATCTACTGGTATCCCAAGCTGAATCGTTTACATTGACCACGGCAGAAGCGGCTCAGGTTGACTTTGCACCAACAACTGCTGAAACAGCGACATTCACGGACGTATACACAGGTGCGTTTGATTTTGTTGGGTTAGATGAAGAGACTGCCACATTCACTGATGTTTGGGCGGCGCTGGTCAACTTTAACCCAGTCATGGCAGAATTACTCACATTAACAGAAGCTCAAACAGGTAACGTAGATACCTCGCCAAGCGTAGCAGAATCGGTTACATTAACTGATGCGGAAATCGGAAACGTAGACTTTGTGGGCGCTTTAGCTGAAACATTAACGCTAACCACTTCTTTATTTGTACGTGGCTGGTTTAAAATTGACGATGACCAAGTACCAAATTGGGCGCAGATTAACAACACTCAGTCTAGTACATGGACTCAGATTAACGATACTCAAACCCCAGGGTGGGTAGAAATAGATAACAGGGATTAAATATGGCCTCAACTTATTCAACTACTTTACGCCTTGAGCTAATCGGTAACGGTGACCAGTCAGGTACTTGGGGTGATACAACTAACTCAAACTTGGGTGACTTGATCGAAGCCGCGATTACTAACTCGGTCAATATTACTTTTGCTAACGCCCAGTACACCCTGTCAGCTAACAACGGCTTGCCAGATGAAGCCCGTAATGCGGTGCTAAACCTCGTTGGCTCTAACTCAGGCCCACAGAACCTAATCGCTCCAGCGGTTGAAAAGACGTATATCGTCAAGAACGCCACAGGTGCAGTAGTCACAATCAAAACTTCAGGTGGTGCAGGTGTAGCCATAGCTAACGGCACAACTCGTATCGTATGGTGTGACGGCACAGACTTCTACACAGCAGCTGCTTCAACGGTCATTGCTACAACAGCCCCAATTAATAACTCCGTGAGTGGCGATACAGTCACAATCAGCATGGATAACAGCGGTGTGAACGCTGGTTCATACACATTATCTAACATTACGGTAGACGCCAAAGGTCGCGTAACTGCGGCTTCATCTACAACTTTGGGAACAATGTCTACCCAAAACGCCAACGCTGTGGCTATTACAGGTGGTAATGCAGTTCTAACAAACGTTACTGCGACTACTGTTGCTCTAGGTGGTGGTTGGACTGTAACTGAGTCAGGTGGAACTTTGGTGTTCAGAAGTAGCGGTACAAGCCGTATGCGCTTAGACGCATCAGGCAATTTAACTTTAACAGGTAACGTGACTGCTTACGGAACGATCTAATGACTACGCCTAGCGGAACAATATCAATGTCAAACGTAGCCACTGAGCTAAGTGTTACGACAACCGATATTAACTTAAACCAACAAAACGTCCGTAGATTAGCAGGTCAGGTCAGTGGCACAATTACCATGCAGAACTTGCAGAACAAAACCTGGGTGCAGAACTTAACAGGGCGACAGTCTAATGGTCGTTGTTACTCAGCGCAGTCTGGGTTCTCTATTGACCGTTACGGTTCAGCTGGCGATATTTTCTTGACCATGGGTGCATGGCCTACAGATCCACCAAACTGCCAGACCGTGCCTTGGCAATACTTACAATACGGCGGCGCAACAAACGGCTCTAACTACCCACGCTGGACTAACGTTTGGCAGATCAATTTAAGCTCTTTAGGTGTTGGCAACGGAGTTCTAACAAGAGCGCCAAACTGGCCTTACACATTGGTCGAATACACTTATAGCGTCACTCGTAACTCTGTTAACAGCGTTCAAATCACAATCTACCCTAACGCATGGGGTACAGGCGATACAGGTACATCAATCTCTGTAGCCAACTGGTGGCAGGGATTTATTGATGATTTTGGTGGTACAACACTTACATTAACTTGGACAAGTTTAGGATATTAAATGGCCAACCCAGATTGCCAGTGCGAAAACGAAGCAGAAGTGCTTTACAACATGTACAAGGTGCAAGGTAACCTACAGAATGGTGAATGGAACACACCCGTTTGCTGCCGTAGTGAACAGGCTCGCATGGTTATATCAGGTAAGACCCTAACTCTTTATTACACAGACGGAACAGTGTCTACTTATACAGAGGCGTAAATGATTCGTATAGCTCAGTTAGCTTGCTGGTTTGTTGGGGGCCTCATTCTTGGAGGCCTCGTTGCCGTTGGTATGGCACAAGACACCACCATTAATTACAAAGGTCAGCCTCCAGCTGGCGCTATGGCACCGAGTATCTCTTCGTTCAGTCAAGACAACTGTTTGGTTGCAGTATCTGGGGCGATCAGTTCTACGGTGATTGGCTTCTCTGGCGGTAGTTACATGATGGACGAAGACTGCTCACGCCGTAAGTGGGCTACATTCTTATCTAACAACGGACTTAAAGTAGCGGCGGTTGCTATTGCTTGTTCAGCTAGACAAGAAAACTGGGATGCCATGATGATGTCTGGCACACCTTGCCCGATAGATGGTCTCGTTGGCGATGCTGCACGTAACGAGTGGATTAAACGCTACCCTGAAAAGTTTGTGAAATTATATGGTTCGGTTCCTCCTCTTGTTGAGCTTGCTGCTAATAAACCCGATAAGGAGTAGTTATGCGCAATATAATGCGTGCTATTGCACGACTCCTTGGACTTACAACGCAACCTTCGGAAACTCCTGTACAGCCAACGCCGACTGCTGGGCCTGCGCTCCAGGAGCCTACCCGACCACGTGGCAACAAGCGTTCTGTAGCAACTACCAAGCCCCGCAAGTCACCGTCTGCAACCAAGAAACCCAGTTCCAAACCCAAAGCTGCCCAGTCAACCAAAGCGGCATCATCACCCAAAGCCGCCAAAAAATCTGCCCCAGCGGCACGTGGACAGAGTGGCAAACAACCAGCAACACCTGCACGCCGAACCCGCCAACATGCCAAGTAAGCAGCCAACAACAAACTCTTCAATGCCAGACAGGCTTTACGGGGAGCATTACCCAGACTCGTTCCTCGACATGCCCAGATCCATACGGCAGTCCAGTGTGGCAACCTTGGGTGACTACATCAGACACTTGCAAGAAGTCGGTAAACAACCCGACCAATCCTGTTTCGCCTGTGAACCCAGCAAGCCCGACCAGTCCAAGTTCGACCATATCTGCCCCAACAATCCAATCCTCACCTGTAACTGCACCGACCCCAAACATTGTGCCGAACTCGGAGCCGACCCCGACTCCCAGCACGGAAACAAAAGATGCCCCGAAAGTGGAAGGATCTGCCACGAGTCAGTCTGCCCCAACGAGTGCCTCGGCGACAAAGACGGATTCGCAGACAACATCGACTACACAGGCATCCCCTACCCCAGCACCAAAGGGGAAAGTGCAGTCAGTGGTTGGCCTTGTGTTGTCGTTGGAGCTGTTTGTGAAACCTGGACTTCAACAAGCGAATGTGTTTCCAGAGGTGAGCATAGTG
>JACCDV010622656.1_pt1 | contig 11417 bp, 13 predicted proteins | sample 7446131 | NCBI WGS metagenome assembly JACCDV01 (sample SAMN15323448, study PRJNA562643) | freshwater metagenome | isolation source: river surface water | place: USA:Blue River Watershed | collected 2017-08-17
AACGGACGGGCTTTAGAACCGCCGCGTGAGAGTCGGATAACGACCATGATGAATCCTTCGGGTGGAAATTTCTTTCAACGTTTGAGACACGCGCTAAGCCACCCGGCCTGCGACACGCTGAAAAGCCCATCATTATAGCGCCCAAAACAAAACGCACCGCTGGGAGACCCAAACGGTGCGTCCTGGCAAGACCTATTGACTGCTTTAGAACAGCTGCAAGCTCACCCAGTAAGCGACGCCTGCCACAAAAGCGCTGGCAGGGATGGTCAAAATCCAAGCCCACACAATGCCGCCGGCCACACCCCAACGCACGGCACTGGCTCGCTGTGTGGAGCCCACGCCGACGATGGCGCCTGTGATGGTATGCGTGGTAGACACCGGAATCCCTAGACCCGTGGCCAAGAACAAGGTCATGGCGCCACCAGTTTCAGCACAAAAGCCCCCCACAGGCTTGAGCTTCGTGATTTTCTGCCCCATGGTCTTCACAATGCGCCAGCCACCAAACATGGTGCCTAGGCCAATCGCCATGTAGCAACTCACAATGGTCCAAGTGGGTGGAGACTTGTCTTCTGCTGTGGCATAACCTGTCGCCATAAGAAGCATCCAAATGATCCCGATGGTTTTTTGCGCATCATTACCGCCATGCCCCAAGCTATAGGCCCCCGCGGAAACCAGCTGTAAACGGCGAAACCATTTGTCCACACGAGAGGGTCGGAAGCTTCGGAAAATCCAAGCCACGGCCACCATCATCAAAGAGCCTAAGGTAAAGCCCAGCAAAGGCGATACAAAAATAAAGGCCACTGTTTTTAAGATGCCCGAAGCCACCAAGGCGCTGGTGCCTGCTTTGGCAATCACAGCGCCAGAAATACCGCCAATCAGCGCGTGCGACGAGCTACTGGGGATACCGTAATACCAAGTAATCACGTTCCATGTGATGGCCCCTGTCAGAGCACCAAACACCACATGTGTGTCCACAATGCCGGGCTCCACAATCCCTTTACCGACAGTTGCAGCCACACTCAACTTGAAAATAAAAATCGCAATGAAGTTAAAGAAGGCAGCAAACAACACCGCTTGTGCAGGCTTTAAAACGCCAGTAGATACGACGGTGGCAATCGAGTTGGCTGCGTCGTGAAAGCCGTTCATGAAATCGAACAGCAGCGCCAAGACCACCAACAAAGCGACCACCCAAAAGGCGGTTTGTACGGTTTCCATGTTCTTCAGCCCGTGATCAAGAGTTCTCGAGGACGATGCCCTCAATCAAGTTGGCCACGTCTTCGCATTTATCTGTGATGGTTTCCAACAACTGATAAATAGCTTTGAGCTTGAGCACTTCACGCACATCGGGTTCTTCACGGAACAATTTGCTCATGGCGCTGCGCATCACGCGGTCAGCGTCTGATTCGAGCTTATCGATCTCTTCGCACGTCTTCAAAGCGGCTTCGGCTGTGGCGTGGTCAGAAATCTTCTCCAACATATTCACCGCATCGCGCAAACGCTCGCAGCACTTCACGCTCAAATCAGTCAAGCGCACGATTTCTTCGTTCATGATGCGTACGTCATACAAAGCCATGGTCTCGGCTGTGTCTTGAATCAAGTCAGCCACGTCATCCATGGTGTTGATGAGCGAGTGAATTTGCTCGCGGTCGATAGGCGTGATGAATGTTTTGTGAATGGCCACATTGCATTCGTGGGTCACTCGGTCAGCGCCGCGCTCAGCGTTATCGACTTCTTGGTTGTACTTGTCACGCAATATGGGGTCGCCGTAATTGGCGACCAAATTAGAGAACGCGTGTGCTGCTTCGACAATGCGATCGGCGTGCTGATTGAACATGACGAAAAAATTGCCCTCCGTGGGCAACAACTTTCCAAACAACATTTGGAGCTCCTAACGATGACGTATTTATGACAAATCGATGACGTGAAAGTGTAATCGCAGCCTACGTACGAAAGATGAAGTAAACCGCCCCGACCATGCATAAACCTGCCCATAAGTAGTCAAGCTTGAGCGGCTCGTTCAAAAAAAACACCGAAAAAGGGACGAACACCGCCAAAGTAATGACTTCTTGCATGATTTTGAGTTGCCCCACTTGCAAGCCTGCATCATGAAACCCAATGCGATTGGCAGGCACTTGCAGCAAATACTCCATCAAGGCGATGCCCCAACTCACCAAAGCCGCGGTGTACCAGGGCGAGTTGGCCAAGCTTTTGAGGTGGCCGTACCAAGCAAACGTCATGAACACGTTGGCGGCCACCAACAACAGAACCGCTTGCAAGGTGAAAGGGATGGTAGAAAAGTTCATGGCAAATCCATCGACGTTTAGCAAAGCACAGCTTCAGGCCATACGCTGAATGACTTGATCTTGCACCACTGCAAGTTGTGCGGCACTGACGCGCTCTGGCCATACCTCTGCCAAGGGCTGCAGCACGAAGGCACGCTCATGCCAACGCGGATGCGGCAAGGTCAACTTTGGCGTATTCAAGACCACATCGCCATAAAAAATCAAGTCAAGATCCAGCGTACGTGGCGCGTTTTTAAATGGTCGCTCACGGCCGTTTTTCAACTCCAGCGCTTGCAAAGCAAGCAACAAATCAAGTGGGCTGAGTTGGGTGTCAACCAAGGCGACAGCATTGATGAAGTCGGCCCCTTGCGCCTCATAGGGCGCACTGCGGTAGAGCGACGAAGCTTTGAACAGTTGCGTGTCAGGCAATCTAGCGACATCACATAAAGCCCGCTTCACCGTGGCGACTGCATCTCCCAAATTGGAACCGAAAGCCACACAGGCCACGACGGGGGCTGTTGACATGGTGAAGTCTCTGCTTATTCAGCGGCGGAAGAACCACCTGACTCCCCCGTCGGTTTGCGACGACGACGGCGGCGTTTTTTGGCGGGGCCGTCACTCAAGACTTCATCCCCTTCGCCCGACACGGGGCGAAAACGTGGATCGTCAGTCGCTTCTTCGTCCACAGGCTTCGCTGCACGACGCACCGAATGCACGCGGGGCGCGCGTTGGGCTTTTTGTTGAGCTTGCCGCACTTGCTGCAACAGGTCTTCGCGCTCACTGTCACTGGCGGTACTGAACTCTTGCCACCAATCGGACAAGGCTTCATCCACCTCGCCCACATCAGCGCGCAAACGCATGAAGTCAAAGCCGGCACGAAAACGGGTTTGGTCTACCAAGGTCCAAGGGCCGCTGCCAGTTCGTTTTTCAAAGCGGGGTTGCATCATCCAAATTTCGCGCATGTCTGCGCCCAGTTTGCCTCGACCCGACACATCGCCAATGCGCGAATCAAACACCTCGTCAATCGCATCTTGCAGCGCTGGGAATGAGGGCTGCTTGACACTGCGCTGTGCCCAAGCTTCACGCACATCCGTCCACAGCACACAGGCCAGCAAAAAGCTAGGCGCAACGGGTTTACCTTCGCTCACGCGACGGTCGGTGTCGTTCAGCGCGGTTTGAACAAACTGCTCTTGCGAGCGCTGCACCACGATATCAAGTAGGGGGTAAATACCTTTGGCCAAGCCGTGTTGTTTGAGTTGCTCGATGCTGGCCAGCGCATGGCCTGTTTGCAAGAGCTTGAGCATTTCGTCGAACAAACGGCTTTGCGGCACATCGGCCAGGAGCTTGACGGCTTTCTTGAGCGGAGCAGCCGTCTTTGCTTCCATCTTGAAGCCCAAGCCTGAGAGCTTGGCCGCAAAACGTACGGCACGAATGACGCGCACAGGGTCTTCGCGGTAGCGCGTCGCTGGGTCGCCAATCATGCGGATGATTTTTTTCTTCGCATCAGCGATGCCGCCGTGGTAGTCAATCACATTACCCGTTTCGGGGTCGTAATACATGGCGTTGATGGTGAAATCACGACGCGCCGCATCTTGGTCTTGCGGGCCCCACACGTTGTCGCGTAATACACGGCCACTAGCGTCGACAGCATGTTGGATGCCTTCGAGCTGACGCTTGCTGGTGCGCTCGTTACCTTTGACTTTTTCAGCATCGGCATTGTCTAGGTGTGCACGAAAAGTCGAGACTTCAATCACTTCATGCTCACGACCACGGCCGTACACCACGTGCACGATACGAAAACGTCGACCTATGATGAAGGCGCGACGAAATGCAGCCTTGACTTGCTCCGGCGTGGCATTGGTGGCCACATCAAAGTCTTTGGGTTTGAGGCCCAGCAATAAATCGCGTACAGCACCACCCACGATGTAGGCCTCAAAACCACGATCTTGCAAGGTACGCACCACGTTCAAGGCACGTTCATCGACCCAATCGACATTGATGCCATGCACTTTGGCGGGCACCACATGGCGCTTGCCTAGGTCTGGCGTGTGGCTGGCGGATGTTTTGCCCATCAGCTTGTTGATGAATTGTTTGATCATGGTTGGGGGAAAAGTTCCAATATTGGCCAAGCTTTGTCTAAGGCGATGGCGCGCAGGGTGTTATCAGGGTTGGTGGCCACAGGATGGGTGACGCGCTCCAACAAGGGCAAATCGTTACGGGAATCACTGTAGAAAGTGGTCTCGACATCGGCCCAGTCCAAGCCTTTGCATGTGAGCCATTGTTGCAGACGTTGCACTTTGCCTTCACGCAAAGTTGGCACGCCACTGATTTCGTTGGTGAACCAGCCGTCGGCATCGCGCACCAGCTCGAGAGCGATCAACTCATCCACGCCAAAGGCTTTGGCAATGGGACGCGTCACAAACTCATTTGTCGCTGTGATGATGATGACGCGCTCACCCGCATCTTTGTGTTTTTGCACCAAGGCCAAGGCTTCGGGCCGAATGGCAGGCGTGATCACCTCGCGCATGAACTGCGCATGCGCCCGAGCAGCCACCTCTGGCCCACGCTGGCAAAACGCCTGCGATGCAAAGCGAACGTATTCGTGAATGTCCAAGGTGCCCGCTTGGTAGTCGGCATAAAACTGGTCGTTACGTTGGATGAACGCGTCACGTTCATGCCAGCCCAAACGCACGGTGAACTCGCCCCACGATTGGTCAGAATCAATCGGCAACAGCGTATGGTCGAGGTCAAATAAGGCAAGTTTCATCACATGGCTTCCAGCATGGCTTTGATCAACGGAATGGTGATGGCGCGTTGCGTTTGCAAGGCGTAACCATCGAGTTGATCGAGGAGTTGAGTCAGGCTACTGAGGTCGCGGCTGAAACGGTTGAGCATGAAATCCATCACGTCGTCGCTCAAGAACACCCCTCGTTCATCCGCTTGTTGACGCAACACTGCGCGGCGTTCTGGCTCGCTCAACACTTGCAGCTGAAAAATATGGCCCCAGCCCAAACGCGTGCGCAAGTCTTCGCGCAAGGCCAAATCACTGGGCGGCACACTGCCTGCGGCCAACACCCAACGCTGTTGGCCATCGCTAGGCGTGGTGGCATTGACAAACCAGTTGAAGGCGGCTTGTTGTTGCACGGCGGTATAGAGGTGCACATCGTCCAAGATGACCACACGCCATGACTCATTAAACGCGGCAGGCTCGACCACCGCAGTATCCATCCAGCCCACGGCGCAACCTTGATCACGCAAACCAGATTGCGCAGCACGCAGCAAATGCGTTTTGCCACTACCGCCCTCGCCCCATACATAGGTGGGCACCGGTGAGCGTTTGTCGTTGCCTACCCACAGCTGCAAGTGCTGCAACGCAGCTTGGTTGGGGCCTGCGAAAAAATTCTTGAGCGTGGGGCCTGGAGCCAAACCAATGTCGAGCGCGATTTGCTTCATCTGCTCTCAAACACCACGGTATAAGGCGCTGGCTTGGTACTGCGTGCGCAAGCGGCGAATGGCCACCAGCAACACGGCGCTGGCAGGCAAGGCCACCAAGACGCCCACAAAACCAAACAACTGTCCAAACGCCATCAACGCAAAAATCACATGCAGTGGGTGCAAGCCAATACGCTCACCCACCAAACGCGGGGTGAGCACGAAGCTCTCAATCAACTGCCCGATGCCGTACACCACGGCCACCATCATCAAGGCATCGCTGGGCGAAAACTGCAACACACCCGCCAACACAGCCAAAACCAAACCCAAGCCAAAGCCCACGTAGGGCACAAAGACGGCCAATCCGGTGAACACGCCAATCGGGAATGCCAGCTCTAAACCAAAAGCCCACAAAGCCACGCTGTAGTAAACCGCCAACAAAGCCATGACCGACAGTTGCCCACGCAGGTATTGGCCCAACACATCGTCGCACTCGGCAACAAAACTGTCATAGGCTGGACGTGCAGGCAGCGGGACCAAGGCCTCGATGTGACGTACAAAACGCTGCCAGTCAGCCAGCAAATAAAACAACACCACTGGAATCAGCACCAAGTTGCCAATCACCGCCAAGGCCACACTGCCCCCAATGCGCAAGGATGTCAGGGCTTGTTTGAAGTTGTCATCGAAAGACGTGCTGAAAGCTTGCAACATCAAGGCTTTGATGCTGGCACTGTCCAACATGACGGGAAGGCCTTTGGCTTGCAGCCAAGGCGCAATCTCGTTTTGCACCCGCTCAATCAAGACCGGCACTTGGTCGCGCATGCGGGGCAACTCGTGCGCCAGGATGGGGATGAGCAAGGTGAACAAAGCCACCAGCAAAAGCAGAAACACAACTTCGACCAGAACCACAGCCACCAAACGCGGCAAACGCCCGCCACAGGCACGCTGTAAACCATGCACCAAAGGGCTCAACACATACGCCAGAACGGCTGCCACCACAAACGGCATGAGCACGGGGCCCAGCAGCCACAAAATCAGCGCGACCACGCCCGCAAGACCAGTCCAGGCCAAAGCGTGATGTTGAGCGGGGGTGAATTGCATACAGCGTATGAAGGTGATGGCTTTAAAATGACCGCTTGATTCTATCGGCGCACACCTTCGCAGCGCCCCAGCACCTCTTCACCATGAACAAACCCCTCTCCTACAAAGACGCAGGCGTCGACATTGACGCAGGCGACGCCTTGGTCGAACGCATCAAACCCTTGGCCAAAAAAACCATGCGCGAGGGCGTGCTAGCAGGCATTGGCGGCTTTGGCGCACTGTTTGAAGTACCCAAACGTTACAAAGAACCTGTGCTGGTGAGCGGCACCGACGGCGTGGGCACCAAGCTCAAACTGGCATTTGAATGGCACATGCACGACACCGTGGGCATCGACTTGGTCGCCATGAGCGTGAACGACGTGCTGGTGCAAGGCGCTGAACCTCTCTTCTTTCTTGACTACTTTGCTTGTGGCAAATTGCACGTCGACACCGCCGCTGCCGTGGTCGGCGGTATTGCCAAAGGCTGCGAGCTATCAGGCTGCGCCTTGATTGGCGGTGAAACCGCAGAAATGCCTGGCATGTATCCCGATGGCGAATACGACTTAGCGGGCTTTGCCGTGGGGGCCGTAGAAAAATCCAAAATCTTGACAGGCCAAAACGTCAAGCCCGGTGACGTGGTGTTGGGCTTGGCCTCTGCAGGCGTGCATTCCAACGGTTTTTCTCTGGTGCGCAAGGTCATTGACCGTGCCGGTGCAAATGCCCCCGCCACTTTGGACGGCAAGCCGTTCAAAGAAGCCATCATGGCCCCCACCCGCTTGTATGTGAAGAGTGTGTTGGCTGCGTTGGCCGAAACCCCTATCAAAGCGTTGGCTCACATCACTGGTGGTGGTTTGCTCGAAAACATTCCACGCGTCTTACCCGAAGGCACGGCGGCACATCTGAGCAAAAGCAGCTGGCCACAAACTGAACTGTTCGCATGGTTGCAAAAAACCGCAGGTATTGACGATATCGAAATGAACCGCACCTTCAACAACGGCATTGGCATGGTGGTAGTCATTGACGCTGCTCACGCTGAGGCTTGTTCAGCTGTGCTGCGCGCCCAAGGCGAGCAAGTGCACACCATTGGTGTGATTGCCGAACGTGGCGAAGGCTCTGCGGTCGTCGTGGGTTAAACCCACACTTACTTTTATAAAAAAGCACCTTCAAGTGCTTTTTTATACCTCGTCGTCGTGCACTTGTGGCAAGAGCACCATCAAGCGCTGCCTCACCAGCATCAATCGCTCTGGGTCTTGATGCGAGGTGTACACCTCTTCCAAATTGCGCAACATGCGCGCCACAATTTCGCGTGGCGTAGCGGCGCGCAAATAGTGCTTGAGCAACTCGTCTGACACATGGCCATCACGCATCAAACCTGACTCGACATGCAAGGGCATCAATCGCTCGGACAGCTGCTCTTTGCCCAACGATTCGCCCGTGAACGGATCAATCACCACCTGCCCTTCATGCGGGTACGGCAAGCGCACTTTGACCAAGAAGTGACCGGGAAATCCAACCCCTTGCGCACGTAGCCCAATACTTTGCGCCAGCTCTAACCATAGCACTGCCAAGCTGATGGGAATGCCACGGCGTGTGCGCAGCATCACATGCAGATAGCTGTTATCTGGGTCGTAGTAGTTGTTGAGATTGCCGCGAAATCCATGCTCATCAAAGAAGAATTTGTTGAGCACGCGCAGCTTTTGCAATGCACCCGCATCGGCAGGCAAACGTTGCTTGAGACGGCTGCTGAGCTGGTCCACATGGTCTAAGACCTGCTGAATGTCTAACTCTGGGTATTCGTCTTGCGCTAAGCTGGCTGCTGCTTCCAGCAACGGGAAATGTTCGTCGCTTTGCACCAAGGATGCAAAGTACTCCAAGGCCGTGGGTACTTCAAGTTTGAAATCCATATCTGCCTTTCGTCATCTCAATCAACCACACCCGTCATCGACGCAACAAAGCGCGTAGCTTCACGCCCAAGACCGTGAGCGTAGCGAAGTACAACACAGCACTCACCGCCAGTACACCAGTCATCAAGCCCACACGCAAAAGCGGCGTCGCACGCAAGGCTGTCCAATCCCAATACTGAGCAGACCACCACAGCCAAGCGCCCAGTACCGCGCAGCTGACCAGCACCTGCAGCACAAAACGCAGCCACCCGATGCTCATCACATAGGTACCGTTTTTTCGCAAACCCCAAAACAACCAAGTTGCGTTCACCAAAGCACCTAAACCGATCGACAAAGCCAAACCAGCGTGAGCCAAATAAGGCACCAAGACCAAGTTAAACAACTGCGTGATGATGAGCACCATCACCGCAATCCGCACCGGTGTACGAATATCCTGACTGGCATAGTAACCAGGCGCTAACACTTTGATGGCGACCAGCCCCAGCAGGCCCACGCCGTAACCCATGAGCGCTAACGTGGTTTGCTGCACATCATGAGCAGTGAATGCACCGTAGTTGTAAAGCACAGCCACCAAGGCTTTAGAGAACACCAACAAAGCCAACGCACAGGGCAGCGCCAACAACAACACCAGACGCAAGCCCCAATCCAGCATCTCTGAATATTTGACGGTGTCATTGACCGCTTTCGCAGCTGAGAGTTGTGGCATCAGCACCACGCCCAAAGCCACGCCGAGCAAGGCTGTGGGGAACTCCATCAAACGGTCAGCATAGCTGAGCCAGCTCACACTGCCGGGCGTGAGTTGCGACGCAATTTGCGTGTTGATGAGCAGCGAAATTTGCGCCACGCTCACCCCCAACAACGCAGGCGCCATGAGCTGCAAAATGCGTTTGGGCCCCTCACCGCCCCATGCCTCACGCACCGCGCGCCAACTTAAACCCACACGGGGCAACATACCCAAACGGCGCAAAGCCAAAAGCTGCATACCGAGCTGGGCCACCCCACCCAACATCACGCCTGCAGCCAAAGCATAAATTGGGTGCACACCCAAAGCACCGAACCACGGGCCACCCCACCAAGCTGCGGCAATCATCGAGACATTCAGCAATACAGGCGTGGCCGCCGGCACGGCAAAGCGCTTCCACGTGTTGAGCACGCCCGCGGCCAAGGCCACCATGGACATGAAAGCGATGTAGGGAAACATGAAACGCGTCATGACCACCGCCACATCGAACCCCTCAACCGACTGCTTCAAACCACTGGCCATAGCCCACACCAGCCATGGTGCCCCCACCACGCCCAGCACGCTGGTCAACAACAAGGCCCACAGCAACAAAGTGGCGACTTGGTTGATCAGCACATGGGTAGCTTCGTCGCCATGCTGTTGGCGGCTAGCGGCCAACACCGGTACAAACGCTTGGCTAAACGCCCCTTCGGCAAACAAACGACGGAATAAATTGGGAATCCGAAACGCCACATTGAAAGCATCGGTCAGGGCGCTGGCCCCAAAAGTGGAGGCAATCAGCAGTTCTCGCATCAGCCCAGTGATGCGGGAAATCAGGGTCAAGCCCGAAACGATGGAAGCAGATTTGAACAGTGACACATCCGCAGTGTAACGAGGGCTTGGCACGGCTTTGGCTAGAACTATAGCCCCAGCGCTGGGATTTGCTACAATCGCAGGCTTTGCTGACATCATCCTCAGACACTTAAGGAATTCAATCATGGCTTCAGCCAAACCCAAGAAAAAAAACCCACGCCTGGCATCAGGCCGTAAACGCGTCCGTCAGGATATCAAAATCAACGCTGCCAACACCTCGTTGCGCTCGAAGTACCGCACGGTCGTGAAGAACGTCGAAAAAGCTGTCTTGGCTGGCGATAAGACTAAAGCTACCGAACTGTTTGCCAAGATGCAAGCAGTGGTGGACTCAATTGCTGACAAAGGCATCTTCCACAAGAACAAAGCTGCTCGTGACAAGAGCCGCCTGTCCGCTAAGGTGAAAGCCTTGGCCCTCGCCGCTTAATTGATTTAAGCAACCAGCCCGGGCTGTCGATTCAGCCCGCCGTTTGTAACGGGTGCGCTGCCAGCAAAGAAAAAGCAAAAACCCGCCTCGGCGGGTTTTTTGTTGTCTGTGCGCTTTGAGGCTTTGCCCCACACCCGTGTAATTTAGGTCGCAGGTGTGTGTTCAGGTAGCAAACAAGCTTCCACCACTTGCAAGCTGTTGTCTTTGGCGAAATTCATCACAAAGTTCCAAGCCATGGGCTCTTCGTCACGCAGGTCGGTATGGACAATGACGCATTTTTTGCCATCCAGCGTGTTGGGCACACACCAAGGCGAATAGCTCAAGTGGCTGCCAGGAGTGGCACCGCCCGGACGAAATTGGCTCATCACGCCCGCCAAACGCTCGGCCCAGTCGCTGGGGCGAAACGTGCGTCCTTCTTGGGTGATACCCAGAATAAAAACTTCTTTGGCGGAGTGAGAAACCATCGGGTAGAGGCTGAAAACAGTTGCGTGGCGAACGGGGGATCTCCCTCAGTCGCTAGGGTGACTAGTATTCTATCTTATATAAGACTTGTGGCATTTTCGTGACCTCTGATTTGCCACTGTTTTGTCACAGCTCTGCCTCTAAAATTACGCTTCAACGGCTCAACCTTCGTTGGGTCGTTTTCTTTTTGGAGTACCTACATGTCATCCGCTACACGCACTGTGCCTACTGAACCTCAT
>JACCDV010100115.1_pt1 | contig 11415 bp, 9 predicted proteins | sample 7446131 | NCBI WGS metagenome assembly JACCDV01 (sample SAMN15323448, study PRJNA562643) | freshwater metagenome | isolation source: river surface water | place: USA:Blue River Watershed | collected 2017-08-17
GCATGTTTGAATGCTTGTGCAAGTAACGATTTATCAATGAGTGGTGAATTCAGTGGAATTCCATTTGAAGTGGAACATCAAGAATTTGTTATGAACGCCACCGAAACGGTTCTAGCTTCTGAAACTGGTCAATTGATGATTAAAATGGTTGAGTCGAGTGGAGGAACACGTCACGAACATTACTTAAAAGAAGGTGAAGTTCAAAACTTACATAACGTACTTTTTGCATTCAATAAATATACAGAAGGGGCTATCAATATTACTAAAGTTGCCGAAGCCTATACAATTCAAACCCCTTTTGAAGGTGATTTTATGCGAATGGCAGATAAATTACAAGGTAAAGTGGTGAAAGATTCTGTGCAAACTTTAATGTTACGTTCGTTGTATAATATTGGTGGAGCGCAATTTGTATTTCCTGAGCCTGCAATCAAAGGAGAATTGACTTTCAAATCTAATAATGATTTCAAAGACAAACAAACCGATGATGCCTTGAAAGTTAAAATCAAAACACAAGGAAAAGAAGAAATCTTAACTTTAGTTGGTTCAAGAGGGAAACAAGGAGTACCGCAAAGTGTTAAGATTGGCGATTTAGAATTTACACTTTTCTTTGGAAGTAAAATTTATAATACACCATTTACAGTAAAATTAGACGATTTTATCGCGGATAAATATCCAGGAACGGAAAATAGTTATTCGGCATTCAAAAGTAAAATTGAGGTAGCAGATACCGAACAAGGGAAAACATTTAAAGATAGTGTTTTCATGAATCACATTTTAGATTACAGAGGATTTAGATTCTTCCAAGCTGGATTTGATCCAGACGAAAAAGGAACACAATTATCTGTAAGTCATGATTTCTGGGGAACTTGGATTACTTATATTGGTTATTTCCTATTGTATTTTGGTTTGATGGCGATATTATTTACAAAAAATAGTCGTTTTTCAAGTTTGAAAGAGAAGTTAGAAAAAGTAAAAGCGAAAAAAGCAGCTTTATTGAGTGTGATTTTTATTTTATTTTCTACTCTAACTTTTGCACAACAACACAATCACCAACCTAGTAAAGAAGAAATTCTGAAGTTGTTGAAGAAATATGAAGTTTCAGCTGAACATGCAAATGAATTTGGAAAAATCGTAATTCAAGATGGTGGTCGTATGAAACCTATTAATACGTTTTCATCGGAATTACTTCGTAAAGTATCTAAAAGTGATACCTATGAAGGCATGAATTCTGATCAAGCGTTTTTATCGATGACGCAATATCCTCAGTATTGGTATTCGTTGCCAATCATCTATTTAAAAAGAGGAAATGACAGTATTCGTAATTTAATTGGAGTTGAAAAAGACGCAAAATACGCTCCTTTAGTAGCCTTTTTTGATGAAACTGGAAGTTATAAATTGGCTAAAGTTTTAGAAGCTGCTTACAAAGAACCAGTTCCTAACCAATTTCAAAAAGATTTCATTGAAGCAGATAAGAAAGTGAATCTTTTATATTCGGCTTTGAGTGGACAAATTTTAAAAGTGTTCCCAGTTCCAAGAGATAAATCGAATAAATGGGTTTCGTTTTTAGAAATCAACCAACCAACAGGAACCGCTTTAGATTCCATTAAAAATGTAATGCCGTTTTATTTGAATGCATTAGACAAAGCATCTCAAAGTAAAAATTACGAACTACCAAATAGCCTTTTAAAAGGACTAACCGAATACCAAAAGAAATACGGAAAAGCGGTAATGCTTTCGGAAAGTAAAATCAACTCTGAAATTACGTATAATAAATATGATATTTTCAAGAGATTATATTATATGTATATGTTAGCTGGTGTTTTAATGTTAGCTTTCTGTATTGTACAAATTTTCAAAAATTCCAAAGCCATCCGAACGATTATCAATTTTTTTCATGGATTAATAGGATTGTTTTTCATTTTTCATTTAGCAGGTTTAATTGTAAGATGGTATATTTCTGGTCACGCGCCTTGGAGTGATGCTTATGAAAGTATGATTTATGTGGGTTGGGCAACAATGTTCTTTGGATTAGCTTTCGGAAAAGATTCGAAACTTACGGTTGCTTCAACTGCTTTTGTAACTTCGATGATTTTGATGATTGCACATTGGAATTGGATGGATCCTTCAATCGGAAACTTACAACCGGTTTTAAATTCGTATTGGTTAATGATTCACGTTGCTGTAATCGTAGCGAGTTACGGACCATTTACTTTAGCGATGGTTTTAGGTTTAGTTTCGTTATTCTTGATGATTTTCACAAACGAAAAGAACAAAGAAAGAATGAAATTAAGCATCGATGAAATCACATACATCAACGAAATGGCATTAACTGTAGGTTTAGTAATGTTAACCATAGGAAACTTCCTTGGCGGACAATGGGCTAACGAAAGTTGGGGACGTTATTGGGGTTGGGATCCAAAAGAAACTTGGGCGTTAATCAGTATTATGGTGTATGCATTTGTAATTCATGCACGCTTTGTACCAGCATTAAGAGGAAGATGGATTTATAACGTAATGAGCGTTTTAGCTTTTGCTTCTATTTTAATGACGTATTTTGGTGTGAATTTCCACTTAAGCGGTTTACACAGTTACGCTTCTGGAGAGAAACAAAACGTTACGTATTACTTTGTAATTTTAGCAATTGTCATAGTAATTTCGGCTATAGCTTACTTCCCGTATAAGAAATATTATAAAAAATAATCACAAGTATTGTCATGCTGAATTTATTTCAGCATCTCAGAAATGATTTAGAAACTGAAATAAATTCAGTTTGACAGATAGGAGTGTTGTTTGTGAAGGTTTTAAGAAATGTTTATCATAAATTGCGTTTTAAAATCCTAAATTTGAAATAAAAAAAAATGAAGAAATTTGTAACCTTGTTTTCGGTAGTAGCATTGCTTTTTAGTTGTCAAAATCAGGCACAAAAAAAGAAAACAACTACGGCAACAGCAACCACAACTCCTATGGCAAAAGAAACCATTTATCAGTTTAAAGTAGAAGATTTGAGTGGAGATTCATTCGATTTTTCAACACTAAAAGGAAAGAAAATCTTAGTAGTTAACACCGCTTCGGAATGTGGTTTAACACCGCAATACGAACAATTGCAAGCGATTTACGAGAAATATAAAGATAAAAACTTCGTAATTGTATGTTTTCCAGCCAATAACTTTGGAGCACAAGAACCAGGAAGTAATCAACAAATTGCAACTTTTTGTCAAAAAAATTATGGGGTAACATTTCCTATGATGGCTAAAATTTCGGTAAAAGGAGGCGATATGCATCCTGTATATCAATTCTTAACTCAAAAAGCTAAAAACGGATTAGAAGACAGCGAAGTGCAATGGAACTTCCAAAAATACTTAATCAATGAAAATGGCGAGTTAGCAAAAGTAGTTTCTCCAAGAACTTTGCCTACAGATGCTGAAATCGTAAATTGGATTGAAGGGAAATAATTAGTATTCAGTGTTCAGTCGCAGTGTTCCGTATTTGCTGACTGCGACTGAGAACTGCAACTAATTTCAAAGCATTTTCTGTACAAAAACAGAATGCAACCATCGATCAAACTTAAAGCCAGAATCTTTAATAAAACCTACTTCTTCGAAACCAAATCTTTTGTGAAAATCGATACTGTTTGTGTTTTCAGAATCGATAACACCAATCATGGTGTGAAGGTTTTGTTGTTTTGCTCTTTCAATTAATTCGGTCAATAATAATTTCCCGATGCCTTTCCCAATGGAGTTTTTATTCGCATAAACGGAATGTTCTACTGTGAATTTATACGCTTCTCTGAAACGGAATTCACTGTAATAACCAAAGCCTACAACTTCATTATTCATTTCGGCAACAATTATAGGGAAACCTTTCTGAAGTTTTTCTTCAAAAATAGCTTCTTGTGTGGCTAAAGTTCGCACGTTGTAATCGTATAAAGCCGTCGAATTCAAAATAGCATCGTTGATGATGGCTAAAACGGCTGGGCAATCTTGTTTTTGATAGTCTCTAATTTTTATCTCCATTTCGCAAAGAAATTATATAGTAAAAGTACTAAAAACCTTTTCAACTTCGTAACTTTGTAGTTCAGTTATTTTTTAAAAATGATGTATCCAAAAATTCCTTTGGCGCAGAGCATTATCGAAATTTGCCAACAAAAAGGAGTCCAACATATCGTAATTTCACCGGGTTCGCGCAATGCTCCTTTGACTATTGGATTTACAAATAATCCGTATTTCAAATGTTACAGTATTGCTGATGAACGTTGTGCTGCATTTTTTGCTTTGGGAATTGCCCAACAAATTCAAAAACCTGTTGTTGTGGTTTGTACTTCGGGTTCTGCCGTTTTGAATTATTATCCTGCAATAGCTGAGGCTTTTTACAGCCAAATTCCGTTGATAGTTATTTCTGCAGATAGACCACAAAGTAAAATAGATATTGGTGACGGACAAACCATTCGTCAGGAAAATGTTTTTGCGAATCACATTTTATACAATGCCAATTTAAGAGAAGCGATTTCAGTTGAAAACGACAATCATATTCAAATGGCGTTACATGTTTCGGTTACCCAAAAAGGACCAGTTCACATCAACGCACCTTTTGAAGAGCCTTTATATGAAACCGTTTCTGAATTACAAGTACAACCTGAAATTATTGATTTTAATACAGAAGAAAAACATTTCTCTCTAGGAAATAACACAAAAGAAACTTGGAATAAAGCCACTAAGAAATTGGTTTTAGTAGGAGAGTTGTATCCAAATTCAGTCGAGCAAAGATATTTAGATATTTTAGCAAATGACAAGAGTGTGGTGGTTTTAACCGAAAAAACTTCCAATTTACATCATCCAACATTCATCGACCAAATTGATACTTTGATTACACCATTTACGTATGATGATTTCAAAGCGTTTCAGCCAGATATTCTTTTGACTTTTGGAGGAATGGTAGTTTCGAAACGTATTAAAGCGTTTTTACGAAAGTACAAACCAGCACATCATTGGCATGTGGATGAATTAAGAGCTTATGATACTTTTGGAGCGCTTACGAATCATTTTGAGACTAAAATCAATATCTTTTTGAGTCAGTTGTTGACTGAAAATACGATTGAGAGTTCTTATAAATCAAGTATAGCTTCAATTTGGAAAGATAGAGTAGCAAAACATCAAGAATACACTGCAAAAATTCCGTTTTCAGATTTTAAAGTGTTCGATTTTATTTGCCAAAATCTGCCAAAGAATATTCAGTTGCAAGTTAGTAATAGTTCGGCCATACGTTATTTGCAATTGTTTGATTTAGAAAAAAGCATACAAGTATTTTGTAATCGTGGTACGAGTGGAATTGATGGTAGTACTTCAACAGCTATTGGAGCTGCATCTGCGAAAAATTTACCAACAATCTTGATTACGGGTGATATCAGTTTTTTATACGATAGCAACGCTTTGTGGAACAATTACATTCCAAAAAACTTCAAGATTATTTTGTTGAATAACAGCGGTGGTGGTATTTTCAGAATTCTACCTGGACATCAAGAAACGGAAACGTTCAATACGTATTTTGAAACCTCACATCAATTAAATGCTTCTCATTTAGCCAAAATGTATAATTTAGAGTATTTAGAAGCGAATGATGAAATTTCATTAGAAGAACAATATAAAGTATTCTTAAACCTAAATGAAAAACCAAGTATTCTAGAAATTTTTACACCTGAAAAAGAGAATAATGGGATTTTGTTGGAGTTCTTTAGGAAACTAAAATAAATAATGAGTGTTACTATTTTGTTGTGATTATTTTTTCACAATATTTTTAAAATACCAAATTGCATCAATTTTTATACAAGCGATGTAATGTCCAGATTTAAGTTGTTCTAATTCTAATTCATCTACATTTTCTAGTTTAATTATTTTTCTATCAGATATATAAAATTTTTAATACAAAATAGTATAAAAAAATCCTCAATTGCTTGAGGATTTCTATATGGATTTGAAAAAAAATTATTTTCTTTTAATCACTTTTTCAGCTTTCTCAACGATAGCAGCACTATTTAAGCCGTATTTTTCCATTAATTGGTCTGGTGTTCCACTTTCACCGAAGCTGTCATTTACAGCTACAAATTCTTGAGGAACTAAATGATTTGCTACCAAAGTTCGAGAAACACTTTCTCCTAAACCACCAATGATATTATGCTCTTCTGCAGTAACCACACAACCTGTTTTTTTAACCGATTTTAAAATCGCTTCTTCATCTAATGGTTTAATCGTGTGAATGTTAATTACTTCAGCTGAAATACCTTTAGCTTCTAAAGCTTCTGCTGCTACTAACGCTTCCCAAACTAAATGTCCAGTGGCAATAATGGTAACATCAGTTCCTTCGTTTAATAGGATGGCTTTTCCAATTACGAAAGGTTCGTCAGCTGGCATAAAGTTAGGTACTACTGGACGACCAAAACGTAAATAAGCAGGACCATGATGATTAGCTAAAGCTAAAGTTGCTGCTTTAGTTTGGTTATAATCACAAGTGTTGATTACAGTCATTCCTGGTAACATTTTCATCAAACCGATATCTTCTAAGATTTGGTGTGTAGCTCCGTCTTCTCCAAGAGTTAATCCCGCGTGAGAAGCACAAATTTTCACATTCTTATCTGAATACGCTACAGATTGACGAATTTGATCGTAAACTCTTCCAGTAGAAAAGTTAGCGAAAGTTCCCGTGAAAGGAATCTTTCCACCAATCGTTAATCCAGCTGCAATTCCAATCATATTCGCTTCTGCAATTCCGATTTGGAAGAAACGCTCTGGGTGGTTTTTCTTGAAATCATCAAATTTTAATGACCCAATTAAATCGGCACAAAGTGCTACTACGTTTTCATTTTTTTGACCTAATTCCGTCATTCCAGCTCCAAATCCCGAACGGGTATCTTTACTGCCTGTGTTGGTATATTTTTTCATTTTGTTTTTAAATTTAATTGTATTCTACTGAACACTTGTAACTGAACACGGAGTACTAATTAATAGTCTCCTAAAGTTTCAACATTTTGTGCTAAACCTTTTGCTAATTGCTCATCATTTGGCGCTTTTCCATGCCAAGCGTGCGTGTGCATCATAAAATCTACTCCATTACCCATTTCAGTGTGTAATAAAATACAAACTGGTTTTCCATTACCTGATTTTGATTTTGCATCAGCTAAACCAGCTTTTATAGCGTCAATGTTGTTTCCTTCTTTAATTTCAATTACCATCCAATCGAATGCTTCAAACTTCGCTTTTACGCTTCCCATCGATAAAACTTCATCTGTAGTTCCGTCGATTTGTTTTCCGTTTAAGTCGATAGTTGCAATTAAATTGTCTACTTTTTTGGCAGAAGCATACATAATTGCTTCCCAGTTTTGTCCTTCCTGTAATTCACCATCACCTAAAAGGGCATAAACTAAATGATTATCATTATTCAATTTTTTAGCTTGTGCTGCACCAACTGCTACAGACAAACCTTGTCCTAATGAACCTGATGCCATTCTGATTCCAGGTAAACCTTCATGAGTCGTAGGGTGACCTTGTAATCTTGAATTTAATTTTCTGAAAGTTGCTAATTCAGCCACTGGAAAGTAACCGCTTCTAGCTAAAACGCTGTAAAATACAGGCGAAATATGACCGTTTGATAAGAAGAATAAATCTTCACCAATTCCGTTCATATCAAAACCTTCGTTACGTTTCATAACGTCTTGGTAAAGGGTAACCAAAAACTCAGCGCATCCCAAAGAACCTCCTGGGTGACCTGAATTTACGGCATGAACCATACGAAGAATATCTCTTCGAACTTGTGTTGTAAAATCTTGTAGTTGTTGTGTGTTAGACATTATAAAAAGATATATGTGTTAATTGGATGCAAAAGTAATTTTATTTTTTTGGTGGTACAAATCATTTTGTTAGAAGTTATTAAGAATTGTTTTTTGTTGGATGATGGGTGATGGATGATGGATGATGGGAGTTTGTTGTGTTGAGAATAATTTGATTTTTAAACTTGAACTTGAACTTGAATTTGATTTTTCTAATTTTATCCTAAATTCTAAAACTGCAATTGAAATTAATTTATCTTTGCCGTTCGTAAAAGCACAATATGAAGTTTGATTTAATTACCAAAGACCCAAAAAGTAAAGCCAGAGCCGGAAAAATAACTACCGATCACGGTGTTATTGAAACTCCGATATTCATGCCTGTAGGAACAGTTGCCTCTGTAAAAGGAGTACACCAACGCGAGTTAAAACAAGACATTAACCCTGATATTATTTTAGGGAATACTTACCATTTATATTTAAGACCCCAAACCAAAATTTTAGAAGCGGCTGGAGGTTTGCATAAATTCATGAATTGGGATAGAAATATCCTAACTGATTCAGGTGGTTACCAAGTATATTCATTATCAGGAAGAAGAAAGATTAAAGAAGAAGGTGTGAAATTCAAATCGCATATTGATGGTTCGTATCATTTCTTTTCTCCAGAAAATGTAATGGAAATTCAAAGAAGTATTGGTGCAGACATCATCATGGCTTTCGACGAATGTACGCCTTATCCTTGTGATTATCGTTACGCAAAACGTTCGATGCACATGACGCACCGTTGGTTGGATAGATGTATCAATCATTTAGAAAAATTACCATTTAAATACGGTTACGAGCAAACGTTTTTTCCAATTGTTCAGGGAAGTACGTTTAAAGATTTAAGAGAACAATCAGCAGAATATATTGCCAACGCTGGAGCGCAAGGAAATGCTATTGGTGGGCTTTCAGTAGGAGAACCAGCTGAAGAAATGTATGCAATGACAGAGGTAGTTACTGCAATTCTTCCAGAAGACAAACCAAGATATTTAATGGGAGTGGGAACGCCAATCAATATTTTAGAAAATATTGCGTTAGGTATTGATATGTTTGATTGTGTGATGCCAACACGTAATGCCAGAAACGGAATGTTATTTACAGCTCACGGTTCGATTAATATCAAAAACAAAAAGTGGGAAGCTGATTTTTCGCCAATCGACGAAATGGGGTACACTTGGGTAGATACCGAATATTCAAAAGCGTATTTAAGACACCTTTTTGCAGCGAATGAATTTTTAGGAAAACAAATTGCAACCATTCACAACTTAGGTTTTTATATGTGGTTAGTTCGCGAAGCTAGAAGACAAATCTTAGCAGGAACTTTTAGAGAATGGAAAGATAAAATGGTGATTCAAATGAGTCAACGTTTATAAAGTCAGAAATCTGAATTTAGAATTTAGAAGTAATCGATTGTAAAAACATTCATTTTTCTAAATTCTAAATTCTAAATTCTAAATTTTAGGATGAAAATAATAGATAAATACATTTTAAAACGCTATTTGGTCACTTTTTCAGTGATGTTGCTTATGTTTATTCCAATCGGAATTACAATTGACGTTTCGGAAAAGGTGAATAAAATGATTGAGAAAAAAATTCCTTTGAAAGATATCTTAATCTATTATGGCGATTTCACGATTTATTTTGCCAATCTGTTATTTCCTATCTTTTTATTCCTATCTATTATTTGGTTTACCTCAAAATTAGCTAACAATACGGAGATTATTGCTATTTTAAGTTCCGGAATTTCATTTGCTAGATTTTTGCGACCTTTTATTTTTGGTGCAGTTATTGTCTCAATTTTTGCTTTATTGATGGGATTTTTCTTAGTACCAAAGGCAAGTAAAGGTTTTAATGATTTTAGATATCAAAACTTAAAAGGGAATTCACAAACCAGAGAAACTTCCGATATTTTCAGACAAATTAAGAAAGATGGAAAATTAGAAGAGAATATCTATGTTAGTAATTATAATTATGTTTCTCAAACAGGATTTAATTTTACTTATGAAAAAATAATTGATAATAAACTAATCGAGAAAGTAACCGCTAGTAGAATAAAATTTAACGAGAAAACGAAAGACTATACCTTATATGGTTATAATAAAAGAATAGTAGGTTTAGATAACGATCAAATTACTACTAATGATAAAATAAATGTTTCCTACAATTTTAAACCTGACGATCTAACTCCTGTAATTTATGTAGCAGAAACTATGACTATAGGTGAGTTAAATAAATTCATAAACAAAGAAAGAGCAAGAGGAAACGGAAATATCAATACATATTTGGTAGTTTTTTATAAAAAATTTAGTTTACCTATTTCGGCATTTATATTAACAATTATTGCTGTTGCTGTTTCTTCTATGAAACGTAGAGGAGGAATGGGAATTAATCTTGCTATCGGAATTGTAATTGCATTTACTTTTATCTTCTTTGATAAAGTGTTTGGAACTCTTGCAGAGAAATCTAGTATACCTCCATTTATTGCCGTGTGGTTTCCTAACCTTGTTTTCGGAATTTTAGCAGCCTACTTACTTCGCAATGCAAAACGATAATTTAAAAAGTTACTTACATCTTCATGTAATTGTATTTATTTGGGGATTTACAGCAATTCTAGGTAAACTAATTTCATTAGAAGCCTTAGATTTGGTTTGGTACCGTATGCTTTTTGCTTCTGCAATTATAACTTTTGTGGTGCTTTTAAATAAAGAAAAAGTAAAAGTGCCTTTCAATGTTTTAATTGGATTTATTGGTTCTGGAATTATCATTGCATTACATTGGTTCACGTTTTATCAAGCTATTAAAGTGTCAAATGTATCTATAACTTTAGCCTGTTTGTCAACAGGTGCTTTTTTTGCTTCCATATTAGAACCCATTTTTTTCAAGAGAAAAATAATTTGGTACGAGTTACTTTTTGGTGTCATAGTTGTAATTGGGTTAGGAATCATCTTTAATGTTGAAACAAAATATACTACAGGAATTTATTTAGCCGTTTCATCGGCATTTTTATCAGCATTGTTCTCAGTAATTAACGGAAAATATGCTAAAGAATATGATCCAAATATTATATCGCTTTATGAGTTATCTAGTGGTTTTTTCTTTTTAAGTATTTACTTGTTTTTTGCGGGAAGTTTTACACCTTCTTTCTTTGCACTATCAATAAATGATTTGATTTGGTTGTTTTTGTTGTCGTCAATTTGTACGGCTTATGCGTTTTCAGCTTCAGTAAAAGTGATGAAGTTTTTAAGTCCTTTTACCGTTATGTTAACCATTAACTTAGAACCCATTTACGGAATCATTCTAGCGTTACTAATATTTCATGATACTGAAGAAATGACACCCTTGTTTTATGTGGGAGCCTTATTAATTATTATCACGGTTATTGCTAATGGAATTGTAAAAAGCAAGAAAAAGAAACAACTTATTACCGATTAAATTATTAAAGTTAATTGAAAATTTTATCTTTGTAACAACAAACACAAACCCTAATAAACCGATTATGGAATATTTAGATTTTGAATTACCAATTAAAGAGCTTGAAGACCAATTAGATAAATGTCAAA
>JACCDV010678405.1_pt1 | contig 11413 bp, 5 predicted proteins | sample 7446131 | NCBI WGS metagenome assembly JACCDV01 (sample SAMN15323448, study PRJNA562643) | freshwater metagenome | isolation source: river surface water | place: USA:Blue River Watershed | collected 2017-08-17
GCTTTTAGAAACAATTTATCCCCACAATTTCTCTCGGAAAAATGTACTCAGGGAACTAATAGCGGTAAAAGATTAGATTGTTGGATTGAAATAAGCGAGAACTCTAAACTTATTCATTTTCAAACTGAAATTAAGAATTGGTCTGCTCATGCATTCAGTGGGAAGTTTATTCCAGAAAGTGAGAGTGAAGATGAAATGATCTTGTATCGTATCGGCAGATGGGAAAATCAATTTGATTCAATCAATAGAACTCTTAAGCAAGATCCCGCAAAAAAAGTGCTGATCAAAATGAAGCCATTAAATCAACATGCAGAAATTAGACCATTAATTATTTTTTGGGACGCAATGCATCCCAAAGGTGAGCCAAAAGAGTTTTTTCCTGTAGATGTATCTAGCGATGTTTTTAAAAAACTTTGGGTATTTTCGATGAGTAACTACGTTAGAAATTTAATTCAAAAGAATATTTTTGAAATTAAAGTGGAAATGCCAACTGTTATTAATAGATTCAATTGGCTTAATGATTTTTATCGAGAAATTGACGAATAATTTTTTAGCTCATATTTAGTGGAATCAAGTGGACACTGCTTACAGTTTAACTAATAGGTCAAATCTCAAGGCTGAAGGAGTTCGTTACAGAGAGAACTTGGATAACCAGCTAGTCTGCCCAGAGTGTTTTGAACCTGTATTTAAAAAGGAGTTGTGGGTTGACTCAAAACAGAATACTACTCATTTCTTTTCTCATTATGCGGGGAAATTTGATGCTTGTTCATTACGAACATCAGATGAAGGTTTGCAATTAAGTGATTTTCAAAATGTATCTCAGAAGCAAAGATTAAAAATATTTAATCAGGAATTTAGATCAAGGATTAAATTAGGTCTTAAAAAAACGATTAAAAGTAAGCGATTTGAGGATGCAATTGAGTATGCTGAAAGAGTTAGTGAGAGTGAATCAAAGATAAAGGTTGTAGATTCTCTTGCTAAAAAAATGATTAATTTGTTGGGAGATCCAATTTATGTTTCAATCAGTCCAAAATTAGAGCAGCTTGAAAAAGCAATTCTGCCTTTGTATCACCATTTACAAAGTAAGTATGGTTATAAAAATCTCAAATTTTTATCTTGTGTTGCTTTAATTAATATTTCTTGTGACCAGACGCATATTTTTGAAGATATGTTAAAGCTAAAGAGAAAATCTTTCGATCAGGAATTTTTAGGGGAAGGCGTATTGCTTTTGGCTAACTATATCGATTGGCATAGTTCGTTGACCGTAGTAGAGAAATTTATTGCTAATCACAAATCGGATTCTGTATCAATCACCTCAAAAGGTTTGAATTTTCAGAAAAATATTAAAACAAGCAAAGTTTCAAAATCTGATTCTGTAAATCCTAAAAGAAAAGTTATGGGATATATGGAATGTCCTAAGTGCCATACTTATTTGTACCTACCGTCTTCATCTTGGTGTCTTTGTTCAGTTTGCGATGAAAAGTTTTACTCAGCTAATACTAACAATGCGCTATCTCATAACCCAAGTAAAAATGGAGCCTTGCAAAATTCACTGAAGCCAAATGGGGTCATTAACTCTATGGTCGGGGAACTCTTGCAGCGCTCAGATAAATTGACGCAAAAAAACATCACTCCAGAATTACCTTTGAATAAAGATATATCTATTAAATATAAAAAAGGCCTATCTATGCGAAGTTGCTCGAAATGTAATAGGTCATATTTTGAAGATAAATTATCAGACTGCCCTCATGATGGAGCAAAGTATAGTTACCCAAATTTAACAAAATAGAAATTTTGGATTCTTTGTCGGTTTTCCCGACAACTCACCACCTGATCTGCCGATGCCGCTTGAAGCCAGTGGGCCGTCATTAGATTCCAAGTTCGACGGTGCAAATAGGACATCGAACTGCAGACCGGGTTAGACGTTGTAAAAAATACTGTTTGAAATCATCAGCATATCTGCAAAGCCGTGTACCCCAGTTCGATTCTGGGTTCCGCCTCCAGTTCATATGCATCTATATAGATAACCATGGAATCGATTGTGCTTGACTGGATAAATCATATCTAAATCATTGTTACCGAACAGAGTGGGGCTGATCTACGCTGGCAGACTCAGGCAGACCGTGAGCGACTGAAGTGATTTGTCGGGAAAACCGACAAATTTCATGAATGTGTGACGGATTGAAAATCCATCATCTTGTGTCGTTTTCATTTATCTCTCTAAATATGCCTAAAAATTAATTGGAGCAGACATAAAGCTCATTTGTTGAGCCTGTACGTGCCTAAAATTTAATTGTGATGAGTGAGGAGATAAAAGTGACTGTGCAAACTGTAATGATTTTGGCGGTAGTTGTGGCATTATTTTTAGAATTCATTGAAAACCAATAAAAAGCCAAACATAGAGAATAGGACGATGATGAATAAGACAAATGATGAGGTTGCAAGCTGGCTATATGATTCAATCTATTCGAATCTCGATGTAAGCGTTATAGCGGGCTTAAAAGTTTTTGACTATAAGCAGACTGATAATGTTCTTGATGTAGATTTTGAGTTTTATGTGCTTGAGCCAACACATTCAAAAGAACATGGTCTATTTGATATGGTCCATGGGCCAACTTGGACGGAGTATTTTCCAGATGGGCTTGTTTATGAAAGAGAAAAAAGCAAATACATCTTTGAAAGTAAAGAGGACTGTGACAGTCTGGGTGAGAGCGGATATTTAGATTTGGACTCCCCTTATGATTCGACGGGGGGTTATTACAAGTGGGATGACAGTCGTATTCCGGAAGAAATTATTGCGGATTTCTTTGACTACAACTTTATGGGAAGTGCGGGCGTCACAATTATTGAACACTTTGAATTATTAGATAAAAATACAGAGATTCCAGACTGCATTCCCAAAAGACTTGTTCCGCATTTGCAGAAAGCAATTAACGATTACCTGTCAACCTAATAGCGAACTATTTCAAAACCTTTGCATTGATTGTAGGATTGCTTAGATGATGGGTATCTGTTCTCCCTGGGGTCATTGGGGTCAAATTCTTGATAAACCTCAGTGCCATCCTCAAGGATTTGCTTAACAAAAACTCTAGTAAACGAATTATTTGGTTTTACCGTTTCATGTACTACTTCCATGCATGTCCTTTCTAGAGTCTTATTTGGTTATTCATAGCGCAGCATTTTATTTGTTAATTCTGCCTTAACTCGATTTTTAGAGCAGTTGGTGAAATTACTTTAACAGCTGACCCATGCTTCAAATTAGAAGCTAAAAGTGGAATGAAGATCATGGCTCTATTGAGCAACCATTTAATGCTACATTAGAAATCTACTAAATCGAGATGTTTAAAGCAAATATGCTGATCTATTTTGGCGGATCTTGAGCGACCTCATTAATTTGTCGGGAAAACCGACATATTCTAAATATCCGTTATCTAAGGCAAAAATTACCAAAATCTCCATCCATGACATAAAATAAAAAATAAGCAAAAAGAGATTAATTCACATGGTAAAGCTCCCTTCAATTATTGATAACCGTAGGAAAGTGCTACTCGACTGCCTGATTGATGCCAGCAAAGAGCATGATGAGTTGTCCATTGCTACGGGATATTGGGATCTGAAGGGTACAGAGTTACTTTTACCTCATATAAAGAGTTATAAAAAAATACGTCTGCTGATTGGTCGTGAGTTGTTGATTCCTCGACATCAATTAAAAGAGGTAGAGACAGATTACCCTGATAGGGATATTTTTGAAGATCTTCAGGCCTTAAAGCCAGACAGCAATCTAACCTCGACAATCTTAGATTTAAAAAAATTAATTGATGATGGAATCCTTGAGGTTCGTGTCTTTAAGAAAACATTTCTTCATGCCAAGTGTTATATCTTTGGAAATTACGGATCTAAAACTGCCATTGGCATTATTGGTTCATCTAATTTCACTTGTAATGGCTTAACTACAAACTTCGAGTTAAACGCTGGCGAGGATGACCATCGTTTAGTTCAGTTTAAGCCGATGAATCAGGAGCAGGAAAATGGCCATCTATCCTGGTTTGATGATGCGTGGAATGATGAATCCTGTATAGACTGGACTGGTAAGTTTGAAGAGCTTGTGGATACATCAAATCATGGTGAAATGCTCTTTAGTCCCTATGAGATGTATATTAAAACACTAGATTTAATGTATGGTGGAATGCTCAAACAAGATAAAGAACTTGAGCGACTATCATCAACTTCTCTATTGGAATTCCAAAAACGAAGCGTTATTCAGCTGATAGAGCGCTTATCAAAAAATGGGGTAGCCATGCTGGCTGACTCTGTGGGTCTTGGTAAAACAATTACAGCTATTGGTGTGTTGAAGCAAGAGCGCTATAAAGATAGACGAGTTGTGGTTATTGCTCCTAAGTCTCTGGTAAAGCAATGGGACGATGCTATTGCTAAGGAAGGTCTTTTGGGGGTTCGAGTTATTTCACTTCAAAATAAAAATGATATTGAAGATGAGCAACGTAAGGATAAATGGTTGCCTATTAGTTTATTTGTGATTGATGAATCACATAACTTGAGATCTCACGGTAGTAAGCGCTTTGAGCAAATTCGTGAATGGATTCTTAATAATGAAAATGCTGACACTTTATTATTGACGGCTACTCCTGTTAATAATTCTATTGATGATTTAACTAATCAAATACTTTTGGGAACTAGAGGCGAGCAAGATTTGCTTAAAGTTAACGTTCGAAATTCCGAGGGTGTAGTTAAGTCCAGATCCTTTTATGATGCGCTTGCAGATATTAAAAAGAAAATTAGCGTTAATAGAGCAAGGAAGACAGTTGATATGAAGCCTATTTATGAAGAGGCTCGTCAGGTTATTGACCCTATTTTGCGTGAATTTGTAATTCGTAATACCCGCCAAAGTATTGAAAAAGAATTAGGTGGTCAAGGTTTAGAGATTAACGGAAAGTTTCATCATTTTCCAAAAATCAAAGTTTCAAATAAAGATTTCTTTTCTGGGGCCTATGACAGCATAAGGATCTCTTCAGCTATTGCCCCAATTGAAAGGGCGCCTGTTGATTTCATTCAGGATACCACCGATACTCTTTTACATCCATTAAGGCAGCTAGAGGAATGGAAATCAGAGAATTTTGATAGAGGTGATAAGTCCGCTATCTATCGGTTGTATCAATACATCCTCACCTTGTCTTTTGTTCCTTACCGTACAGCCATGTATGACCATAAGGTTTACGGAAAGACGTTAGACGACATTAAGGCTATTAAATTTAAAGAAGAGACAACGAGAAACCTAAAGCTTCAATTGGGAATGTACGGTCTTTTAAGAATTGTGCTTTTAAAACGATTTGAGTCTTCGGCATTTGCCTTGCTGATGTCAGTTCAAAAGTACCAAAGACGATTAAAGGCATTTGAGGATATATTTAATAAAAAGAAAATTCTCTTAAACCTATCTGATATTGACACAATTCTTGAAGAGTTCAATGAGGAGGGTGTAGAGGAGCTAGATTTAACGGACGAAGATATTCTGAGGGCTGCTGAATCTAAAGGTATTAAAGCTAGCGAAACTACACATAACTTAAAAGCAATTTCAGAAGATATCGCTGCTGAAAGAAAGATTCTTGATGCGATCGTCGAATTGGCCGGGCTTTTTAATAATGAAGATAAAAAACTAGAGACCTTTAAAGATCTAATTTCTTCAATTGCCAAAAAGAATCCAGCTCAAAAAATTCTGATCTTTTCATTCTTTGGCGACACTGTTAATTATTTAAAAGATACGCTTCAAGATAGATCGGTATTTACAACAGCTAATTGCGCGTTTGTATCTGGCAGGGACAGAACGAGCGCTTTAAATTCAGCTGATCGCTTCTCTCCGATTGCTCGCGATGGTCAAGAGTTGGTTGATAAGGATGGTGAGCTTACTTATCTTTTTAGTACTGACGTGTTGGCTGAGGGTCAAAATTTACAAGATTGTGGCTTGCTCATCAATTACGATCTTCACTGGAATCCCGTTCGGATGATTCAGCGTAATGGCCGTATTAATCGCTTGGGTTCATCGCACCCAGAAATTCAGGTAATTAATATAGTCCCTCATAAAGAGCTAGAGCAGTTCTTAGGCTTAGTAAGCAAGTTAGAAGATAAGATTAGCCTCATCCAGGCAACTATTGGCAGCGACTCTTCGGTCTTGGGTGAGGAAATTAATCCAATTGATTACAAGGGAATTTATAACCAGGACAGCAGTCTGGCTACTCAGGAATATTTGAGGTTGGAAAAGGAGGCTGATGTATTTACTGATGACCAGTACATCAGCGACTTAAAAGACTTTTATGAAAACTCAACGCCTGAGCAATTAAGTATTGTCGATAGGATTCCGGTTGGTAAATGGGGGATTGTTGATGACCTTAAGATGATATCCACGCCCGAAGCAATTATCTTTACTAAATCCGTATTCTCAAATGGTAAGGATTTATTCACTTTTTACTGTAATAACTCAAAAGCAAGTGCTATTGATACTTTATTGACAGGTGAGGCGCTGCAAATCCTGCGTTCAAGTAATAAAAAGCGAGAAAAAGATCGTATTTCTCTTGATAAGGCAGTACAGTTTTCTTATGTTGTAAAGAATGGTCCGCAAATTACTCGCTACGAACGTGATGCTGAACGCTTAACTCCATCCCAAAACTCAACTTTAGAGGAGGCCAGGATCGCTGGTTGGAGTGCTGCTGATCGTCAGCGTCTAGAGGCTTTACTAACAACGCGAAATGTTTTCCAGGGTCGAGTGGCTCGCAGATTTACTAAAGAAATTCGAGAGGTCATTAAGAGTGGCCAGAGATCAAAAGCCGAGGAAATATTGACTAAGATTAAGAGCCTTTTGCCTCCTGAAAATGCTGAACAAGTTAAAGTGGTGGCTATTGAGCCAATTTTTGGATTCGCTAGAGATAACAAATAATTAATGAGTAATGTAGATATAAGATTAATCCTTGACCCTCTCTTAAAACAATTGGAAGAAGAAAGGTCGATTGACATCGCTGAGAAAATTATTTCTGAGCTTGTTGGTCTTATGGGAATTAAGGTGTCCGATCGTTTTCTCTTGAATGTCCCTAGAATTGACGCTGAGTTATCCAGATTCATGCTTGCCCCTGGTTTTGGTAGACAAGCTGCTGCATATGATATTCCTAATGATCATGCCGACTTGATTGATTTGAAATTATTTTGGATTAAGAAGACAACTAAAACAAATTTATCTTGGTTGATTGGCATAACGCCAAATTTTGAGGATTCTGAAGCAAACGACTATAAAAATATTAGTATTGACTTTATTTTTCCAGAATCAGCTGACAGGTTGATTGTTCTAATTTCAGATAAATTTAAAATTCGCTCCCTAGAACTTAAAGATCATATAACTCATACGCAATTTGAAATATTTTCAAATTGGGGCAATATAAACGTAGCTTTAAACCAAGATGTTAAGGAGTCAAAAAAAATAATCCATTCTCAGTTGTGGGAAAGCTTTAATTTTGAACCTATCAACAGAGCGTTTTATCTTGATCTTGTCGAGTCTTTTAGTTTGCTTGTGCATCACCTAGAGAAAGCCTTTGGAAGAAAGCCAGCCGTAATGTTTACTACTAGGCTTATTGGAAGATTACTTTTTTTATGGTTCTTAAAAAAGAAGGGTTTTATAAATTCGGAATTTAGGTACTTTCAAGTAGATGATCCAAAAAAACAAACCGAGTATTACTCTAATAAATTAGAGGTATTGTTTTTTGAAATCCTTAATAAAGACGTGTCTGAAAGATCAAGTTCAGATTCAAAAACACCATATCTAAATGGGGGACTTTTCGACACTAACGAAACTGATTTTTATAAAAACGAAAAGCTTTCATTTCCCCCTGGATTTTTTTCAAGTTTGTTTGAGACGTTAAATAAATACAATTTTACTGTCGATGAAAGTAGTCCAGAATTCCAGCATGTTGCGATTGATCCTGAGATGCTTGGACGTATTTTTGAGAGTCTACTTGCCGAGCAAATAGATGAGGTTAGTGGAGATAGCAAAAAGAAAGTCACTGGAGCTTTTTATACGCCACGTGAAATTGTCAGCTATATGTGTGAAGAATCGCTGATTGAGTTTCTAAAACAAAGAATTCCTGATTTACCTGATAGAAACCAAAGAATTGAGGAATTAGTACGTCTTCCAGAAACAATCTTCAGAGATCAAGATCAAAATAAAAGACGTGATTGGAAGCCTTACTCTGATGCAATTATCAAGGTCCTTTTAGGAAATGGTGATGAGCCATTCACTGTTCTTGATCCGGCAGTGGGGTCTGGGGCTTTTCCAATGGGGATGCTTCATCTCTTAGTTAAAGTTTTTGGACGGCTTGATTCAAAGTATGAAAAAGATATAGCAAATTTAAAAAGAGAAATTCTGTCCAAGAGCTTATACGGAGTAGATATTGAGCAAACTGCTATAGAAATTTGTAGATTGAGAGCATGGCTTTCAATTATTGTGGACACTCAAGACGTAGATCATGTGCTTCCTCTTCCGAATTTGGATTTTAAGTTTACCTGCGCAAATACCCTTATTTCGTTAGATGAAGATCGGCAAGGCTCATTACTAACAGACTATCAGTTAAAAGATAAATTGATGTTGATTCGTGATGAGTATTTCAATACTAGTAACAAAAAGAAGAAAACAAAGTTGCAGGCTGACTATTACCGGCTGACTCATACTGATGATATGTTTGATAGTTTAAGAACTCAACAGCTTAAAAGCTACAAGCCATTTGACATTGGTGCATCCTCAGACTTCTATGACCCAGATCTCCATCATGGGGTTAAATTTTTTGATTTAATAATTGGAAATCCGCCATATGTACAGATACAAAAATTTAGTAAGCAAAAAATTCAAAAAGATCTAGAACTTGAGGGTTTTGAGACATTCACAAAAACCGGTGATTTGTATTGTCTTTTTTACGAAAGGGGAATCCAGTTACTTAAAGATGGCGGAATTCTAACTTTTATTACCAGTAATAAATGGATGAAGGCTGCTTACGGGGAAAAGATTAGAGGTTATTTTTTAAAACATAATCCAATTTTGCTAGTTAATCTTGGTCCAAATATATTTCAGGCAGCTACAGTAGATTCAAATATTCTTTTGATTAAAAATGAGAATTTTAAGAATATTCTTCAAGGAGTAACGTTAGATTCATCCAGGCTATCTACATCACAAATTGAAAAATTTGTTGATCAAAATTTAATTACCTTAAAAAATCTTACCTCTAATCCTTGGTCCATTGGAAGTGATAAAGAGCAAGAGTTAAAATTTAAAATTGAGAGGATGGGTAAGCCTTTAAAAAATTGGGATGCTAAGCTTTATCGTGGAGTTCTTACTGGATTGACTGAAGCCTTTGTTATTGATCAAAAAACCAAAGATAAAATAATTGCTGAGAATTCTAAGAGTTCTGAGATCATTAAACCGCTAATTAGAGGTCGCGATATCACCAAGTATGGGTTTAAATTTCCTGGTTTATATCTTTTAATGACTGGATTTGATTTAAATATCCCAAAAGAGTATCCGGCTGTTTATGGGCACTTGTTGGGTTATGAGAAAAAAGCTAGAAAGCGTGAAGACCAAGGTAGAGATTGGTATAACCTGCGATCATGTGGATATTATGATGAATTTGAGAAAGATAAGATAGTTTGGTCTGATATCTCCACTGAGCCTTCATTCACATTTTTACCTTCAGGTTACTATTTCAATAATACTGCTTACATGATTTCGGGTGCCGTGAGTTTAAATTATCTACTTGCGGTTCTAAATTCTAAGGTTATTAAATGGTTTTTTCCTTTTGTCGCAACAGATCTGGGTGCGGGTGGGTCAAGGTATTTCAAGCAGTTTGTAGAGCTTTTGCCGATTCCTGATATAGCACAAGTCAATTCATCTAAAGTTGCTGCTATAGAGGGTATTGTTGATACCATCACAAAATTGAGGGCTAAAAATCCCGCTGCTGTAATTGAGGATTTGGAGTTGGAGCTTAATTTGTTGGTTTATTCTTTGTATGATCTTTCGCAAGATGAAATTAATTTAATTGAGTCATCATAATTCCATGAATGAATTTGTTAGATTTCTGCCGGAAAAACGGGAAGGTTTCAAGACTTGCCCAAGTTGCAATACTGCTGTTCCAAGCGATCAAGGCAAGAGAATAATCTCAAGAAGTAGCGGTAAGGAGACTATTTCCTTTAGATGCTTTAATTGTATTAAAAAAAGGATGCCAGCAAGATAATCTTTTTTATTCATGTTCAATATTAATCATTTTTTAAAAAAATATTTCAGGTCGCCCAAACTCTAATCTGAAGTTAAGCTGTAAGTGACACTTAGTTCACTTACGTATGCACAATATTAACTTTCTTTTTACGCAAACTGCCAGAAAAGATCCAGACACTCTAAGTATTCTTGATGGCGCCATTACGATATTCAAGAGAACTAATAGCCACCAATGGCAATGCCGGTTCAAACTTGACTCGGGGTCATGGCATCAAGCAAGCGCTGGTAGTGATCAGATGGCTGAAGCCACTACAAGAGCTTTAGCCATTTATGAAAGTCTTCGAGTAAAAGTCACGGCTGGATTAGTGATTAAGAATAAAAAAATCAAAAGATTAGCCTTGGAGCAACTAGATATATTGGCGGCTCAGGTGGCGTGTACAAAAGGCCTTCATACCTACAAAGACTTCAAGTATGTAGTCGAGCATTATTTAATATCATTTTTTTGGCCGGTATCAAATCACTGAAATTACTAAATAATTGAAAGATGGTTTTGAGTCTTGACGTGAGTCAGAGATGAGTTTTGATTGCTGCAAAGGGCAATCTAGCCAGAAACTCTCAATATCAAAATCTCATTAAGCTAGCTGGATCTAAGAACAAGAGTCCTATCTAGGATCAAATACAAATCATTACCCATACCCATTAATTGATAAAAACCCCATATAAATCAATTTAATACCCAAATAAAAACATCAAAACATATAAAAATTATTATATTTATATAAATATTATTATTAATAATCCAATTGTTTTAATAAATACTTGCCTGGCAGCAGTTAAATAGTTAATATAATAAAATATCATCATTAATTAACTAATGAGATAGCCCAGGTAAATGCTTTATTGGTCTTATAGGCTTTATTGCCTCCTGAGCAAATAAATACTTATTAAATTTATATAATAATTGGAGAATCAATGGCCACATATCAAGAGTTATTAGCTCAAAAAGAAGCTTTAGAAAAACAGATCCTTGAAGCAAAAGCCCGTGAAAAAGCAGAAGGCGTTGCTAAAGCAAAAGCCATTATTGAACAATACAACTTAAGTGCCTCTGACATTTTCAATCGCAAAGGCCCAGCAGGCTCACGCGGTGGCAAAGTAGCC
>JACCDV011259221.1_pt1 | contig 11412 bp, 7 predicted proteins | sample 7446131 | NCBI WGS metagenome assembly JACCDV01 (sample SAMN15323448, study PRJNA562643) | freshwater metagenome | isolation source: river surface water | place: USA:Blue River Watershed | collected 2017-08-17
ATCAGTCCGGCCAGCGACATTGCCGATGCGTACCGCACAGGACGCGGCAGCCTGAAGGTGCGGGCGCGCTGGAAGATCGAAGACCTGGCCCGTGGTCAGTGGCAGCTGGTGGTCAATGAACTGCCGCCGGGCGTCAGCAGCCAGAAGGTGCTCGAAGAGATCGAGGAGCTGACCAACCCCAAGGTCAAGGCCGGCAAGAAGGCGCTCACGCAGGACCAGCAGCTGCTCAAGGCCAGCGTGCTGGCGGTGCTGGATGTGGTGCGCGACGAGTCGAGCAAGGACGCACCCGTTCTCCTGGTGTTCGAGCCCAAGACCAGCAAGGTTGAACAGCAGGAGCTGATCACCACGCTGCTCGCGCACACCAGCCTGGAGACCTCGGCGCCGATCAACCTGACCATGGTGGGCATCGACGGCAAGCCAGTGCAAAAGTCGCTGCGCCAGATCCTGAGCGAGTGGATCAGCTTCCGCCAGACCACCATCACCCGCCGCAGCCAGTACCGCCTGGCCAAGGTGATGGACCGCATCCACATCCTCGAAGGCCGGCAGCTGGTGCTGCTCAACATCGACGAGGTGATCCACATCATCCGCAACAGCGACGAGCCCAAGGCTGCGCTGATCGAGCGCTTCAGGCTCAGCGAGCGCCAGGCCGAAGACATCCTTGAAATCCGCCTGCGCCAGCTGGCGCGTCTGGAAGCGATCAAGATCGAGCAGGAACTCTCCGAGTTGCGCGGTGAGCAGGCCAAGCTCGAAGAAATCCTGGGCAGCCCGGCCGCGCTGCGCCGCCTGATGGTCAAGGAGATCGAGCAGGACGCCAAGACCTTTGCCGACGCCCGCCGCACCCTGATCCAGGAAGAGAAAAAGGCCGTGGCCGAAGTCAAGGTCGTCGACGAGCCGGTCACCGTGGTCATCAGCCAGAAGGGTTGGGTGCGTGCGCGCCAGGGCCATGGCCACGAGGCGAGCAGCTTTGCATTCAAGGCGGGTGATGGCCTGTACGGCACCTTTGAGTGCCGCACGGTGGACCAGCTGATCGTGTTCGGCACCAACGGGCGGGTCTACAGCGTGCCGGTGGCAGCCTTGCCCGGTGCGCGTGGCGACGGCCAGCCCATCACCACGCTGATTGATCTGGAAAGCGGCACCCAGCCCGCGCATTACTTCGCGGGTCCCACCAGCGCCACGCTGCTGTTGTCAGGCTCTGGGGGCTATGGCTTCCTGGCCACGGTCGAGGGCATGGTGTCGCGCAACAAGGGCGGCAAGAGCTTCATCAGCCTGGGCGAGGGCGAAACCGTCTGTGCACCTTCGCATGTGAGCGGCTCCAGCGCCACGGTGCCCCCTGGAGCGCAGCCGCTGCCTGCGGCCACCAGCGTGGCTTGCGCCAGCACAGGCGGCCGCATCCTCACTTTTGAAATCAGCGAACTCAAGTTGATGGAAAAGGGCGGTCGCGGCCTCATGCTGATCGACCTGGAGGCCAAGGACCAGTTGGCCGGTGCGGCGGCCTACACCCGCAGCATCAAGATCGAGGGCATCGGCCGCGGCGGCAAGGAACGTGAAGAGACGCTGGAAATCCGCAGCCTCAACAATGCCAAGCTCAGCCGTGCCAAGAAGGGCAAGGTAGCCGATCTGGGCTTCAAACCAAACCGGGTCACACGGGCGGACTAGCGATGGGAGCACGCAGCCGTTGGACAGCGGCTGGTCTGTGTTTATTGGCGACTCTGTCGGCTCGTTCCGATCCTTTGCTTGATTTCAGTCTGTTCGAAGTACCGCCGTCAGAGCAACAGGCTCAGCAGATACGCCTCATGCGTTGGCTGGTTCGCGAAGATGCTGAACAATTTTTGCGGTACCGTTGCCTTCAAGGATGGTTATGCGAGCCGTTCAGGAGCCTGTGTCTACTGGCAACTGAATACCGGCACGTGCGTGATGGTGACGACATCATCGACCACGCATTCGCAGTTGGGTCATCTGTTCCTGGATTGCCTGCGAGGCAAATGACATGAAGTATTGCTGCTCCTGGTTGCGCTTCATCCTGTCATTTTCATGTGTGGGCTTACTGCAGGGCTGCGGTTCTGCGGTCTGGATGCCGCCAGCCGTGCAGCCATGTGGTAACGAATTGATCCGCGGAGCTGCTACCATCAAACAGGTCGAGTTTCTGCAGACTCAGCGCGAGGCACCCGCCGCCAATGCCCTCTCGCGGCTGGCTTGGGCGCCAGCTGTATCCGCTGCAGCCGTGTTCCAGCCTTGCAGATGCCGCTCTGCCAGACCTGCCAGCGCCAAGATCCATTGCGGTGTGTCGTTGAGGCAGGGGATATAGCCAAAGCATTCGCCCCCCGCGTGCACAAAGGCTTCCTGCGCTTCCTGCTGGATTTCTTCGAGCGTTTCGAGGCAATCGCTGGTGAAGCCCGGGCAGATCACATCAACATGCCTGACGCCTTGCTGCGCCAGCGCGACCAGCGTCGGCTCCGTGTAGGGTTCGAGCCACTTGGCCTTGCCAAAGCGGGACTGGAAGGTGATGCGGACCTTCTCGCGCGGCAGGCCCAGCGCCTCGGCCAGCAGGCGGCCGGTTTTCATGCATTCGCAGTGGTAGGGGTCACCCAGCTGCAGGGTGCGCTCGGGCACACCATGAAAGCTCATCACCAGCACCTCACCCTGGCCATGGGCCTGCCAGTGTTCGCGCACGCGTGAAGCCAGCGCGGCGATGTAGCCCGGGTCGTCGTGGTAATGGTTGACGAAGCGCATTTCGGGCAGGTTGCGCACCTTCAGGCCCCAGCGGTAGCCGGCGTCGAACACACTCGCGGTGGTGGTGCCGCTGTACTGCGGGTAGGCGGGCAGCAGCAGCACCCGCTGGACGCCCTCGGCCTTGAGGGCATCGAGCTGTTCGTCAATCTCGGGCTGACCGTAGCGCATGGCGTAACGCACGGTCAGCTCATGACCCTGGGCCTGCAGACGTTCCTGCAGCAGGGCGGCCTGGCGTTCGGTCCAGACCTTGAGCGGCGACCCGCCCTCGGTCCAGATGCTGGCGTATTTGGCAGCCGACTTGGCCGGACGTACCCGCAGGATGATCCCGTGCAGGATCAGCCACCAGATCGCCTTGGGAATCTCCACCACCCGCCCGTCGCCCAGAAACTCGGCCAAATAGCGGCGCAGCGCAGGCGCGCTGGGTTCGGACGGGGTGCCCAGGTTGCAGAACAGGATGGCCGTCTTTGCGGCCGTGCCATGGGTGTAGGTGGGTTCGGGTTGAAAAGGCATGCGGTATTCTCGCTCACCATGCTTGACCTTTCCCGAATCCGTGCCATCACCCTGGACCTGGACGACACGCTCTGGCCGGTCTGGCCCACCATCCAGCGGGCCGAGGCGGTGCTGCAAGTCTGGCTGGAAGAACATGCCCCCGCCGCCGCCGTGCTGTCGGCGCAGCCGGACATCAAGCAGGCGATCCGGGCCGACATCAACGCCCGCCACGCCGACCGCGCGCACGACCTGTCCTTTCTGCGGCGTGAAGCCATCCGGGCCTTGCTGCAGGCGGCCGGGGAGCCCGGCGAACTGGCCGAGCCGGCCTTCGAGGTGTTTTTTGCCGAGCGTCAGCGCGTCGACCTGTTTGATGATGCCTTGCCGGCGCTGGCTTTCTGGAGCGCCCGGCTGCCGGTGGTGGCGCTCTCCAACGGCAATGCAGACGTCTACCGCGTGGGCATCGGCCAGCACTTTCGTGCTTCGGTGAGTGCGCGCGACACGGGGGTGGCCAAGCCCGATGTGCGGATTTTTGAAGCCGCGGCCCGCGCCGCCGGCGTGCAGCCACACGAGGTGTTGCATGTGGGCGATGATGCGCATCTGGACGGTATCGGGGCGCTGACTGCTGGCATGCAGGTGGCCTGGGTGAATCGCGAAGGCCACGCCTGGAGCCATGGCGACAGCCGACCGCATCTGGAAGTGCGAGACTTGCACGCGCTGTGCCGGCAGTGGCACGACTATCCACACTGAGATTTTTGACGGGGCAATGCCCCCAGGCAATCAAAGGAGACACACATGGGACTGAAGATTTACGGCATCGGCGCTTCCCGCGCCAGTCGCCCGTTCTGGGCCGCGCTGGAACTGGGCGTGCCTTTCGAGCACGTCAACCAGAGCTACAAGAACAGCGGCACCCGCACGCCCGAGTTTCTGGCGATCAACCCCAACGGACACATCCCGGCACTGGTAGACGAGCGGCCCGAAGGCCAGGTGACGGTCTGGGAAAGCATGGCCTGCGCGCTCTACATCGCCCGCGTCCATGGCAAAGCCGATGGCCAGTCGATCACGCCAGCCACAGCACGTGAAGAAGCCGAAGCCCTGCGCTGGAGTTTCAGGACCGTCACCGAGGTCGAAGCCGATGCGCTCACGGTGCTGATGCACCGCCTGGCCATGCCCGAAGACCAGCGCAAGCCCGAACTGGCCGACAAGGCCGAGTCCCGCCTGAAGGTGCCGCTGGCCGTGCTGGAAAAACACCTGCAGGACCAGAAGGCGCGCGGCGAGGCGTATCTGGCCGGCAACCGCTTCACAGTGGCTGACCTGTGCGTGGCCAGTGTGGTGGCTTGGGCACGTCCGGCGGCTGGCTTGCTGACCGCTTATCCGCTCACGCAAGCCTGGCTCGGCAGTTGCCTGGAGCGACCGGCGCAGAAGCAGTCAAGGGCGCTGGGGGCCTGAGCCTCAGAACCGCCCCAGCGCCTGCATCTTCCATGCCAGCCAGAGCTTGCGCAGCGGCGTGAGCGCGATGCGCTGGTGCAGCACCTGAAAGTCGCTGGCCTCGATCTCGCGCAGCAGGGTGCGGTAGATGCTGGCCATCATCAGGCCGGCTTTCTGGCTGCGGCGGTCGGCTGCGGGCAGCAGGGCCAGGGCTTCGTCGTAGAGCGCGTGGGCGCGTTCGGCCTGGAACTTCATCAGCGCCGAAAACCGCTGCGAATACTGCCGCTGCATCAGCTCCTGTGCCTTCACCTCGAAGCGCTGCAGCTCGTCCACCGGAAGGTAGATGCGCCCGCGCATGGCGTCTTCGCCGACGTCGCGGATGATGTTGGTCATCTGGAAAGCCAGGCCGAGCTTGTGCGCATAGGCCGTGGTCGCGTCCTCGGTCTGGCCAAAGATGCGGGCCGCCACTTCGCCAACCACGCCGGCCACCAGGTGGCAGTAGCGCTGCAGCCCGGGCCAGTCGAGGTAGCGGGTCTGCTGCAGGTCCATCTGGCAGCCTTCGATGACGGCGTACAGGTGCGCGGCCGTGATGCCGAAGACCGGCGCATGCGGCATGAGCGCCAGCATGACCGGGTGGCTGGGCTGGCCGGCGTAGGCCTGTTGCACTTCCTTTTGCCACCACGCCAGCTTGGTGGCGGCCACGCCGGGATCGCTGACTTCGTCGACCACATCGTCCACTTCGCGGCAGAAGGCGTAGAAGGCGGTGATCGCGGCACGCCGTTCGGGTGGCAGGAACAAAAAAGCGTAATAGAAGCTGCTGCCTGAGGCAGCGGCTTTTTGCTGGACGTAGTCTTGCGGGCTGGTCGACGAGCTCATGCGCCGATTCTCGCTGACCCGGGCGAGGCCTCGGCGACTGCAAGGCCATCGCGCCAGCTGCGCTGCAAGGCGCGGTCGGACACGCCGGCCAGCAGCAGCGTCCAGAGCAGCTGGCGCACTTGCGGGCGCGGCAGCTTCACATGGCCGAGCAGGGCCTGCGTGCCGGCCTGGCGCAACAGGGCCAGGGTGCGGATGCCGATCAGACAGGGCAGGGCACTGGCCAGGCGCAGGCGCCGGCCGCGCAAGGCGAGGCTGTAGTGCAGGCCATCCTGGAGCAGTGCTTCTGTCAGGTGATGCCACTCAGCCAGCAAGGGGGCCAGGCGATCCAGCGTGGCGCGGTCGCCTGTGCACACCGAGGTGCATAAGGTTTCTTGGTCAAGATCCAGCGTTGCCAGCTCTTCGGCCGGAAAGTAGCAACGCCCGGCCTGCAGGTCGCGGTGGGCATCGCGCAGGATGTTGAGCCGCTGCAGGCCCTTGCCGTAGTTCGCTCCCCACTGCATCAGTTCGGCGTTGCTGCCGTGATGCCAGCGGTACAGGTGCAGTTCACACAGGCGTGTCCAGAACTCGCCCACGCTGCCGGCCACCAGCCAGGTGTAGCGGTCCACCTCGGCGCGGGTCTGCACGCTGCGCTGTGGGTCATCCAGCGTGGCCAGGTCCCAGCGCTGGCCTTCGATGATGGTCGCCAGCACCTGGCGGATCACGCTCTGGTTGGCCGCGGGTTGCGCAGTCAATGCTTCCAGGCAGGCCTGGCCGCGTTCGAGCAGGGCTTGCTCGTGGGCGTCGGACACGTGCCGGGCAAACTCACGCAAGGCCTGCGGCAGTAGCGGGTGTTCGGCCGGCGCTTCGATGGCCTGCGACAGCTGCAGCAGCAGGGCCAGCCGCTGCGCCGCCGGCACGGCGGTGGTGTCGGCCACCGTGTCGCTGGTGCGGGCCAGCAGGTACGCCAAACCGACAGGCTCGCGCAGAGCGCCGGGCAGCAGGCGGATCGACAGGTCAAACGACCTGGATACGCCACGCAGCAGCGGGCGGGTGTTCAAGGTGGGGTGGCGCATGTGCGGGATTGTCGCCGCAGCCGCTGCAGACTTTGGAGCGGCCCGTTAGAATTACTAACCAATCAGTCATTAAAGCGGCCATCCCCCTGGTCGAGCCTTCACATGTTTCAAAAAGAATTCATTTTGCTGGCCCTGCCCGTGGCCCTGTTGGCCCTGAATGGCTGTTCGCGCCAGGAGGCGCCGCCCGAGCCGGTGCGTGCCGTCAAGGTTGTCACGGTGGGCCTGGAGGGCCTGCAGGGCGAGTCGGTCTATGCCGGAGAAATACGCGCACGCGTCGAATCGCGCCTGGGTTTCCGTGTCGGCGGCAAGCTTATGCAACGCTCGGTGGATGCTGGGCAACGGGTGTCGGCCGGCCAATTGCTGGCTGCGCTGGACCCTCAGGACTACCAGCTCTCGGCGCAGGCTGCACAGGCCCAGTTGCAGGCGGCCCAGACGCAGCGCGATGTGGCGCTGGCCGATTACCGGCGTTTTGAGAGCCTGAAGGCGCAAGGCTTCATCAGCGGGGCTGAACTGGAGCGGCGCGAGGCCAGCCTGAAATCGGCCGAGGCGGCGCTGGTGCAGGCGCGTTCGCAGTCGCAGGCCCAGGCCAACCAGGTGGGCTATGCACAGCTGCTGGCCACGGCCTCGGGTGTGGTCACTGCGCTCGAAGCCGAGGTCGGCCAGGTGCTGTCGGCCGGTCAGCCGGTGGTTCGCCTGGCGCACGACGGCCCGCGCGATGTGGTTTTCCATGTGCCTGAGCAGGCGGTGGGCCTGTTCAGGCCGGGCTTGCCCTTACAGGCACAGCTGGCCGGCAGCAGCGAGACGCTGCAAGGACGTGTACGCGAGGTGGCGGCGAGTGCCGACCCGGTCACGCGCACCTTCACCGTCAAGCTGGCGCTGGAGGCTTCGGAGCGCCTGCCGCTGGGCTCCACGGTGAATGTGCTCTCTCCGATGCAGGCCCCCAAGGCCGCCGTGCAGGCCATTCAGCTGCCGAACACGGCGCTGCGCCAGGAAGGCGAGGGCACGGCGGTCTGGCTGCTCAATGAAGCGAGCATGACGGTGCAATCGCAGAAGGTCACGCTGGGCGCCGTGCAGGCACAGCAGGTGGTCATTGCCTCGGGCCTGCAGCCGGGCCAGAAGGTGGTGGTGGCCGGTGTGCATGTGCTCTCGCCGGGCCAGAAGGTCACGCTGTACAAACCTGCGACTGAGGCGAAGTGAGCCCGGCATGAGCAAGCGCAAATTCAACCTCTCGCGCTGGGCGCTCGAACACCCGGCGCTCACCCGTTACCTGATGGTGGCGCTGCTGGTGCTGGGCGTGGCGGCCTATTTCCAGCTGGGTCAGGATGAGGACCCGCCTTTCACTTTCCGGGCCATGGTGGTGCGCACTTACTGGCCCGGCGCCACGGCGCAGCAGGTGGCCGAGCAGGTGACCGACAAGGTCGAACGCACGCTGCAGGAAGTGCCTTATGCCGACAAGATCCGCAGCTATTCCAAGCCCGGCGAGTCCCTGATCATCTTCCAGCTCAAGGACAACTCGCCGCCGCACGAGGTACCGCACGTCTGGTACACGGTGCGCAAGAAAGTGGGCGACATCCGGCCGACCTTGCCGCAGGGGCTGGTGGGGCCGTTTTTCAACGACGAGTTTGGCGATGTGTTCGGCGTGATCTATGCCCTCAGCGGCGAGGGCTACAGCCCGGCTGAACTCAAGCAGGAGGCCGACCGCGTGCGCCAGCGCCTGCTGCGCGTGCCCGATGTGGCCAAGGTCGAGCTGTTTGGCGTGCAGGACGAGAAGGTCTTTGTCGAAATCTCGCAGCGCAAGCTGGCACAGATGGGGCTGGACATGGGCGCGGTGCTGGCGCAGTTGGGCCAGCAGAACTCGGTGGAGTCGGCCGGCACGGTCATTTCTGCGCAGGACATGGTGCAGGTGCGGGTGGCGGGCGCATTTGCCTCGCTCGACGACCTGAGGGCCATGCCGATCCGCGGGGCCTCGGGCGCGCAGCTGCGGCTGGGCGACATCGCCCGCGTGACGCGCGCCTATGTGGACCCACCGTCGGTCAAGGTGCGCCACGACGGGCAGGAAGTGATCGCCCTGGGCGTGAGCATGGCCAAGGGCGGTGACATCATTGCGCTGGGCAAGGCGCTGCAACAGGTGGCCGGGCAGATTGAAGCCACGCTGCCCGCTGGCCTGAGCCTGCGTCAGGTGCAGGACCAGCCGCGCGCGGTGTCGCAGTCGGTGGGCGAATTTGTCAAAGTGCTGATCGAGGCGGTGGTGATCGTGCTGGCGGTCAGCTTTCTGTCGCTGGGGCTGCACAAGCGGCCCCACACGCAGGCGCCGCTGTGGCAGTTCTGGCGCCGCTGGACGCTGGACATGCGCCCCGGCCTGGTGGTGGGCATCACCATTCCGCTGGTGCTGGCCGTCACCTTTCTGGCCATGCAGTATTTCGGCATCGGGCTGCACAAGATCTCGCTGGGCTCGCTGATCATCGCGCTGGGCCTGCTGGTGGATGATGCCATCATTGCGGTCGAGATGATGGTGCGCAAAATGGAAGAGGGCTACGACAAGTTCCGTTCGGCCACCTTTGCCTACGAGCTGACCGCCATGCCCATGCTTACGGGCACGCTGATCACGGCGGCGGGCTTTCTGCCGATTGGCATCGCCAAATCGACGGTGGGCGAATACACCTTTGCCATCTTCGCGGTCACGGTGATCGCGCTCCTGGTCAGCTGGGTGGCCTCGGTCTATTTTGTGCCGTACCTGGGCGCGCTGTTGCTGCGCAAACCGGCCTATATGGAGCAGCAGCATGCGACGCAGGACCATGACCGCGCCGAGCTTTTCGACACGCCGTTCTACCGCCGCTTTCGTGCCTGGGTGACCTGGTGCGTGACGCACCGCTGGAAGACGATTGGCATCACCATCGCACTGTTTGTGCTGGGCCTGGTGGGTATGGGCAAGGTGCAGCAGCAGTTCTTCCCGGATTCGAGCCGGCCCGAGATTCTGGTGGACCTGTGGCTGCCCGAAGGCGCGCCTTTTGCCGCCAGCGAGGAATTGGCCCGCCGCGTGGAAAAGCGGCTGGCGCAGGTCGAGGACATCCGCTCGGTGACCACCTGGGTGGGCTCGGGCGTGCCGCGCTTCTATTTGCCGCTGGACCAGGTGTTTCCGCAGACCAATGTGTCGCAGCTGATCGTGGTGCCGCAGGACCTGCAGACGCGAGAGCGCCTGCTGCGCAACCTGCCGGCGCTGCTGGCACAGGAGTTTCCCGAGGCGCGCGGGCGCGTCAAGCTGCTGCCCAACGGCCCCCCGGTGCCGTATCCGGTGCAGTTCCGCGTGGTGGGCAGCGACCCCAAAGTGCTGCGCGAGCGTGCCGACGAGGTCAAGGCCGCCATGCGCCAGAACCCCAGCACGCGCGGTGTGAACGACAACTGGAACGAGTCGGTCAAGACGGTGCGCCTGCAGGTGGACCAGGCCAAGGCCCGCGCCCTGGGTGTGAGCAGCCAGGCGATCGCCCAGGCCTCGCGCACCTTGCTGCTGGGCACGCCGGTGGGCCAGTACCGCGAGGGCGACAAGCTGATCGACATCGTCTTGCGTCAGCCCCTGGACGAGCGCGACGCCTTGACCGATCTGGGCCAGGCCTATGTACCCACCGCTTCGGGCAAGGCCATTCCGCTGCTGCAAATCGCCACACCCCAGCTGGGCTGGGAGCCGGGCGTGATGTGGCGCGAAGGCCGCCAGTTCGCCATCACCGTGCAGTCCGACATCGTGCAGGGCAAGCAGGGGGCCACCGTTACGGCCGAGTTGTTGCCAGCGCTGCGTCAGCTCGAAGCCGGCTGGGCCGCGCAGGGCCTGGTGGACTACCGCATTGAGGTGGCGGGCGCGGTGGAAGAAAGCGCCAAGGGCTCGTCGTCGATTGCCGCCGGCATGCCGCTGATGCTCTTCATCACCTTCACCTTGCTGATGCTGCAGCTGCAAAGCTTCAGCCGCTCGGTGCTGGTGTTCCTGACCGGCCCGCTGGGCATGGCCGGGGTGGCCGGGGCCCTGCTGGTGCTGGACCGCCCGTTTGGCTTTGTGGCGCTGCTGGGCGTGATCGCCCTCATGGGCATGATCCAGCGCAACTCGGTGATCCTGATCGATCAGATCGAGCAGGACCGCGCCAGCGGCATGCCGGCCTGGCAGGCGATTGTCGAGTCGGCCGTGCGGCGGCTGCGCCCGATCGTGCTGACGGCCGCCGCTGCCGTGCTGGCCATGATCCCGCTCTCGCGCAGCGTTTTCTGGGGGCCAATGGCGGTGGCCATCATGGGCGGCCTGATTGTGGCCACGGCGCTGACCCTGCTGGCGCTGCCCGCCATGTACGCCGCCTGGTTCCGGGTGCCACGCCCGCACCAAGCACCTGCTTTGGTGTGAAAAGTCCACCTTGAAGGTGAAAACCAGCAGTCCAGGCACCCCAAACGGGGTGTCCGGAGCAGCTAAAATAGAAAGTTGACCGATTTCACGCGGGTGGTCAGGCGAACAAGCTGGCCGCCCGTTTTGTTTGGACCCGCGCGGGTGGCGAAATTGGGAGACGCACCAGGTTTAGGTCCTGACGCCAGCAATGGTGTGGGGGTTCGAGTCCCCCCCCGCGCACCACGCAAGCCCATGGGCCTGCGCCCCTTTAACTCTGTGAGAACACCATGACCGTGACCGTTGAAACCCTGGAAAAGCTCGAGCGCAAGATCACGCTGACCGTGCCCGTGACCGCCATCCAGACCGAAGTCGATGCCCGTCTGAAAAAGCTGGCCAAGAGCGTCAAGATGGACGGTTTCCGTCCCGGCAAGGTGCCGATGAACGTGGTGGCCCAGCGTTACGGCTATTCTGTCCAGTACGAAG
>JACCDV010003363.1_pt1 | contig 11408 bp, 6 predicted proteins | sample 7446131 | NCBI WGS metagenome assembly JACCDV01 (sample SAMN15323448, study PRJNA562643) | freshwater metagenome | isolation source: river surface water | place: USA:Blue River Watershed | collected 2017-08-17
ATAACTACCTCCCGTTTTAAAATTATAACCTAAATTATTTACCTTTTCAGAATTGGTATATTGTGGTAAATAATCAAAATAATCAAATCGTTGGTGAGATTGGTTAGATACAGATCCTTGTAAGAATGCAGACAAATTATCTTTGCTATATTCTAATTGTCCAAATAAACCACCATAAGAAATCGTTTCACTGTAATCATAATCAATTTTTTGATTATTATCAATTGAATTGAAAAATGCAGCCCATGGATTTGTAGACATCGATTGATTTACAACCTGATTTACATCACTCCCTTGTGTTAAATGATTTGCCCCACGTAATTTTCTTGCATCAGTAAAATTTTTAAGCCCTAAGTAATTATTTACTTGTCTGTAATGGTCTCCATGATACGTTCTTAAATCTATCCCTGCATTGAAAGAGATATTATCAGTCAATTGTGTTTTTAAATTAGATACAATACCATACCATGCATGATTATTCATAGAGGATCTAATTAAATAACTATTAGACGCTCTCGAAGCACCAGCAGCCAAGGCACTATTATTTGCAAAAATTTGATTAAAATCTATGTAAGTAGATTGATTAGCACCTAAATATGGATTGAATTGTGAAATACTTTTTTTGTTAGAACTTGAACCATAACTTCCCGTTCCACCGCCTCTACCCCAAGAAGCATACAACACAGTAGATAATTCCGTTTTGTCTGAGATTTTAAAATCCCAGTTAAGATTGGCAACTGGTTTATGGTAAAAATTAGTTCTTTCTGAAATATATTGACCATTCAAATAGCCATAATTATTATTATATCTTCTACCAAATCCTAAATAGTCCGATATTTTTTTAGTGAAATTTTGATCATGCCATTGTGGTGCTCCAGTAATCAAAAAGTTAAAACTATGTCTATCATTAGCTTTATAACCAAAAGAGATAAAGTAATTTTGACCTTGGCCAGCAGTCCCATTATTATATCCATCACCCTGCCAATTAGACAATAACACACTAACACCGAAACCATTTTCTAAGATTCCTGAATTATATGCAAATGTTGTTTTTAAATAATTATTATTAGCAAATGATGTAGAAACAAATCCACCTTCTTTTTTTTCTGTTGCTTTAGTTACAAAATTAACAGTACCTCCTACTGATGAAATCGCTAATTTTGAAGAACCTAATCCTCTTTGTACTTGAATAAAATTTGCTATATCAGACATTCCTGACCAATTAGACCAGTACATTTTACCATCTTCCATACCATTAATTGGCTGTCCATTTAATAAAAAGGCTGTATTATCTTGTTGAAATCCACGAACACTAATTCTTGAATCTCCAAAACCTCCAGCTTGTCCTGAAACATAAACAGATGGTGTGTTTACAAATGCTTGAGTAACATCCATCGTTCCAACTTTTGCTTGAATTTCAGCTGCTTTAATTGTAGAAACAGCAATAGGTGTTTTACGATCTTTAGCTAAATCTATAAGACCTTTTCCAACTATCACAATTTCTTCTAGATCATTAATAGTATCTTTTGCTTTCTTAACTTGTGCAAAAGCATTAGAAACTATTAAAAACATTAATCCTGTAAGTAACCAGTTTTTCATTGTTTTCATTGTTGTTTTATTAATTGATTTTTAGCAAAATTATAACATTTTTATCTAAATACGTTAACACAATGTTAAAAAATTCCCATTTTTCAGGTTTTTTTCTGCCAATTATTGATTTTTCAAGGTGTCACAATACAAAAATAATTTAAAGTATTTTTAATTGTTTTTGTATTGACGCTACCAAAAATAAAAGTAAACTACAAAAAAACATGTTTATAAAACACAAAAAACGCTTTAAATTTAAAGCGTTTTTTAGATAACCTAATTATACCATTGCCCTACTTAATTATTTGTTTTTCAAAAAATGATGCAATAAAAATGAAGTGGAACTATCATGGTTTTTAACTGTATTGGTGTTAATTTCGTCCAAAATAGAATTAGCCAATTGTTTTCCTAATTCTACTCCCCATTGGTCAAAACTAAAAATATTCCAAATTACTCCTTGAACAAAAATTTTATGTTCGTACATCGCAATTAAAGACCCTAATGATCTTGGAGTTAATTGTTGTATTATTATTGTATTAGTAGGTTTATTCCCTTCGAACACTTTAAAAGGCAATAAGGCTGCGGCTTTATCTTTTGACACACCTTGTTTATCAAATTCAGCTTGAACTTGTGCTGGCGTTTTTCCGTGTAACAGCGCTTCGGTTTGAGCAAAAAAGTTAGACATTAATTTGTTATGGTGATTGTCATCGCCGTACAATGGTTTTACAAAACCAATAAAATCTGCAGGAATAACCTTGGTTCCCTGGTGAATTAATTGAAAAAAAGCATGTTGTGAATTGGTTCCTGGTTCTCCCCAAATAATAGTTCCTGTTTGATAGTTGACCAACTTACCATCACGCCCTACGCTTTTACCATTACTTTCCATAGTTCCTTGTTGCAAATACGGCGCTAATTTTTGTAAATATTGTGTATAAGGAATTAAAGCTTCGCTTTCAGCACCAAAGAAATTATTATACCAAACACTTAATAAAGCTAAGATTACAGGAATGTTTTGATCAAAATCAGCAGACTTGAAATGCTCGTCCATTTCATTAGCTCCACTTAATAATGCGTCATAATTTTCAAATCCAATAGCCAAACTAATAGAGAGACCTACGGCACTCCATAAAGAAAAACGGCCTCCAACCCAATCCCACATTGGAAAAACATTATCAGGATTAATTCCAAACTCCGTTACTTTATCCAAATTAGTAGAAACGGCAACGAAATGCTTTGCCACATCTTCTTGTTGGGCTGATTTCAAAAACCATTCTTTAATGGTTTCTGAATTTGTCAACGTTTCTTGTGTAGTAAACGTTTTAGAAACAATCACAAATAATGTTGTTTCAGGATTTATTTTTTTGATAATTTCATTGACATGATCTCCATCTACATTCGATACAAAATGAACATTCAAATGATTTTTATAGAATTGCAAGGCTTCAACCGCCATAGCAGGTCCTAAATCTGAACCTCCAATACCAATATTAACGATATCTGTAAACGGTTTTCCTGTATAACCCGTTCTTTTGCCAGATTCCACCTCATTAGTAAATGCTTTAATTTTATTTTTAACAGCATATACTTCAGGCATTACGTTTCGACCTTCTACATTAATTACTGTCGATTCTTTAGCACGCAAAGCGGTATGAAGTACTGCTCTATCTTCTGTCTGATTGATTAATTCTCCTTCAAAATAAGATGTAATTGCTTCTTTTAAACCAACTTGATCAGCTAACTCTAACAAAAGAGTCATTGTTTCTTGATTGATTCTATTTTTAGAATAATCCAATAAGAAATCATTCCATTCTAAGTTAAATTTTTCTACTCTTGAGGCATCTACTCGAAACAATTCCTGCATAGTTGTAGAGACAATTGTATCATAATGTTGTTGCAACTTTGACCAAGCTGCTGTTTGAGTAGGGTTAATTGTTTGTAATACCATATTTATAATTGGTTGGTTCTTTTAATTTAAATTTGGGGCAAAAATACTGAAATTAGTTTGAATACAAATTCCACTCAATAGTTATCACAATTTTAAGAAAAAGAAACATTTTTATAAGTTGGCCACACTATCCAACGCTCTCTTAAGAGGCTCTATCTGTTTTAGATAACGTTTTTTAGCAGCTCCCGACATTGATTCTCCTGTGGGCAATTTCAATCGTAGCGCATCTACCTGAACTCCGTTTTTCCAGAAACGATAACACACATGAGGGCCTGTTGCTAAGCCTGTACTCCCAACTCTACCTATAATTTGTCCTTGGGCAACCTGTTGTCCTCGTCTAACCAAAATTTTAGACATGTGGAGGTATTGTGTTGAATACGTTCCATTATGTTTTACTTTTACAAAATTACCGTTTCCTGTAGTAAAACCCGTTTGTTCTACCACACCTGCTGCAGTAGTTGTAATAGGTGTTCCATACGGAGCCGCATAATCAGTCCCTTTATGGGCTTTCCAAATCCCTTGCACTGGATGCAATCTACTAGCACTATACCGGGAGGTAATCCGACTAAACTTAATGGGTGTTTTCAAGAAAAAATTCTTCAACGTTTTCCCTTCGTCATCATAATATTCGACTTTTCCTGAAGAATTTACTGCAAAAGGAAACGCATACACAATCTTTCCTTTGTATTCAAAAAAAGCCGCTTCTAGACTATCTACGCCATCGTAAATAGAATCGTTAATATATCGTTCGGTAAACGTTAAGGCAAACCGATCTCCTTTTTTTAACTTAAAAAAATCAATTGACCAAGCATATATCTTTGTGATTTTACTCGCTAGCGCTCCTTCAACCTTAGCACTTTCAAGTGTTTCTGATAAAGAACTCTTTAAAACTCCACCGATAGTTCTGCGTTTAATAGTAATTGGCTTTGATTTTTTATACGCTACCACAGCGGTATCTCGTAAATCGACTACATAGTAATTAACCGCATCAGGCTGGTAAATAAATACTTGTAGTTTGTTTTTTTTATGTTTTGAACGAAGTAGAACGTAGGGTTTATTGTACCTAATAATTCGCACATCAAAAGTGTCTTTGATCTTTTCAATAATGTCATACACTTTTTTATCTCCGATATTTTGTTTTTCGATAATACTGCCAAATGTATCTCCTTTCTTTATTGTGTCATGAATGACATTAAAATCAGCGTACGTAAATCCAAATTCGCTTTTCTTTACTACTAATTTTGTTACTTCTTCATCTTGAATCTCTTGGTTCTTAGAACAAGAAAAAAATGAAAAAGCAAGAAATAACAGCAAAAAATGAGGCGCTATTTTTTTCAACATTATCATACTTTATTTTGTCTCTCCCCAGTTAGCTAATTCTTCGGCATTCCATAATTCTGGGAAAAATATTCTTCTTTGGTACTTAGGATGCATGTATTTTTTCCAATCACTGCCGCCTGTAGCTTCACCATTACCCATACCACTTTCTTCAATATATTTAATTGCTACATTGAGATGTTGCATGACCCATGTATTATTTACCGTATAATCCAGGTGGCGCATTGCTTGAACTACTATTGGATTTTGTTGCTCTTCCTCAGGCAGTTGTTTGAACTTTTGCCAGATGTTAATGGTATTATACTCCTGCATATGGTGTATAAAAACATTTTTATACTTCGATTCAAATTCTTCTAACAGGAACGATTTTTTGCCTGTCTTGTAATCTTTCCCTGCGGCTTGCCAATACAAATGCTCAAAAGCAACTTCATACGAAGTTGTTTTATCAATAGAATCTCTAAATCGGTAATCTATTAAGTTCATTAAATCCGTAGCACAAAATTCAATTAATCGATATTGCGCACTCTGAAAACCACTAGCTGGAGTCAAAGTTGTTCTAAATTTCATATACTGCGCTACCTCCATACCATTTTCCATAATTTCGAACGAGGTAGTCAACATATCAAAATAACGACTTATTCGCATCAATCGTTCAGTAAAAAAATCTATTGTGATATTTTCATTGTAGGCAATTTGACGCATTTCCCACAAAACCATTTTAAAAATCAACTCATTTACTTGGTGATACATAATAAATACCATCTCATCTGGTAGTGTTGTTCTTTGTGTTTGAAGACTCAACAAAGCATCCGTCTGAATGTAATCCCAATAAGTAATTGGTTTAGACCAAAGCAGCCCTTCTAAATGTGTTTCTGTCTTTTGGTGAAGTGCTTGGTATTTTAAATCAATTTCTTTTAAAATAGCCTCTGAACTAGTAGTACAAGTCATTATAATTTTGGTTTAAATGGATTTTTCAATCCTTTGAATGCTTCTAAATCTGCTTTGATAGAGCCTACCGCAAGACTGGCCTGAATCCTTAAAGGAATTCTATTTTCATCATCTGAAATCCAAACGGTTACACTCTCTTGTTCTTTAAAAACTCTGCCCGATTGCACTAATGGTTTAAAGATCATTGTAGCAACGGTGCCAAATTTAGTTTTAATATTGTCCCGACCAATGAATTTTAACTTAAACTTTGTAGTTTCATCATCAAAAAACATATCAATTGTAATGGATTCTCCTGGTTTTATTTTGTCAATTAAAGGGGAGTTACGCAAATAATAAAAAGCCGATAAAATATCTTGAGTATTTTTATGAAATGAAAAAGTTCTTTCTGTTTTATTTTTATAATCTTTGACTACTATTCTATTAGCGGCTGCATTAACAAAACCTTCCTGATTCTTAGTATAACCACCTTCGTCAATCTTTCTGACAAACTGATGCGGTACAAATGTTGTTCTATCTATGTAACTTTCATAAAGATCTTCTACTTTGAAAAAAAATCGAGAAAGACCTGTAGTATAACCACGACCTATAAGATGAAAGACTTTTTCATTATTAATATTAGCTTCTTTGACTTCCAAAGTAGCATAGCCTGCATTAACAAAACCGTAATGAATGCGAAATTTAAACCATTCCCCTACACCAAAGACAGGATCATTTTGAGAATCAAAACTGAGATTTATTAGTAATAGCAAAAATAGAATTGCTTTTTTCATATTCTAAATTAAGGGCTTTTTATACAGTTAATACCTTTTTGTACCAAAAGTATTAAAACAAAAAAACTCAGTCAAATTTGACTGAGCTTTTATGCTATTAACTAACCAAAAAACTATAAATTATGAAATTTATATCAAAAACTTCAAGGGAACCACCCCTTTCATTTTTGTTTTACAAATTTAGGGCAAGCTGAATGATTTTTTTCCATTAAAATAGACTTTAACAGAAGTTTTATTATTTATAAATCTAAAAAGGATTATTTTTTTACATAATAAAAAAATATGTGCGTTTTTTTTTGATTATATTAATTTATTTTAGAAATATTCTGTTAGAATTCACAAAAAAAGACTAAAAATCAAGTTGTTTTTTGCGAAAAATCATCAAATCAAAAGCAAATTTCGTCTAAAAGGAAAAACCAACACTAACCCAAGTATACCCTTTTGGATTTTCTGGAGACCATGAATACTTTAATTCAATAGGACCTATAGCAGTCTCTAATCCATAACCAAGAGCATAACCCGAATGTTTAGGAAAAGCAAGCCAGTCAACCGACTGAAAAAGATTATTCCCTAAATTAGCATAGTTAGCCGAAAAGTTGATGTGATTTTTTCTGTAAAACTCATAATCAATAGTTCCCAATGTTTTCATATAACTGTTAGCCGCCACACTCAAAAAATCATACCCATAAAAAGGTCTAAAATTATTTATTGTATTATAACCATACCCCCCTAAAACAAAATTAAAAAAAGGAATGCCATCATTACCAATTGGTAAGCCAGCATCAACTTGAAATTTGAATGTAATTGCTTTCCAAACCGTAGTTGCTTTTTCAAAATTCGCTTTCAAAATAGAAAAAGGTTTAAAATTACTATGATAGTCAGAGGAAAATAAATAAGATTGAAAATCTGCCGTGAAATACCACCCTTTTTTTGGGAAATATTTATTGTCAAAAGAATCGAATTTTAAATACCCAAAACCACTCCAATAACTACTTTTATCAATTATAGGATTTGGATTAGGAAGCGTTTTTGAAGATATTTTCAAATATTTTAGCTCTACTCCTGCCCCTATCAAAAAGCTCTGAGCTAAGCCTTTTTGTATGTACGCTTGTGTTGACAAATCAAAAAAATCAACATTGATTTCATTTATCCCTAAAGAACTTAAATTTAAATCGGTAATATTTTGAGAAATATTCTTGTTGAACTGATTGAACTGTGATTTAAATCCAAAACTAAAATTAAATCCATTATCAATATAATAATCCAAATTGTATCTAAAATTATCGCCCATTACAACATCCAAAGAAGCTAAATCATTTTTAAATAGCGTATTTTTATTTGTCATATTAACTAAAACCCCACTTTTAAATAAATCATCATAATGTAGCCCAAATTTTAAATATGTTTTTATTGGATTTTCAACTAAATTTAGTGCTAAAACATCTCCTTTTTGATTGGATTCGAAAGCATAACTAATGGTATTAAAATTCTCTGTAGCAGTAACGGTATTTATGCCAGATTGCAATTGCTCGTAAGTTATTTTTTGCCCTGGTTTGAATCGTAATTTTCCAAAAATATAATCCTTAGTAAAATTTTTTAACCGATTCATTTTAATTTGAACCAAATATAAACTATCTTTTACAATCTCGAGTTTTGGTTTACGGTACAGATGTTGAACATCGGCAAGTGCATGTATTTTTTCATACACTGAAAAGGCAGCTTCTTCGCCTTTTCTGATGATCTCTTTCCCTTTATCAAAAGAAATAACGCCGTAATTTTTAATGTCAGGATTGATATAAATATCAGTATCCTGAATCTTAATTTTCATCTTTTCAATAGATTGCAAATTAGTGATTTGAACCAAAATCTTAGTAGCATTCTTAAGTTGAGATCGATCAGCTAATCCATCCTGAACATTAACCCCTATTATAATATCTGCACCTAAATTTCGAACCTCCTCTATAGGATAATTATTGGCCACACCCCCATCAACAAGTAGTTCTCCTTCAATTTCAACTGGTGAAAACAAAGAGGGGAAAGCAGCACTCGCTAACATCGCCTGCGCTAAATTGCCTTTGTTCAACAATACCTGTTTTCCTGTTTCAATATTGGTGCCAATACACAAAAATGGAATAGGCAATTGATTAAAATCTTTGATGTGACGAACATTTCTTGTAAGTCTGCTTAATAAATTAAAATTATATAAGCCTTTAGACAATGCCTCGGGAATTCCGATTCGGAATTTATTGAATGGAAGCACTAAAGCATACGATTCGTCATTCCGTTTTTCGTAAAAACTCTTGGAAGACCTCGGAATAAAATCATTTAGTAATTCATCAAAATTAGTAGTCTGAAATATAGAATCTATTTGTGTAGCATTATATCCCGAAGCATACAATCCGCCAACTACGGCTCCCATACTTGTCCCTCCAATATAATCTATTTTTACTCCAGCCTCTTCCAATACTTTTAAGACTCCAATATGTGCAAATCCCTTGGCCCCTCCTCCACTTAACACTAACCCTATTTTAGGTCTTTTTGATTCTTGAGCAAAAGTATTTTGAAAACTAAATACGAATAGTCCCGCAAACAACAAGCCCCAGATGGAAGTGAAAAGCCCCGAAGATTGAAATCTTATTTTTTCTTGAAAAAAAAGAGCGACAACAGAAGCTCCTTTTTTTCCCTTAGAAAAAAAAGATTGTAATTGAGGACTTGGAATGGACAGCTGGGATAGGCTCATAAAAAATTATTTGGTAGCGTAAAAATCGGTAATTTTTTTGGCTTTTGATAGCCCAACCACCTCAGAAATTTCTTTTTCAGTGGCTAACTTCAATCTTTTGACACTTTTGAAATGCTGAATCAAGGTAGTCATGGTCTTTTCGCCAATGCCTGGAATGGATTCTATGGACGAATTGAGAGCGGCTTTGCTGCGTTTGTCACGGTGATGAGTAATTCCAAAACGGTGTGCCTCATTACGCAGTTGCTGAATGACTTTGAGCGTTTCTGATTTTTTATCGAGGTACAATGGTATAGAATCGCCAGGATAAAAAAGTTCCTCCAAACGCTTAGCTATACCAATAATCGTAATTTTTCCTCGCAATCCCAAGTCATCAATACTTTTTAAAGCTGAAGACAATTGCCCTTTTCCTCCATCAATAATAATCAACTGCGGCAAAGGTTGATTTTCGTCCAAAAGGCGTTTGTATCTTCGGTACACCACTTCTTCCATAGAAGCAAAATCATTAGGCCCTTCGACTGTTTTAATATTGAAATGGCGGTAATCTTTTTTGCTGGGTTTACCATCTTTGAACACCACACAAGCCGAAACAGGATTCGTTCCTTGAATATTAGAATTATCAAAACACTCAATATGACGAGGTTCTACAGGCAAACGCAAGTCTTTTTTCATTTGAGCCATAATTCGGTTGACGTGACGATCAGGATCTACAATTTGTAGTTGTTTCAACTGCTCAATGCGGTAGAATTTGGCATTGCGAATAGACAGGTCTAAAATTTGCTTTTTGTCGCCCAATTGCGGTACAGTGATTTTAATATTTTCACCCAAATCGACCTCAAAAGGAACAATCACTTCTTTGGAGAACAACTGAAATCGCTCTCGCAATTCAATAATAGCTAGTTCCAATAATTCTTCGTCGGTTTCTTCCAATTTTTTTTTGATTTCCATGGTATGAGAACGAATAATTGATCCGTGGGAAATTTGTAAAAAATTGACATAAGCCGCACTCTCGTCTGAGATAATTGAAAACACATCAATGTTGGTGATTTTCGGATTGATAATCGTAGAACGCGATTGGTAATTTTCGAGGATTTCTATTTTTTCTTTGATTTTTTGCGCTTCTTCAAAACGCATTTCTTGAGCCAATTCAACCATCAACCGCTTAAATTCTTTTAGGCTTTCTTTAAAATTTCCTTTCAAAATTTCGCGAATAGCATCAACTTGTTTTTGGTATTCGGCAACCGTTTCATGTCCTTCGCAAGGGCCTTTACAATTACCAATATGGTATTCTAAACACACTTTGAACTTACCGCTTTCGATATTGTTAGCACTCAAATCAAAGTTACAAGTGCGCAACGGATACAATTCTTTGATCAAATCCAAAATAGTATTTACAGTCTTGAAACTCGTGTAAGGACCAAAATATTCTGAGCCGTCTTTGACCATTCGTCGGGTAGAAAAAATTCGCGGAAAAGGCTCTTTTTTAATACACAGCCACGGATAACTTTTGTCGTCGCGCAACAATACGTTATAGCGCGGTTGCAAGGTTTTTATTAAATTATTCTCCAGCAAAAGCGCATCGGTTTCGGTAGGAACAACGATGTGTTTGATGGTTACAATCTTCTTGACCAAGACATTCGTTTTGGCCGTATCGTGAATTTTATTGAAATACGACGAAACTCTTTTTTTTAGATTCTTGGCTTTGCCCACATACAAAATCTTCCCTTCCTTATCGTAGTATTGATAAACACCTGGATTGTCCGGTAAAGTTTGTATTTGCAATGCTATGATGGGTGGCGTCATTTTGTATTGAATCGAATTGTTCCCAAATTTACAAATAACATTCTTGCAAATCAAAATCATCGGTTTTCTTTTGCAGCGCGAAAATTAATGCTACTTTTAGGAATTGGAACCATTAAGAAATTAAGGCTCATTAAGTGATTCCTAAATTTAACTTAATGCCTTAATGGTTTAAAAAGAAAATTCAATTCTTATTTTTGCAGATTATGACAAAAACCGAATTACGCGCGCAATACAAGGTCTTACGAAAAACCCTTTCAGAAACCGAAATCGAAGAAATGAG
>JACCDV010043346.1_pt1 | contig 11408 bp, 5 predicted proteins | sample 7446131 | NCBI WGS metagenome assembly JACCDV01 (sample SAMN15323448, study PRJNA562643) | freshwater metagenome | isolation source: river surface water | place: USA:Blue River Watershed | collected 2017-08-17
ATAAAAAGAAAATAGCTGTTTTTGGATCATCGCATTCTGCCATTATTTTATTGCGCGATTTATTAGAATTGGGTGTTGAACAAGTAGTTAATTTTTATTTAGACCCATTACGCTATGCCGTATTTTTTGATAACTGGACTTTATTTGATAATACTGGCTTAAAAGGAAAAACAGCGGATTGGGCACGAAAAAATTTGCACGGTAATTTACCAAAAGGCTTGCAACGATATCTATCTACACCAGAAAATTTGAAACAATATTTTGAAGATGCAGATGGCGTGATTTATGCTACGGGTTTTAAAAGACGCTTTATTAATATAGAGGGTTTGAAAAAAGATTTTGACTATAATCCCCATTGCGGCATTATCGCACCCGGGTTATTTGGCGCTGGAATCGCTTTTCCTGAAAAAACCATCGATCGTTATGGACATCACGAATTAAGCGTTGGCTTATGGAAATTTATGACTTATTTAAAAAAAATGATGCCCTTGTGGCTCGAATATGGCTTGCAATAATATGCAAACTTTTATTATTTATATAGCGATGCTGGGATGTATGATAGGTTTATTATCTGGCTTTTTTGGTATTGGCGGAGGTGTTTTAATAGTCCCTATTATCGCTTCCTATTATGATTTCCAGCTAGCCGTTTGTATTTCGCTAGGAGTTATGGTATTGAACTCTATAGTGACTATCGCTTCTAAATTTTCGCATATGTCAGTTTCACGCTCCTGGATTATGCAATTACTGCCAGGCATGATCCTGGGCATCATTTCAGGAACCCTACTGCACTCACACTTATCTGCCAATTTTCTTAAGCTAGTGCTTTACATAATACTGATCATCATTGGTATACAATTATTTTTTATCGATAGAAAACCTGAAAAAACATCTGCCAAACCTCGTTATACAAGTATATATGGTTATGTATTGGGCTTACTTTCTGGCACCTTAGGAATTGGCATTGGCAGCTTTTGTTTACCCTATTTAATTCATCATCGAGTCAAAGTTCAGCAAGCCTCGGCTATTATTAGCGTCTGTACTTTAGTGGTGTCTATCATTGGCTTTACGTGGATCACCACTCAACTACATCAGTTTTCTACAACTGACACACAATTATTTTGGCCAATACTGCTGATATTAAGTATCAGTAGCTGCATTGTTTCACCGATTGCTTCACGTTTATCGAGAAATATGGATACGCTATTTTTACAAAAAATATTTGCTATTATTTTAATAGCATTTGGAATAGGAATGTTAATAGATTTCTTTTGAAACCATCATGACGCTTGATGTGCTAATGCCATTACCCACTTTTGTAAAGCGACAGTATCACGCATATCGCGCTGATAAATATAGCGAGGTTGGTAAGGTTGATTATAGCCGCGTTCTCGACCGACATGGATTTTCATAGGGAACATTAACGTCGCACTCCCCTCTAATGTAATAAACCGTGTTTCCGTATAAAACGTATCGGCATAAGTCGTTTGACCGATCATCGTAATGCCGGGCAACCAATGCATATAATCAGCGAAATCCATACAAGAGCTCGCACAATGTCCATCTGTTAAAAAATATACCTGAGAGTGTACAGGGTTTTTTGGTTCTGGACCCAACAAGGTAGCACGCATTAGCGGATCACCCAATTTATAGAAAGGTTCATCTTCCGTTAAGGCTTGTTGCATACCGTGATAAACAGCCTGCATTTGACGGTAATCGACACTCTGTTCACCAAAATTTTGTTGTGCTTTTGGTAAATAACTATCGTGAATCACATCGATATTGGCTTGACTAGCCCGCCATAATTCAAATTGATGGTCGTGTTTTCTCACCACCCATTGCATTAACGGTTGACCATATAAATGCGTTAACAATTGCAATGCCCACCAACTATTACCACCCCCATTACCCCTGACATCGAACACGATAGGATTATATTGACGCAACATTTTCGCTTGCAAAACTAGCTGTTGCAACGCTTGTCGATCGGCAGCCGTCTGTGGATCGAGGGTGGGAATGCTGATCCATATCCCATGCTTGCCAAAGACTTGTTTACCCAACGTCGGCTTTGTGGTGAAATTATTTTGTAACTGCTTGAATTGATCAGGCGTTAAATGCTGCCAGATTAAAGGATGCGTAAAGGTTTTCCCGGCATAGCGAAATTGACAAACTTGCAGTCGTTGGCTAAATGGATTAGCAAAATCAAACATCAATAACCAAGCTTGATTAGACCATGCTGCAATTAAATCAGGGTTATCGTTAAATAATAAAACCGTTTTGCGAAATAATGATTTTATTCCACTACCATTGCAGGCTACTAGTTCGGCATTAACAGGAATATTGTTAACTGTTTTACCGATAGCATCGACATAAAAATGGCCTTGTTGATAACGAGTAGTAAACCCTGGCCAATTCACCGCTAACAGGCCATTATACGTAAGCCGCACATGACCATCGTGAAAACCCGCCGCATAATATTTTAAGGTGAAATAATACCCAGCCACCGAATCGACGTGTTGCGCCATCACTTTGGCTTTTTGATAACCGACTTTCAACCATTGAGTAAAGTAAGGGTTATGGATATCATGTCCACCAGCACTGTCTACCTGTAAGGCGCGATACATTTGTTGCAAAGCCTGTTGGGTAGTCGTTGACCATTGAGGAGATTGCTCAGGTAAAGGGGAACTACAGCTGACTAATAAGCTGCTAAGCAATATAATCAATAATCCCTGTTTTAACATGCCTATCCTTAGAATTTTGCAGAACTCTATTGTAGCGACAATAAGACACCTAAACAACAGACTTCTATCCACCTCCCAGGGCTCCCCGTATTTCTTACGGTAGTATTCCACCTAACAACCTCTATAATAACGCTTTACTAAATAGGAGAGCACCATGCAACAAAATGTAACAAAAAAACATCCTTGGTGGATTTTACTCGGCGTCAGTATTGCCGGTTTTTTAGGTGCTGCCGATTATGGCATCGTCAATACCGCTATTCCCTATATCCAACAATCTTTGCAACTCAATTTAATCCAAGCCCAATGGATCATTAATAGCTTTTTAGTGGCAATTTCAGCCAGTATGACGATCGTCGGTAAATTATCGGATGTCTATGGTCGTCGCCGCATCTTTTTTACGGGTTTAACGGTATTTGCCGCTGCCTCTATATTAGCGGGATTGGCCCCCAATTTCTCGCTGTTAATTATTGGCCGGGTATTTCAAGCGATTTCCGCGGCGATTTTATTTACGAGCTCTGGCGCCATCGTCGCGAATAGTTTTGATGATAAAACCCGTACACGGGCGATGAGTATTTTTTGGAGTATCATGACCGCGGGGATAGCAGCAGGTCCTGTATTAAGCGGTTTCATCATTCACTTACTCAATTGGCATTGGATATTTTATATCAATGTTCCATTTTTATTGATCAGTTTGATTATCTGTATCCTCAACATTCCGGCTTCTTTTGATCAAGTGGTCGATGAAACACTGGATTTAGCCGGTTTTGCTTTGCTAATTATCGGTATTGGCAGTTTGTTATTTGGTATCTTGGAATTAAACCATTTACCTTGGCACAGTGCTCACGTCATGATGTTATTTGCTATAAGCTTTATCAGCTTCATTAGCTTAATATTAGTCGAACTACGCGCCAAAAATCCATTGATCGACATGCGCTTATTCGCCAAGCCTAAATTTTTAGTCAATGGCGTAGCCGGATTAGCCTTAGGATTTTACTATGGTCCAGCATTAATTATGCAACCGCTCTATTTGGATAATGTCCGTGATCAAACCGCAGCGCTTATCGGCTTAAGCTTGTTACCTACGACGTTATTATTATCTGTGATGTCTCCCGTCACTGGTTGGCTAGAACATCATAAATTCAGCAATAAAAACATGATCGTACTTGGGTTCTTCTTACTCAGTATCGCAGCATTCATACAAACCACTTATCAATTAAGCACGCCTATTGGGTATGTGTTGCTAGGATTTGGTGTGTTTGGTATCGGCTGGGGATTCTTAGGCAACCCCACGACTGCTATCGCCTTAGAAGATTATTCAGAAACCATGGCAGGCGTCATTCTCGGTATATTATGGACTTTATATAATATTGGCGCGACAGTAGGTGTTGCTATCGGCATCACGGTATTTCACTTCCAAGCGAAACATGAGTTGATGCAAGCCACCCAACAAACGACGATACAACCGTGGTTTAATCAAATCATGAGCGACCCGACTCAAGCGATCGACACCTTGATGAGTCAATTGTCACTCAATTACCAAGATGCCCACCAATTATTTAAACAATATTTTTTAAGCGGTTATCATGCAGCCATGTTGTTACTCGCTGTCATTGCCCTGTTAGCTATGGGATTTGTGTGGGCATTCATGCCATCACGCAAAATAAAGTAGAAATTATTAACAATTAGCAAATCATTTAATGCTACCCACTTAAATTGATCGACAGGTAGCCTCTCTCACGCTAGAATTAATCTTAGCACGGGAGGCTGCCTTTATGTCCATCATACTCGTTATCCTGTTATCAGCTCTTGCTGGTTTATTAAATGGTTCCTTCGCCACCCCTATGAAATACATGCGCCAATGGCATGAAGAAAATATTTGGCTACCCTTTTCTATTTTAGCGTTTTTAATCTTACCTTATATCGTATTAATTTGTTTTCCCGACTCGCTGCATACATTTCTCCATCAAATGCCTCTTAAAATTATGCTGACTTTATTAGCCGCCGGATTTATTTTTGGTTGTGGGATGATTTTATTCAGTACCGCTTTACGTTTCGTTGGGATCGGCATGAGCTTTTTATTAAATATATCGATGAATACGTTAATCGGCGCTTTAGGACCTCTTTTAGTGCATCATAGCCATGTTTTCTTAACCCGCTTTGGTTTATTACAAATCCTGGCCATGGGTGTGTTTATCATCGCTATTGTCTTAGCGTGTCGAGCAACACTCAAACGCGAACCACATGATATGTCGCATCATTCACAGCATTCCGTGAATTTAGGCTTAAGCCTCGCTATCCTCTCTGGCCTGTGCACTTCCGCACAAGGTTTTGCTTATAATATCACAGCACCCGCCATCCAAGCTTTAGCTATTCAAACGAGTAGCAGTGCATTTTTTGGGGCTAATGTACCTTGGTTACCCATCTTTGGTGCGGCATTAATTCCTTATGCGAGTTATTTTGCTATTTTGAATTATAAAAAACATTTATATGTGAATTATTTTAAAAAATCGACTCGTATCTATTGGCTAATTTTATTAGGCATGGCAAGTTTTTATTTTGTTAGCGTATTCTTATTCGGCAAAGCTTCCACGCTATTAGGGCAATACGGCGCCTTATTAGCGTGGCCTTTATTGATGATTTTCATTATCTTAACATCCAATTTCTGGGGTTGGCAACAAGGCGAATGGCGTCATGCACCACGTGCCGCTATTATCTCGCAATGGGCGAGCATCAGCTTAATGGTCATCGCCATTATCATCTTGTCACTCAATGGTTATCTATATTCGCCGTTTTAATTGATCGGTTTTTCTCTCGTCAATTCCGGAAAGTGCGTAGCACTTGTCCGGAATCCAGGAAAATATTGATTTTATCGCTAGATGCCCGCCTTCGCGGGCATGACGAGGAGATAACGAATGAGGCAAACCCATAAATGATATTAACCCTATTTCTTAAATGCCAGTAAATAAGTGGTCTCTCCTTTATCATTTATTTGTTTTTGGAGTAAATAAGGTTTAATTTGCTTCTGTTCAAAATCAAGAATGATGGGTAGCAAGTTAGATAATTCGCCATAAGGAGAAAGCTGGTCTTTAATTTTATGATTGGCAAAAAGTTGCAATAAAATATAGACTTCTTCCGTTAGCAGAGGATCAGGAAAGAAATTGAATTGTTTTCTATTATCATTACAAATATTGATCAACATCCACGGGGTTATTTGTTCTATAGTCAACCCCTCAACATAGATATAATTCGCTAAATCCATTACTGTTTGAGGCGGAATGCTGCTTAGCTTTGTTGCCGCATGTTGACGAAAATTACCAAAATTTTCCCAGATCATTTTCCCCATATATCGCAGATCCTGAAAATTCACGCACAGAATCAAATTATTCTCTACTAACTTCTCAAAAATAGTTTGCAATTCAGTGTGTACAGTCTCTTCAGTATCATAAAACATTCTAGCCCATAACATTTGCACACCATTGTCACGCAAGCTAGCCATATTGTGAAAGGGGATGAGCAAGTCTGAGGTTGGGTGCTTCTGCGAATGAATAGGAGAACAAAGATAGCGTAGAATAACAATACGCTTTCCAGGATGGTCTTCCGAATGGCCTTCCGACTCATTCAAGGGTTGAAAAAAGCGATCTAATAGGGCTGGCTTATCCGTTAATAATATAACATTACCAATATAACCTGCGTTACATATTTTATAACGTTCCATAATTCTATTTAATGTCTCTTTAAACAATTCCTTCATCATGCCAGCTTTCTGTTCTGGAGTAAGGGAATAGACGACCGGTAGAATTTCTCCATGCACGGGTTTTTGCACCCTATAGGGGTCCAAATCTTCCTGAGTCATATAGACATTTTTATGTTCCTCCGGAATAAGCACCCATGTATTGTAAAACTTTCCTGAAGATGGATCTGGATCTGGTAATTTTTCTAACTCTACAAGCATTTTTTCCGCTTTCAAATTTGGACTTTGCTTTCGTGAGTCACTATCTCCATATTTTTTCAAAAGCTCTCTATTTTCAGTTAACCAACTGTAAAGATTTTCTTTTGGAAGTTCTTCTCGCCATTCCGCAATAGAAACAGAATCTATCGTATCGGTTTTTATTAATTGACGATTAATCGTATAACTATTCACAGGTGGACACGGTTGATTACAAATCAGCACTCGTGTATAGACGTGAATATACTGCTCTTCATAGTCTTTAGCGTATTTAATACGATAAGCTTGATATAGAATTTGAGTCACCACATACTCTAGCTCTTCAAAATCCCAACAAGTCAAACTATAAAATACTAAATGATAACCCGGCATCCCAATAGCATTACGTGCGAGTAACGTTAAGGCCGCATGGTTAATCTCTTCCAAACCTATGTCGGGAGCCATCGGCTCAGTGTCGATACCAGACGATAAAGGATGACCTAACAAATCATCTGTATCAATTATCATAAGCGACAAGCCCGGATTAGACGCTAATTGTTTAATATCAGTTACTATAGAGGGATATTCATATTGCCCAGCGATGCTAAATTCAGGATGTAATTCGCATAACCACGTCGGCTTACCTAGATAAGCTAAAACAAATTTATCTTCTATCGATAATGGATTGTGAAAGTTCATCGATAGAATGGATTTACCTTCTGTGTTATTTAATCTTCTTTTTACTTCAGAACGTAGATTTTTCCATATGAAATTTTTTAGTTGGCTTGTATCTGGAATGTCTTCTCCAAATCCACCCACCGGCAAACTAATCGTAAGCGCTATATCATTACCTTCCCAACGACAGTAAGACAAGTTCTCCGCCATGTTTCGCGCAGGCCAACAATATTGATCCCATTGCACCAACGCCCGGCATGCCCATGCTTCTTCCGATGAAGAATATGGCCCCTTTCTATCAAACAATGGAGGTAGAATCTGTGTTCTTGAAAGTGCTTGAAATGCAGGGCGTTCTGTGACCCCCTCTCGAACTAAAGAAACACTCGGATCTTTGCCCATGAAAATACGTTCTTTTACCGGAATTGCCGACAGGGGTTCTTGAGCTATTTGGTGATACAATTCTATAGCAGGATAACGCTTACTTTCAGCATTGAGCGCAAACCCATGTTGCTTTATATACGTCGTTAACGCCGCTATCAAAGCTGGTTCCAATGAGTTGCCTTCAATAAATAACTGAAAAACCCAATTATTTTCTTTCTGAGTAGATTTAATTAAATTATTTAAAAAAACAAATAACTGGGATTGTGAAGGTGACAAAGGAGAGCTAGGCCTAGACCCAGCCGGTGATACCGGCAATTGCGCACAGTTTTCCTTAGTTAATTTAATACCACAATGACGCAAAATCAGCCGTGGGGTCCATAAAGTTCCTTGCTCACAGCACTCAAATAAAATATTTAAGCTTGGTATATCAAAAGGAACACCGCTAAAATCTATTTTCTCTATTCGGGGACCAAAATGAGGAGGCAACAGTGAAAAGCTAGGATTTGATCTAAGAAAGTCTTCTTTCTGAGTAATTAATGCGTGAAAGGGTGTAAGAAAATCAGTAATACGAAAATCGGGCATTTTTTTTATAGTTAATTCCGTCACAATATTAGTTAATTGTGCTAATTCTTTACCTAATGCCTCGGCAAAGTTAAATGAAGAATCAGGAGTACAAGCGGATAGATGAAATGTAAAAGACCATTCTGCTAACTCTCTAGGCTGACCATGGGCCTTCTTCTCATAATCTGATCGTACCTTAATAAGAAACGCTTTTAATGCCGTAAATAATTCCGAAGTTAATATTTCCTGACGAATATCTACTCCAGCCAAATTCATTTGTGGATTGTATTGAAGATCTATCATGCCTGCTTCCTTATTGTTAGATAGGCTTATAAATTGTTATTAATTTTGATTGTATAAGAACCGTGATGTTTTGCAACTACTAATTCATTAGCTAAAAAATGTGTAAATAAAATCCAAAAAATTATTTCTTAAACGCTAGTGAATAAGTGGTGCTGTCGTCACTGACATGTTTGCGCAATAAATAAGGCTTAAATTGCCGAGTTTCTACATCTAAAACGGTTGGCAATATATAATCCCCGCTAAATAATTGCGTTAAGACATAGAGTTTTTCCATCAGCAATACTTCTTCTAATAATCCCAATACCGCCATTTGTTCATAACACGCTTCGATGAATAGTAAAGGAAATATTTTTTCAGGCGTCAGCTCTTTTTCATAAATATAATGACTTAGTTGAAGTGGCTCAGCAGGATTTTTCGTAGGAATACCTTCCATTCTTCTAAGCGCTAAAGCGCGTAAATCAGCAAATCTTGGTAAAATTAGGGAAGCCATATTTTCTATTGCAGCTCGGTTTGCATTTAATAAATTAATTTCTTTCTCAATTAAGTTTTCATAAATTGATGACCATACTTTCGCAAAGTCAGAGATCGGTTTACTAACACTTAACCAAAATAACCATTGAATTTCATTGTCGAACATAAATTTAATATCATTTTTGAAAGCGATTTGATAATATTTCTTTCCTTCTTTCTCTATCATTAAACGCTTATACGGTTTTATCCTATTTTCTTTAACATCATATATGACTAAACATAAATTATCTAATATGCCATATGGAGATAACTTACCATTGATTTGATGATTAGCAAATAATTGCTGTAAGACATAGATTTTCTCTATTAACAACCACTCTTGATTAAATCCTAAATGAATATTTTCTTCGCAAAACTCTAACAAAAACAGAGAAAACACTTGCTCATCTGTTAATGGCTCTGTACAAAGATGATTGGACAATAGCTCTGGTTTAAAATGATCAAATCTAGCGGAAATACTTCTCAATATTTGCCGCCAGGCAAGCCGCAATTCTTGCTTAATTTTAATCGCAACAGCTTGCAATGCTTTTTCTTTCTCAGCATTAATCTCGACACCAGGATATAATGTCGCATAGATTGCTTTAAAATCTGGATGCCCAATAATATCCGCATCAACTCTCTGCCAAAATAAAGGTACCGCTAATCGTAAAGAATGAAAATTAGTACACTCCTGAGGTAAATTGGTTATGATGGGTAATGGCTGGCTATAAATGGGTGAAACAGAATATTCACAAACAATATTATTTGGCATAGCTAAAAAAGGATTAAAGGCTTCAGCTAATAAAGCTCTTTTCTCAGTCCATACTGTAAAGTTAGCAATAGTGGGGATTTGATCTTCCCTATATCGTGCCATCATACGGCCAAATAATTCCTTAACAAGCGCTACAGTTAAATTGGTTTTTTCAATGTCTTGTTGTGGAATAGGCGTTATTTGTAAGCCCCCTTGTGATATCTTAATTTCTTTGGCGAGTGGGCAAGGTTGATTACAAATAATCACGCGGGAATAAATTTCTTGATGACGATCTTCACTGCCTGGATATTTTTTAGCAAAAACTAACCGTAAAATTGCTATCACACACTTTTTTAATACATCAAAATGCCAACAAGTTAAACTATAAAAGCCAAAATGATAACCTGGCATACCAATAATATTATGCGCATAAAGCGCTTCAGCTGCGTCCTGAATGTTGGCGACCGGTATCTCAAAGGGTGAATCAACTCCTAATGGTAACTCCATACCTAATAAATCATCTAGATCAATAGCAAGAAACGATAGTTCCGCTTCTCTTCCTTCAATGGCTGCACCCCCTTCTAATTCAGATAATCTTGTGGGTCTACCTAAATAAGCCGCTAATAATATTTCAAATGGTTTTGGCGGATTGGAAATGTTCCATGTTAATTCATTAGCAGGATGAGTGGCAAAACTCATAACTCTTCTTAAACCTGTACTGGAAAGATAGTTATAAATAATAGACCTTATACGATCTACAGGTAAAGAAGATTCTAAACCTGCAGGTATACTGATATTTAAAACATGTCGATAATTGGGCACCTGTTCAGTAGCGTGCCAACGATAATACAACATCTTTCTAGCTGAAGGTAAAACTTTTACTTTAGCTGCCTCTACTTTTCCTTCTGCCGCGCCCATTGCTACAGCGGTACAATCACATTTTACTGTCACATACCGCCTACCTTGAAAATTCGCTCTGACTTTTTCTTGGCTGAACGCTTGATAAGATGCAAAAAGATTTTCATCTATTCGATTACCCTTCAGAGATAAACGAAATTCTGCTTTCTGTTTACTCTCACGAGATAAGGTTTTATCGCTCAATGCCGTGAGAAAAGAAAATAATCGACAGGATGAAGATGACGATGCACCCATTCCCATTTGTGGCGAAGGCGGTCTAGAAAGCGGACAGTTTGAGTGATCCAAAGCAAGTCCACAATTCTCTAAAATAAGCTGCCGCGTACTCAAGATGCTTTCACAACAGGTTAATAAATCATTTAAGTTTTCAATCGTCAAAGGGATACCGCTAAAATCTAATTTATCTAAAACGGGATTAAACGTTGACGCAGCGACACTCGCTGTTCCTGCTTTATCATCTCCCGCTTGTTTAAACGGCGACAAAAACTTACTAATATCAAAAGCTGCAGTCGGCATAGAATTAATCGTCAATTCAGTCAACATGCAAAGCATATCGGCTTGCGCTAATAGTTTGCCTAACTCGGTTGCAAAATCAAAGCGTGCCGCAATGGTGCAATTGATGATAGAAAACTGAAAACCCCACGTCAAT
>JACCDV010749790.1_pt1 | contig 11407 bp, 9 predicted proteins | sample 7446131 | NCBI WGS metagenome assembly JACCDV01 (sample SAMN15323448, study PRJNA562643) | freshwater metagenome | isolation source: river surface water | place: USA:Blue River Watershed | collected 2017-08-17
GTAAAGGAGACGATGAAGATAGAGGTAAATAATCCTATCGTAGTTGACTTATTGAAATAAGAAAATAGCAATCCGAATCCAATGACAACGAAGATGGTATCAATTACGTATAGACTACCGAAGAGAGTTTGCGTTTGAAATTTCGTGGATAGATCGCCTTTCAATCCTGATGTATAATATCCTGTAGCTGAGGCATAGCGAATCTCACCGGCCCATCCATAGATCCATAGAATACCGAACAAAAAGACAAGAAGAATGACCCCGCTTGCTCTGTTGAAAAAAGTTGACTTGGAAACACTTGCAGGGTTTTGATCATTTTTCAGAGTTTGAAGTTTGTTGTTGCTTTGGTTTACTTCCATGTGAATTCAATTATTAGATGAATCAAAAATGATATAAATTTATTTAATTGAATAAAATGCATAAATGGGTGAACTCAGTAATTATTAAGCAAATGATGGAGATGAGGATCATTCAATACTCGTAATATCCTTTGACGTTATAAAGTACCCTCAGGAAAGGATGGGTCTCGACATGGTTTTCATTTGAAAGTGCCTCTTTTATCTGCTCACTTCCTTGGGCAGCTTTATCGAGACAAGCTTAGCATAAATCCACCCGATCTCCTCTTGGATTTGGGTCCACTCTGCATCCCAAACAAATGTATCTCGCTTCTCCTTATTTGGCACCATACCCGCAACCGTTACAACTGAAAGCATGCCTATCTTTATTTTGGGTCACATCGGCTGGTTGGATATTCTTACCAAGAAGTTTTTCGCTAATTCGATCCCATTTTCCAATCAAGAAGACACTATTCTTTTCGTAAGCGAATCTATGACCTTCTACGGTAGATTTTTATTCAACGCATTTTCTGCAACCGAAGTGGGTTCCCTATTCCCACTTCAACCAATAATAGGGAAATGTGAGGGCTCCGTTGCACTGCCAACAGTGGGGATTTTATTGCAGAGGGACATTTACTACATCAATTTCGTTGATTTTGATGCCTGCGAACTGAGCCTTTAACTGTTCAATGGATTAATTGTCTCCCTTGAAAACATACCCCTCTAAAGTCACCTGTTCAGAAGTCACTCCCTTATTGTATGTAGTATTTGTCTCAGCCTTGACGCATACATGATCGGCTTGGCCAAACTTGGCTTCGAAATGGGGAACAGTCAAAAGAGATGAGATGTCTTACTTGGGGGCACTTGACTCCTAAGCAGGGGCAGCGGAAGCATTCACTTCCTCCTTTTATTGGGCAATTAGTTGATTGATTCTTTCTTAGAGGTTAATTTGGCTGGGATGACCTTGGAAGTTGATCTTTCCAAATTTATCAACCAATGCCACAAAAGGAATTCCTGAAACTGCAAAATCTTTAATCAGCTTATGTTCTCCATCCCATCCCCCCAAAGTCAAATGCTGAATCTTTTCCCATTTTCTGGAAGTGACCCTTTGAGCGATGGTTTCCTTCTGATCGTCAACGCTAACTGCAGTGATCCTAGCTTTGCCTGCCCACGCAGCCTAGTTCTTCTCGAGCATTTCTTGGTTGTGTTGCATTGGTTTTTGGCATGGCCCGCACCAAGTCGCCCAAACATCAACTAGCAACACCTCTCCTGGATTGTGCTTGAGGTGAGTCTTACCCTCATCAAAGACATTATTAATTTATCCATAATCTCCGAAGGCAGATCCAATTGCCAGAGCTTGTGTAATATCAGCTGGGATCTCCTGTTCCTCAATTTTAGTCATGATTGTGTTGAATTTTTCAGATGAAACCTCTTGGCTCAGTGTCCCCTCAACAAACTATCTTCTGACCTCCTTGATGTCTTTGGCTCCCGATCTTTTCTCAAGCAAGACAATTCCTTTTTGAGAGAGGAAGGCGAAATTTTCAGCCTAGTTTTCTTTGAGGATGTTAATGACTTTTTACATTCTAAGATATGTTTATAATATCTGCAAAATTCTTATGCTAATTTATAGCTTAATGATGATTTGTTAATTTGAAAATCTAAATAATTCTGATGTCATCTCTTGCTTTTTATAAAACCAACTCTCAGTAATTCCCATACACTACTCTATTAACACTCTATAATCTCCCCAAACCAGCTATCTGTTTCTACCGTACTAAACATGGATACTTAAAATGGATTAAAAGTAATCTCTAAAAAATTGAATGTTTTACCTTACCAGTCGATGCCAGAATGACGATTATTCTATCAAATATTGATATAAATAAAATCAACAGCAATCTTAGTGTTTTCTACTTTACAAACATTCGAGTGCCCAGTTTTAGACAGTGATAAGTTGTAGGTTGGAAACATATTTTAAAGATAAAAGTTCACATATCTTTTTGCAATGCTTAAAGCTACCGTCAACAAATACTTCGTTATATCTGGTTTCTATCAATCGAATATATTTCTTCCAATCTATGAGAGTTTTGTTTGTCACCGATCCGAAAATACTCTTGTTTCGGTTGTTTAAACCATCAGATAGGTTAGACTCTGTGATTTAACTTCTAATCCTACTCATTTTTTAGTGAAGAAGATTGAGTTTGTTAGCAAATTAGTTAATTTATACTTGTTTGGCAAGTTTTTCCCTTGGCCTGGCAATACGATCGATAAGTCTCATTTTGTATAGCTATTCGATGAGTTTTAGAGTATCCTCAAGGATGTTTTGCTAGTCAGTTTACTCAGAACCTCGGTTCTTACTCATCAAACTTGGCTTGACCTGTCTTGACATTTAGAAATCAATAATTTTAATTTTAATCATTCAACAACTTCCAAGACAAACACAAATTATCCCACATTTTTCATACTCACTTTCGTATTTCCATTATAATTTATTCCTTTATAATGCTGTCAACAATCTTCGAACATTAGATATACTTGGGTTTTATCGCGCAATAACCACTCTCATAAATAAGCTTTGAAAAGACGTTCCTAGGAGGAAGGCCAATATTTTTACGGAGGCCTGACCCTTCAATGCTTTAGTGCACCACCTGTAATAAATAAAAGCTTACCTTCATTTGTCAGATATTTTGCCCTCTCGATGCCCCTCAATCATACAATCGCGTTCTGTATGTCTTCTACTGCTAGGTATCGATATGGCTACGTAGAAATGCGAAAGAGTATTCCGATGCATCAAGCAACAAACTTCAAAGAATGACCCTATAGAGCCAATATAAGTGAACATTCGAGTCGTTTCCTAAGCATCCTACGAGATAGAAAGCAACGGGATGTAGGTAAAGGAGCTAATGAAGATCATGAAGAGGGCTGAGATAGAGGTGGAGGATGAGGTGATTGAGGAAAAGGAATAGGAAGGATATGAAGATGATGAGGAGTAATAGTAAGAAATAAAGGAGGTTGACATGGAGACTATCTCGAAATTGGGATTTAATCAATACTAAGCCAATTAGCTCAGCAAGTAGGAATTAGAAAGTTTGAAGTATGCATCTTAGGTAAAAGAGTAGGCCAAGCAATAAAAAGATATTGCCTTCGAACAATACAAAAAGGTTATGAATCAAATCGATGCACCAGCACTACTATACTCCAATATTCCCATACCATACAACAATCAACCTTTAAATCCCAAGCATTTTTGTAAATTCTGCAAGGCGAAGCTATCCCTTGAACTTCAATTAACATAAAGACTGTTATCTTTGAACAATAAATTGCTGAGGCTGGATTGGGGAAGCCTTATGGTCTTTACATGCAGCAATAGTTGCCCTTAAAGTATCGATTAATGTATTGTTGTCCAATACGAAATCGATGCTATCCAAGACAATGAGGTTGAGGCTTTAAGAAAACGGCACAAGAATAAGAAGAGAAAGTAACAAAAAGAGAAGAGTAAAAGTAAGGGAAAGTAGCGATAATAAAAAAGTAGAGGAAAATAGCCCTAGAAGCAATAGAATAATGATGAGGGTGATTGGGATTGATGTGTTTATAGAAATTATTTCCATTATAGAATATACTACTAGCAATGCTTTGTGACTATCAAACATACAATAGCTATATTTCTGAGTAGCTCCTCGAGGAGGCAAAGACTGTCTTCGAAGGCTAGACGATGGACTCCAAATATAAGACTTTAGAGGTATTGCTATAGTTGACTTAGAAACTTCCTCAAATGCTATACTCGATGAAAATATAAATCCCCTAGTCAATGCTAAAAGAACTAACCCGATGCCTCGCGACCCACCCAACTCCCAAATTCACATTCAAAAGCTTCACCCACTACGTGGCAAGAGCCACTCTATAGGAAGAACTAGAGTAATAGATTAGAAACTTATTTTATCATATAGATCGAAGCAAGACAGGAATGGTGGACGCATAGGATCTGATGGCATTTATTCGAGAACTATCAAGTGGGGAGAAGATGGGCGAGTAGGAGGTCAACCTTCTATTAAAAGAAATGGATTATCTGAAGGTGGGCTTCTTAAATTATTAGGATTTTGTCTTTCTACTGCTTCCCAAGTGATACCTCTGCTTATGCTAATACATATATTGAATGGATTATCAAAGATTAGCACATTTGTATATTTTGCTTTATTTACTAATTGACTTGCATGCTTGGTTGACCTGCTAGAACATATCATCATCAACTCCTTTGGATTTCAAAAATACTCGTATCTCTTCCTCACTGTAACCTTTGTGAACCTTCTCCGAAAGCATAAATCTGATTGATGCCCGCATTAATTGATACTTTTCCTTAGATAGATTCCAAGTTGAATCAGAGGGAGAGTTACCCATTTATATTTAAGTATTGTAATTAATATGATAAAATGATATAATCATAAGCATTTGATTTGTTGCTTCTATTGCATCTTCTTTTTTAGAACAGAAATTATATCTTTTTTATCCCTCACTCCAAGCTTCAAGCAAATATTGTCCAAAAGAATCTCAAGTTTATGGTCACTAGCCACTGCTGGTTTGATTTACTTTTATTTCTTCTCGTTTTTATGGTGGGCCATTTTCTTTAGTTAACGTTGGATCTCCCTCTAGTTTTCTTACTTTGTTTTTTAGAGTTATCGCTCAAGTTGCTCCAATCTATTTCTCTTTTAGAAGTATGTAATCTTCAAATGTTTGTTTCTTTAGTTTTCCTAGAGTAGCTTCTTCATCTTCTATGAGGACTCAACCTATCCATTCTGCAAGTTGAAAAGATCACTCAACTGCTGATAATCTTTGTTCACTCTTTCATACCGTTATTAAAGCTGTTTTATTGTTTTTTATTGCTACTTTATTTGGTTTTTTTATTATCTATGCTTTATGTGTCCACTTAGTGAATGCTCAATTTTGTCCTTCTGATCTTGGAGGTCTTCCCAAATAGTCTGCTTTATGTTCTCGATTTGGTCTTAAAGTTTAGCTTTTTATTAAATATATTTCTGAGCCTCCTCCTAGACAACTCTACGATTGTTCGTGCGTTATTGCTCGAGTGCATTTTGTTTCTCATTGAATGCTTTTCTAGACTCCAACTCTTCGGTGATGAGTTTCATGTTGTCTTTTTCAAAGTTGATCATTTTCTTGAGATTCTGGAGGAAATAATTCAAAGAAGCAAGATACTATTCATTCCTTGTTTTATTTTATGAGCATAGTTTAAGGATAATTTTGAGTCTTTCCTTTTGGAGTAAGCTCTTACAGAACTCAGTAATAACATCTTATTTCTTCTTCATGAGATCATCCAAAACCTTACTCTTCTTTCCACATTTTTCTTACTCTTGCTCATGAAGATTTTTCTTTGTTAATGCCTACTTTATTCTTAATTCCTGATAGACCTCACCTAATCTTTTGTTCTCGTATATTATTTTGTTGAGCTTCTTCTTTTTCTCTTAGATGTTGCTTTTTATGTATTAGAGCTCATAGTTTGTATGCTATTTTATTGCCCATTTCACTCGTGGTAATACTTAGTTTGCCTATCCGCTCCATACAATTGGGCTTTAGAACTATCGTCTTAGAGTGATAAATTTCATTTATTGATCACAATTATCTCGAATTTATCCAAGAAGCTTACTCTAAACTCTTTCTTTCGCAGTGTCAGGTTTGAGCTTTCTTCTTGTTTCGAGCTCTTTTGATAATGCTTGTAGAGATAAGTCAAATTGTGGAAGGGTTTTATTGACCTTTTGAGTGAAACCTTTAGATTGACTGAACTTAGTGATTGAGAATAAATTAGACTTAGTCTTCGAAAGTGCCTTGGCATTCTCTATAATATTGCTATCCTTTTTAGAAAACATCTGTCTCTTCTTTTCCCTTGCCTCAATAGCAACTAGCAATGACTGCTTTGTATACTTGTACTAATGCTCTAAATTATCAGTATCATCTCCTTCAATTTTTTTTCTAAGTTCAGGAGTAGTGGAGTAGTTGTTATTCAATGAAATACAAACCCATGGGAACTGTATCCAAATCCATCTTTTGTAATAGTAAAGGGAGGGTTTTACTTCCTTCAATCGATAGTTGTCTTTGATTTTTTGGAAGGAGAGAGCGTTCAAAGGATTGATATGATTATTGTTTGATTGTACAACTTATTATACATCGAGATATCCACCTTAATTTTTATTGCCCCCGTTACTATCTTATTACTTCTTCATTAACTCTCGAATATTCTTTAGGTAGTATTGTCGGAATTTGTTACGGTTCATAGGGACGTCTACATTCAATTGCTCAATTTATGATAGAATCTTAGGGAACTCGTTCTTTCTTCTTGGTTTTAGTAAGCAAGATTCAGCTTATACAGTTGCCTTCTAGAGACCTTTTATCAAATCTTCTGTCTTTTAGATATCTTTAGGAAAGTATCGTTCCTTCAGCTCTTGGATTTGTTGAGAGAGGGTTAATTAAACTGGTTCGCTACTCTCAGGAGGATTGAAAGAATTGTCGACATAAATGTCAAGATTAGAGAGCTCAGTCAAAAGTCCTATTTTCCTAAGTTCAATCATGTTTCCTTCGATAAATGGGTGTCTAAATGAGGGAGTATCGTATGTTTCGAAATCACAGAATTCTTTTAGGAACCTAGAAATCTGCACAATGATCCTAAAAATATTCTAATCTGAAGGATGATAATGCATACTGAATCCTTAAACTGCCTTGTTGTATTCAATAACAGGGTCAAAACCTTTCTCTTAAAGTTTTTGCCAATACCTACTCAACTCATACTTATTATGTGGATTGAAAAGTAATAAGAAATTTTCAATATTTGATACCATTTCCTTGAGGCGGAAGTAGCTTTTGGCGCAAAAGAGATGATAAGCTTGCTATTAAAGTTTGCGGATAGAGTTTTAAGTTGATTAGAGAGCACGGGCTATCTTTTAGTGCCACCCCACAATTACTTCGCCGAAATTATCCCCTTTTCTTGACTTTTAGCGTTAAATTACTCCCTCTATCAACCAGCGAGCCTTTATTGAGTATACTCCTTAGTAGTACACTATAACTGAGCTGAAAATTCCAATAAATAGCGTCCACTCAGACTCACTAAGCTTAGTCAAGATGAGCATTTCTCGGGTGGTTAGTCCTTTCTGAGCAATAGCTAGAAAAGCAAGTGCTGATTAAAACTTTGCACGAAGAGCTAGATTTTCTGTGCTATTTTAGATAACAAAATTATAGAGAGCAAAGATATTGGTAACAGAAGCAAGCTTTTCTACCTTTACCTTCCTTTCCAAAGTTTAAATCCATTCACTGGGTGCATCTTTATTCAAAAATACTCCCGAATAAAATTAGAGGAACGAGTACACATTATTGGATTTGATGATAACTGAAGCTAATTCATCTAAAGTAATCAGTAATCGCTGATGGATATTACTATTAAGTGAGGTATTCCAACTCTTGATGTCCTAGTGGATAGCCTATGCGATGCCAATATCACTGCGGACATCGATAACCTCGCATCCGATTCTTTAGAGATGAAGGATGCTTTCTGAGTGTTTGCGGGCTGATACGATAACTTTGACATTTTTGGGGAATCTTTCAGGAAGCCAGAATGCTATATTTGCTTCCTTTCCAGTTTACTGGTCAGTAAATCTATCAACAGCTTCTATCACAATAACAATCTTATGATAGATCTCTTGAGAGCAATAAATAATTTGTTGTTTCTCAACCTACGAGCTCACTATATCCAGCCAATAGGCAAAGAACTTGCGTATGTTTTCCTCAAGGAGATCGACATCTTGCTTCAACTTCAAGGCTTCCTTTAATTTTGTGATGATCTGATAAAGGGAGTAGAAATAGTTACTATCGTTACTTCCTCCACTTGCAAAGTGCATTATTGTCAGAATCTTCTCCTTTTTTGTATGGTTGCTCAATCGAACTCCCTTTTCCCATTGACTGAGTATGCTCTTCATTCCGCATCCGGGCTCAGTCCTGAAGACAAGAGGACGCTGACTATCCTCTTACAGCCATCCACTGATTTTATGAATATGTTTTTCCTGTCCTGGCCATATCTTTTTTGATTGGTAATGATCGAGCACTGCTTTACTGGAGCTAAGTTATATATAAAAGATACTCGATGTATTTGGTGCATTGTTCGAAGGTTTTTCGACCCCATTCGTTTGTTGTGGGGTGGTGAGGATGATCGTTCTGAGGATTTTCCATTTAATAGAAAAAGAATATAATTAATATTATAGTTCGAAGATGACTCAAGTGATAAATGTAAGTTGAATTCTGAGGAAATACAGAAATAGAAAAAATATTTTTTAAAAGTTAGCAATAATAATCCAAAAGATGGAAAAAATATATACAAGAGAATTAAAGTCAATTAATTAGCTTTAATTGTTAGAATTAATAAATTTGCTGAAAATTATTGTGCTGTCGATGAGCTCTTACAATGCTAAAATATATGAACCCCACAATACAAAGAAATATATGATTTGTTAAAGAGCCATCCTTATTAGAATTCCTTAGAATCAATAAGCTTAGGCTAGGTAAATTAAGAGATAATGCTGAACAATCGCTCAGTGCTTTTTGGCAATTAAGTCTTTGTCATTCTGCTAATCTGCTTAAAAGAGGTACTCGGCGAAGAATAATATTAATATTATTACCGAGCTCTTAATTTATTGAGAAGCATCCATCTTTTCCCATTTAATTACGGATTCTCTCCTTTCCCCTCAAATAGTTTAATATAATATAAAATACTTTGTTATAAATAGATGAAATAAAAACTAAAAAGCTCAGCTAATCGCATTTAGCATATAAGTAATTTACTAAACCAATCCAAGACCAAAATTACATACTCATTTAATAATTCTACTCGATTCCTTATGAATAAAAGGTAAAGCATAGCTTAGTTAGCTTTTCTCCCAATCATTACTATGATCTTCCTTCTTCTCTCAACAAGCGATCGTGTTCCTTTGGCGTCAGTAGCAAGACAAACTTTTCCAAAAAAGACTATACTTAACCCGCAAGATACAACATTCCTTCTTCGTTCGATAGTAAACAAAATCGAGATCGAAGAGCAGGCACATCAACATTCGGTATTAGCAGATAAGTAAATAAAAATTCTAATAAAGGAATACTATAAGCCAAAACAAAAGAAGGATGTAGTCAGCCCAAATACCTATAAGATAGCTGATAGTATCAATACTAAGAACTTCTATATTGGCCATAAACTCAAATAACCCAAAAGCAAGAATCATCTTTCTAGTTTTACTTATAACCTCAAGAATTAAGCTTATAACAATTTGAGTACATATCGCAAAAATGACGGAAATATCAAAATGAAGACTTAATACTATCCGAAAGGGAATCTGTATATTTATGACAATGGTGTACCTGGGCCTGGGTCATGTAAATTTAGTAGGATTTAGATTCTGAGAGAAAAAATGTAGGGAATTATGGTTCATACAGCAGCCAAAGAAAAAAAGCAAATTCATCTTTCGGAATAGGATAGAAGGTCAAATACAATAAGCCGTCAAACTTAGGGCCAGGAAAATAGTAAAAAACTATTAATTTAGTAAAATATTCTCGTAATTTGGAAATAATCTATGATTGATATTCTATTCTTCGAATATAAATAAAGATAGTGATCAATTTGATGTCATTTCAACACTTCCTCCAATCCTCAGTGGTTGCTAAAGCATATTGCTGTTCCTTGTCTTTTTTCTCAATCCGAGTATAAATATAATAACAACTATAGCTGAAATTGCCATTGAATTAAGTATCCAGATAAGTAAATTACCGTCAGGATATATATTTACAATTTTGTGATTATTAACAAAACCAATTCTATTATTTTATTTGTCGAATATTATCGTTTGATGATGAAAAAAAAGATCTCCTAAAATGATGAAATCAGCGAACGCTTCTGGAAGATTATCAATCCCCAACATACATATTCTATTGTTGTAGCTACCAAGAATATATGAAGTTGGAGTAATATTGAATGTGATATGGCCAGAATAAAATGTAAGGTTAGGATAGTTAACATATGATGGGCATTTACACTTTCTCATATTCCCCACTAGAATTAATTCTAAATTTACCTTAATAGGGATCGCAATACTTAGAGAATACTTGATCATCTAACTATTTATAGAGAGTAGGGGTGAGCAATATGAGAGATGTTCCTGAATCAATAAGAGCATGCTTCACCGCAAGACTTTTGTTATTGACTTTTATATCTCGGATTGGAATAGTCCAGTAATCAGTTCTGCTGGCATTTATATATGAGGCATTAGGAAAATCATCGTCACTAATATTGTAATAAAAATATGATTTTTGCTTGAGCTACCTGAGACCTAATTCAAATGCAAATTTAGAAGATTGTAGATCTCCTTGTAAATGCATAAGTTAAAATATGTTCTTTATTTTATTGTAGTTGCTCAGACCCATTATTCCATCAGCTTGTGAATTCTATGTATCTTTTTGATAATCTGCTAATACTAATGGAAACGTAGTTGATGCATTCTAAAAAGAAACTATATCTTTGATATAGAACCCTTCTATTTCTCCTTTGCCATACTTAAGAGATTCTCTTTGTTTGCTTATTTGAGCCGTTGTTGATTTCCTATAATCAAACTTTCTAATAGTAATGGGACAATTTGTGCAATTTTTGCTAGGAACCCAAAGATGATGGCTACCTGTATCCAAGATGACATCTTCTCTCTGAGGGGGAGTCCCTATTTTAATCTTGCAGTAATACTGATACTGTATTCTTTTGGATTTACATTATAGAAGTTCTAGAGCTAGGCTTGATTGAAATTTAGTAATTGTGATTTACGAACTTGTCCTTGTCCTCGCTATTCCAGCTATATTCTAGATTAAGGTTTGGTAACATGTTGAGAGAAGTGGAAAGATTGACGAGGAATATAAAAATGAAGACTAAGAGATGAAGGTGAGAGAATAATGGATGCTTTAGTATTATTTGATGAGGGTGAGGCATGAATATTTATGATATAAACTTATTTGCTATTAATTGTTTAATTTAAATAATATGTTAATTATGGAAA
>JACCDV010012985.1_pt1 | contig 11405 bp, 10 predicted proteins | sample 7446131 | NCBI WGS metagenome assembly JACCDV01 (sample SAMN15323448, study PRJNA562643) | freshwater metagenome | isolation source: river surface water | place: USA:Blue River Watershed | collected 2017-08-17
ACAAAAAGGAGGAAGCCGCACTGCGCTCTCCTCAGGCCATCTTGGCAGAGATGAAAGCATTGGACGAAGAAAGCGGAGAGATTCTCAACTCAATCTTGGAATTGCTATGAGAGAAGGATGGGAGATAAAAAAGTTAGGAGATGTTGCTACCGTAAGTTCAGGAAATTCTGCACCTCAAAAAAAGGAATTGTTTGATGACGGGATTTTCCCATTCATAAGGACTTCTGATGTAGGGCAAATAAGAAAGGGATTTATTAGTTCCTGTGTTGACTTTTTAAATAAAGAAGGAATCAAGGGTCTAAAACTTTATAAAAAAGGAACTATCCTTTTTCCAAAAAGTGGCGCATCAACATTTTTAAACCATCGTGTAATGATGGAGATTGATGGTTATGTATCAAGCCATTTAGCAACTATCAAAGGGAATAACTCAATTGCTGACGATAAATTTTTACTATATTTTTTGACAACAATTGATGCAAAAGATTTAATGCAAGACATTGCATATCCTTCTTTAAAAACATCTGAAATTAGTTTAATCCCAATCCCCTTTCCCCCTCTCCCCGAGCAACAGCGCATCGTAGCCCTCCTAGACGAAGCTTTTGCCGCGATAGCAAAGGCCAAAGCCAATGCCGAACAAAACCTCAAAAACGCCAAAGAACTGTTTGATTGTGTTTTAGATAAAATTCTATACGACAAAAAATGGGAAGTTCGACAGTTGGGAGAAGTTTGTGAAAAGGTTGAATATGGCACATCTTCAAAAGCTCAGAAAAAGGGAAAAATCCCCGTTTTAAGAATGGGGAATATTCAGAATGGTAGATTTGATTACGGAAGCCTTGTTTATTCAGACAATGAAGAAGACAATAAAAAATACCTTTTAAAAAAAAATGATGTATTGTTCAATAGAACAAACAGCCCTGAATTAGTTGGGAAAACTGCAATTTACAAAGGAGAGACACCTGCAATATTTGCAGGATATTTAATTCGGTTACATAGAAAAGAAGAAATATTAGATGCCGATTATTTGAACTACTATCTGAATAGTAAGATGGCTTTTGATTATGGAAAAAAAGTAGTGATTTCAAGTGTAAATCAGGCAAACGTCAATGGAACTAAATTAAAGACATATCCTATCCCTCTTCCCACACTCCAAGAACAACAAGCCATCGTCCGCCAATTGGATGCACTTAGAGCCGAGACCCAACGCTTGGAGGCTGTATACCAACAGAAAATAGCGGACTTGGGGGAACTAGAGAAATCCATCTTGCAAAAGGCCTTTGCAGGGGAGCTGACAGGCGCGTCAAATTAATTACTCTCTAAGACCATGAGAATAATAAAGTATAAGTCCTCTGATTCACTTGAATTCGAAAACTATGTAGAAATAGGGGTTTGTGATAGAGACATTTACTTTTTGGATTTCTTTAATGAAGATGATTACCCCACTTGGTTTGAGAATTTTATAAAGGAGCCTATGTGGACCAAAATGGTAATCATCCATTACTTTCTATCGGAATATTTGGGATGGGGCTTGAGTGAAAATACTCCACAACCCGTCTACTTCGAAGATGTATATGGTGCTAAAGCCTTGAGCGTTTTAAGTGCGAACTTGGACTACTTGTTGGAGTTCCATGAAAGATGGTTCCACCATGAGAGTTCCTTATTCAAAGGATTGGATTTAGCCTTTGACGACATTGAAGATAGTTTTGCTTGTACAATCGAGAATGAGGATGGTATTCGAACTGAGATTGAACTAGATGATGGCTCCAAGATTCAATTTGTTGATGAGGATGATTCGTACAAATCATTTTTTGTTCCTGAAGCAGAATATACCGAACTAAAGACGGATATTGATAAGATTGTTAGTCTATTCCAACCCTAACTAGCATCCACATGATGAAGAATTACTACCTAGTAATCCAAGGAATAAAAATTCTCTCAATTTCAATTCTTTTGGTAATTATGCTTTTTGCTCCATCGTATAGTTATGGACAGAAGAATGAGGTTTACGAAGAATTAAGTGATGCATTTGATTATGGGAAAAAAGCAGACGAATATGTTGTTTCTTCATTGGAGCTAATCAAAAAGTGTTATCAACAATCTTCCATAGATGATGTCCATTATTATGCTCGACGGGCGAAGAATGAAATAGATAATGCAAGATATCAAGCAGGTTATGCAGAATCAGATGCTTCAGATGCCGAAGACGAAGCCGACGACATAAGTTGTGACGATGCAGAAGATGAGGCTGATGATGCGGAAGGAAATTTTAATATTGCAAGTAGTAGGTTTGAAGATGCTTACAATTATCTAAGGCGCGTTGAATATGCTGATAATAGATACGATGTTGAATACAATCTTAGAAATGCAAAAAGTTCTGTTGAAGATGGTATGAATTATCTTAGGTTTGCAATGAATGATTTGAATGATGCAATTGATGCACTAAATGACTGTAAGTGATTCATCTACCATTATTGAATTAACTTTTATCTGATTGTCTTTATTGTCTTTGATTTTTAAGGTTAACCTGTAAGAACGGACCTAATCATGAATATATACCTAAAGAGCATAGTTAGGCAACTGAAAAACCACAGTGCTACCCTTGAGAGGACCTCTATTTTTTTAGATAAACCTTGGGCTTTGATTGATGATGACTTGGAAATGCAGAAACTCATTTTCAAAGGCAACAAGGAACTTATCCTATCCAAAAACGGTCAAGTGCAAATGGGTAAGTGGGATTACTTTCCTGAGGCAAAATCAATACTGATTGATCGGGGCAATAATGATAGAATCCTTTGTAATGAGGCGTTTATTGACAAAGGTGTGATGATTCTTCGTAAGGACGGGACGGATAATAATTTTTTCATTCTTGCCAATGAAAACATCGTTCCTGACCTAGATGCAAATCGGTATTTAAAGGAACTACGCTATCAAAAGCTAAAAATTCTAGAAACAAAACTTGTTGATGGAAGGGTTTTGGAAGTTCAACGAGAATATGATGATTGGCATATTCCTGAAGTAGGTAGTCCTGTGACAGAAGAAGCTGAGCCTATTGAAGATGGTAAATATCAGCTCGAGAATATGCGTCAATACTTTGAAGTAAAGGAAGGACGGATTTTCAAAATATTGACAGAAAAAACCTATACAAATCCACAAGGTCAAGAAATAGTCATTCAACAGCAAGACAATACAAAAATTACACAAGGCGATTATGTATTCATGTTTGGTGCCTTGGTGGAAAATGGAATCATTGATTTCTCTAAATCAAAAAAATTGATTATCAAAGATGGTATTGCTAGGTACCTTGAGCCTAAGAACAAATTATCCCTATGGTTTTTTAAGGCTTGGAATGGATTACATCAGGAAGAATAATGAAAATCGGATTCTAACCATCTATAGTGGTGGACAAATAAGAAATAGCCTATGTGTTTAGTAACCAAGGAAATCAAATTTTGTACTTGTGTTGAGGGTTCATTTTATGACCTACCTCATTATTGGGTATTACATCGCTTCAATGAGAATAAGAATTTGAATATTATGGGGAAGTTCATGATGCCCAAAGACCATCTTCTTCCAAACTTTGAAAAGAACAAAAGGACAATAAAGAAGCGTCTCCATTCTCATGATGCTTTTGATATGGAAATGACATTTAAAGAGATGGATGAACTTGAGATAGTCCTAAACAACAATGAGGATAACCGCATGACCTTTTGTTTTATATATGAGAAGGGCAAATGGGTTGAAACCTATTATTCTTATATGGGATTACAAAGCTGCTATGACATCAAGGGATTTGGCAATATTAGGAACTTGACAAAGTAATGAACGAATCAGAAACCCGAGCGGAACTTATAGACCCCAAGCTTAAAGCCTGTGGATGGGGTGTGGTCGAAGACTCTAAAGTCCTTCGTGAATACAGCATCACTGCAGGTAAGATTCAAACAGGTGGAGGTCGAGGAAAGCGTGAGATTGCTGATTACGTATTGGTCTACAAGGGCATCAAATTGGCTGTTGTGGAGGCCAAGAGTGATGAGTTGGAGGTAGGTGAAGGGGTCATGCAGGCTAAGAAATATGCTGAGAAATTAGGCCTAGAAACCACCTACAGCAGCAATGGGAAAGCCATCTACCAAATCTGCATGAAGTCAGGTCAGGAAAGTGTGGTCACTAATTTTCTTACCCCTCAAGAACTATGGGACAAGACCTATTCCCAACAAAACAATTGGAGAGAAAAGTTTGCCAATGTACCTTTTGAAGACAAGAGTGGAAGTTGGCAGCTGAGGTACTACCAAGAAATCGCAGTTCAGCGGACTGTTGAGGCCATAGCCCAAAATAAGGACCGAATTCTTCTTACCCTTGCTACAGGAACAGGCAAGACCGCCATATCCTTTCAAATCGCTTGGAAGCTGTTTCAAACTCGATGGAACCTTAAGCGAGACGGTAGCCGAAGACCTAGAATTCTATTTTTAGCAGATAGAAACATTTTGGCTGACCAAGCCTACAATTCCTTCTCCGCCTTCCCTGAGGATGCATTGGTGCGAATTAAGCCTACTGAAATAAAGAAGAACAAGAAGGTGCCCACCAATGGCAGTATCTTCTTTACCATCTTTCAGACCTTCATGAGTGGTACGGATGCTGAAGGCAAAGCAGCACCCTACTTTGGTGAATACCCCAATGACTATTTTGACTTAATAATCATTGACGAGTGTCACCGTGGTGGGGCTAATGATGAAAGTAATTGGAGGAGCATCCTTGACTACTTCAGTCCTGCGGTACAGTTGGGATTGACTGCCACTCCCAAGCGAAAAGACAATACGGATACCTACAAGTACTTTGGTGAACCTGTATACATCTATTCACTCAAGGAAGGTATTAATGATGGCTTCTTGACCCCATTCAAAGTCAAGCGCATCAAAACGACCTTAGACGACTACCGCTATACCTCAGATGACACGCTCGTTGAAGGAGAGATTGAGGAAGGGAAGTTGTATGAAGAAAAGGACTTCAATCGGACCATTGAAATTGTAGAGCGAGAATCTAAACGAGTAAAAGTTTACTTGGATGATGCCAATCAAAACGAGAAAGCCATCATATTCTGCGCCAATCAAGGACATGCTGCATTGGTTCGGGATTTGGTGAACCAATTTGCCAAGAGTAAGGACCCATTTTATTGTGTGCGGGTAACTGCGAATGATGGTGATGAGGGAGAACGCTTGTTGCGAGAATTTCAAGACAATGAGAAGACCTTACCTACAATTCTGACTACCTCACAAAAGTTATCTACGGGTGTGGATGCACGGAACATTCGAAACATCGTATTACTACGCCCTGTCAACTCCATGATTGAGTTTAAGCAGATTGTAGGGCGAGGGACAAGAGTATTTGATGGCAAAGAGTTCTTTACCATCTATGACTATGTGGATGCTTACAAGCATTTCAGCGACCCTGAATGGGATGGAGAGCCAATCGAACCCCCAACAGGTGGAACCATAGAATCCACGCCTATACCTCCAAAAGAGCCTAAAGTTGAAACAGGACCTCCGGGGGAACCTTCCCCTAAGAAGCCTAAGATTAAGGTCAAACTTCGCAATGGGAAGGAACGAGAGATTCAGCACATGATTTCAACTTCCTTTTGGAGCGCTGATGGCAAGCCAATATCGGCAGAAGAGTTCTTAAACAATCTATTTGGTGAATTACCCAAGCTCTTCAAAGACGAGGAAGAGTTGCGGAAACTATGGGGTAACCCATTGACTCGAAAGATTTTGTTGGAGAACTTGGATGCTGCAGGCTTCCCTAAGGATGACTTACTCACGCTACAGCGATTGGTAGATATGGAGAAGAGTGACCTGTACGATGTCTTGGAATATGTCTTCAATGGGGATTACATTGCCATGACTCGAGAGGCAAGAGCTAAGGCTGCAGAGGCTACTATTTTTGCCTTGCTTAATGACAAGCAAAAGGAGTTCATCTCGTTTGTCTTGAGCAAGTACATTGAGACAGGAGTGGAAGAACTTGACCAAGAGAAGCTCCCAATCCTACTTACCAACAAGTACCAATCCTTGGAGGACGCGAAGGATATTCTAGGTGATGTTGCCAACATCAGCAGGCTATTCATCGAATTCCAAGCGCATTTGTATAAGCAAAGGGCGGCTTAGGGTTATTGTTAATCAAAAATCAACTCAATATGGATCAAGAATTTGAAGAGTTTAAAAAAAAACAGAAGAAAAGTAGGGAGGGATTAATTACTATTGGGATATTTTTTATGATGTTAGGTTCTTTTTTAATTTATATAGATTGGATAATTATAGGTACTAGTCAAATATGTATTGGGTTATTTTTCCTATTTGGTTTAGTTGCCGTTAGTGCTTCCAAACAAGCATTCCTGAAACAGAAAAGTTTGGAACAAAAAAAAATTGAAGAAAAAATAAAGTTAGAAAAAGCAGAAAAAGAAAAGAATAATGCTGAAAAACAAAAACTTCAAAAAGTAGAAGAGACCATAAAAATCATTGATGCCAATCTTGATAAATTAATTTCAATAGACTTCCCTAAGCCTACCTCATTTAAGAACAATATCACTGATAATGAGCAGACAATTATTGAGAAATCAGGTGTAGACGTTATTCAAAAATTTGTTCGAATTTCCACTTTTCTCCATGATGCGCATAGAAATCTAGAAAATGTTAGAGAGAGCATGAGAGAAGAATTAGATCCAAAACAATTGCTAGACGATGTCAAATGGAGAATGGAAAAAGAAAAAAATCCAAGTCTAGATGATTTAAGTGAGAAGTTAGGGCGATTAGCTTCAGGAGATTACAGAGATACGTCTGCTGATGGATTGTTAAAAGAGTTGTTAAAGTTTTCCAATAAGTTAGTCCCTGTTTTTTCTAAAGAAATAACTCAGGTTGCCTATTTGGAGGCAATGGCGAATAGCATGTTGATTTTCTTATTAAACAATAAGCAAATTCTATTCTACGAAATTCTAGAAGTTTTTGATAAAATTGGTGCTTTAGACTCTAGTTGGCAAAAAATGATCAGTTATAAGATGGATAGGATTGAGAATAAACTTGATCTTCTTAATGGAAGTTTGCTTGACCTTAATGATAAATTAGACGGTCTTCTAGATAAAAATGAGGCAATTATTAATTCATTAGATTCTGTTGACTCTAGTATTAAGTCAAATAATTTATTGCAAGCAATTACTGCTTATCAGACCTATAGAATTAATAAAAAAACAAAAAAATTAGAATAACCCTATGTTGGGATTTAAAACAAGGTAAATGAAATTCGGTAAGACGATCAAAATATTCCTCATTGATGGAGAACCCAATGGACGTATGAGCTGTGAGCTTTCCAATTGGTCGGGTAAGGCGTATAAAATTCCACGTATTAAGGTAAAGGAATGTTCTGACCGAGATGACTTAACTAGCACAGGGGTTTATTTGCTGTTTGGCAAAGATGATTTAGGCAAGGATCAGGTTTACATTGGTGAAGCCGAATCCATATTAAAGCGGCTAAACCAACAACTAAGTCAAAAAGATTTTTGGAATGAAGCCATCGTATTCATCAGTAAGGATGAAAACTTAAATAAGGCTCACATAAAGTACTTGGAGAACCGACTGCATGACATTGCAAAGCGTGCAGGTCGATATACCGTTGATAATTCCATAATCCCTACTCAATCTTCGATTTCAGAGTCTGATAGAGCAGAGATGGAGGAATTCATTGATTACATCAAATTGTTGGTTAATACACTTGGCCATAAGGTGTTCGATGAGAAAAGGGAGTTTAGGCCAAAGCAAAAGCAAGAATCATTTTTCATTAAGGCAGCCCGTGGAGCAGAGGGGCAGGGAGAGCTAACCTCAGACGGATTTGTGGTCTTCAAAAGTTCTAAAGCAGCGGCAACCTTTGTTAATTCAATTACCCCAAATTTTGTTGCCTTAAGACAAAAATTAATAGATGAAGGCGTACTTGTTGATAGGGGAGAACACTTTGAGTTCTCTGATGATTACATTTTCAGTAGTCCATCTACTGCTGCTGCTATAGTGATGGGCCGTAATGCCAATGGGTTAACGGAGTGGAAAACTAAAAATGGAAAAACGTTAAAAGAATCTGAATCAAATGAAAAGGATACTACGACTCTATAAGTATCGTTTTGACTAAATCAATACATGTGAAATGCTTGAAGTCAATTTTTATAAATTACCTATCTTGAGTAGGCTTTGTATCATTCTCCTTATTACGAGTTCCATTTTTACCACAAAAGTCTTTGCTCAAGATTATGGTAACAAGGTTGATCCCTTAAAGCTTTGTATAGCCATTCAAGCAAACAACTTTATTTCAGACGCTGAAGCTGAAAATGCGCTTGATAGAATATTGTCAGTCATAGGTGCTTCGAAAAGATTTGTCCTTCAGCCATGTGACAACATTGATAATGCGGTTGCAGTGTCCTACAAAGGGGTTAGGTATATTCTCTACGATAAAGAATTCATGAATTCAGTCAGTAGTGGGAATAATTGGAGCAACTTATTCATTCTAGCGCATGAGGTCGGTCACCATATCAATGGCCATAGTTTGGACTTGGTTCTTTATGCAACTGAAACTGTTGAGGCTGCAACCTTAGCAAGTAGAAGACAACAAGAACTAGAAGCAGATGAATTTGCAGGCTTTATCTTAGGTAAACTAGGTGCATCTTTGCCCCAAACAAAGCAAGCAGTTAACCTTTTAGCAACTGATAATGATGATACTTATTCATCGCACCCTTCAAAGTCCAAAAGGTTGGCAGCGATTAGTTTGGGATTTAATAATGCCAACCATAATTTAGACCCCTCCGTTGGATCAACAAGCTCAAAATCTTTTTTAGAATATCACAATAGAGGATTCAATAAGTATAAAGAGAAAGATTACTATGGAGCGATTGCAGATTTTAACACGGCTATTGAAATCAACCCTAATTTTGATTTCTCTTATCACATGAGGGGGGCAGCGAAGGCTAGATTAAAAGATTATAATAGTGCGATTGCTGATTTCAATTTAGCACTAAATATTGAGCCTAATGACGAACTTTCGATTTGGGAGAGAGGTAAGGCAAAATTTGAAGTAAGTGATTACTACGGAGCGATTGCAGATTTTAACACGGCTATCGAAATTGATCCAAAAAATAAATATTATTATTATAACAGAGGTAGGTCAAAGGCTATGTTGAAAGATCACAGCGGTGCAAAAATGGATTTTAATAAAGCAATCGAGATCAATCCACGTGATGATTATTCTTATTTTGAAAGAGCTATTTCAAATTTTGAATTGAAGGATTACAATGGAGCAATTGCGGATTATAATAAAGTGATTGAACTTGTTCCCAACCTACCTGAGGCATATTACAATAGGGCTTCTGCAAAATTGAGAGTTAATGATTATTCAGGTGCTTGTAAAGATGCTCGAAAAGCAAAAGAATTAGGCTATAATTTAGCAAATGAGTTAATCAATAAATCATGTTATTAAGTTGGGTCCTTTTGATTTTTTCTCATCTGATCAAAATTTGACTACATTTAACCATAAAAAATATTTTTAATTTAATCCTTTTCTTAAAATGAAAACAATATTACTAGTCCTCTCTTTTTTCATTGTTTGTGAAAGCTTCTCTCAGATAACGGTTAATGATTTAGGTAAAAAGACTTACCGACAGGTAAGAGCTGTTGAGACTGTTTCTCCTTGTGAAGATGATGATCGGATTGTGACCTATTGCGTAGCAGACGGAAGTAGGCTTTCCTATTTGTTTAAGGGAGGTATTCTTGATCAAATAATGACCATGACAGCATTTGCAACTCAGGCTGCAGCGGAAAGGCAACTTGAAAGGGAAATAGCTGAAGCAAAATCATCACTTGGGGTTGAACCCTTTATGGTTGGAGGTCAAACTTTATTTAATACTCTTGATAGTCCGATTTATGTAAGTTATGCTGTTACTGTAGTTAATCAAACTTATTACATGGTCCACCTGATTGGAAAGAAATAGAAATTAATCATACTTGATTTGCAAGCTAACTAACAACCTGTTAAATCTGAATAACGTTTTCTAGAGAACTATTTTATACAACCAAACCATATAGTTATGAGATTTTTACCAATCCTTGTCATCCTAATTGCTTTCTCAAGCTGCGTAACCCTAGAGTTGTACCCTGTCAAAGGCCCATCATCTGCACAAGTGCCTATCACTGTAATTAAAGCTAAAGCCAAGGGTGTTATGGGTAATAGTGGTAAGGTTAGTCTAACCATGCCTGATGGCGAAGTTTGCAAGGGAAGATGGTCTTCTACTGCAGGTGTCAAAGGGTCAAGAAATAATGTTGGGTTGCTTGTTGACTATGGACAAGAGCTAGGTCTATCGCCGAGAGGTAATGAAAACAGGGGATACGCTATGGCTGTAGGCAATAAAGGAACATCCATGGAGATTGAATTCCTAACAGGTGCAGGAACTGCCCACGGATTTGGAGTTGCTAAAGATAACAAGGGTAATGTTTACAGAGTATTGTTTTAAACCATTAGTTTAAATATACTAATTTAAATACCTGATAATCATTAATTTATTAATGTTAATATTGAGTGTAATGTTTAGGTTGATTTCCCTTTGTTAGGGGCTACCCCTTGTCTTCAAGTGTCTAAATATTTTTTGTGAAGGGTCAAGGATTGTTAGGATACAGGAGTGAACTCCCATATCCTAACAATTCTCATATCCTCACTTTTACTTTTTCATGTACATGTCATGCCCCTTCTTGTAAATCTCACCCATTTCTAACAGAACCTTGATGTATCTATCGGCAGTCTTTGACGGAATCGTTTTCTCTGAGGCAATTTCAAGGTAAACCTTTCGATTAAACTCAGGAGGCAAATCTTCTAAGAACTTTTCCATCAGATTCTTCCTAGGTGTGTTTTGTCTCTCCAAGGTCAGCTCACACTCTTGCAATGGGAAGATCGTATTGGTAGAGCGCAGCAGTATTCGGGACGCGGACTACGGTTCTTGCTACACCATCAAGAAGTACGAAAGCACCAAGAGCGAGGATGCGGAAGTCCGGAAGCAAGAATTAATTATCCTCAAGCAGTTGACTACTTTCGATAGCTACTTTCAGATTGCACAAATCTTCATTCGGATAATGCAGAGCAATATTTTTTGGTGCAGTTAATTTTAAGATCGAAAAAAAATATTCTTAGATAAGTAACATTAGGTATCAAACCTAATTAACCTATTTGTTTTAGGAAGAAGTTGGTCGTCTAATTACTTTAAATGTGTGAAGCAAATAAAGAAAGAGGGTATAAATGCTCCTGTATTCTTTATGAAACCTAGTTCAATGAAATTTCACTTTAATTCGATCAATTATGAAGGAAATCACTAGAAAACTCAAGTTTATCTCGTTGCTGGGTGTAGT
>JACCDV010447165.1_pt1 | contig 11405 bp, 10 predicted proteins | sample 7446131 | NCBI WGS metagenome assembly JACCDV01 (sample SAMN15323448, study PRJNA562643) | freshwater metagenome | isolation source: river surface water | place: USA:Blue River Watershed | collected 2017-08-17
CTTTGTATGAAGGTCCAATTTTAGTTGTATCTTGTGAGTGACAAGTCATACATCCTGATTTGGTCATTAATTTGTTTGCAGTATCACTTGTTAAAGTAGCTGCTTGAATTGATGTTACAGCTGACAAAAGACATGTTATTAGTAAAACTCTCATCTCATTCTCCTTAATAAAAATTTAGATAGACAGAAAAAGTCCATATTAGTCAAAAATAACTTTATTATAACTTAAATAGCATAAATATGACGTATGTCATATTTATACCAAATAACTATTATTATCATATTGGATGTAGCTTTATTCGATAAGTAGTAGAATATAAAAGAAAAGTGATCTGGATCAAATATTAACCAACAAACGGGAGATGTTCACATGCTATCAAAAAAAGGTGCGAAGTATTTCTTCTTGATTGGGACATTGTTTTTCGGAATGATTTTCGTAGGACTTTCTTACGATACCTTGAAACAAATACCCAAGCAAACACGTGCAGAAAACCTAACCCCACAGGTAATCCACGGGAAGAATCTTTTTGACAAAAATAACTGTATGGGGTGCCACACTTTATTAGGTGAAGGAGCGTATTATGCCCCAGAACTGACAAAAGTTTATGAAACTAAGGGACCAGACTGGATTAAAGCGATGCTGGTTGATCCAGAGCAAGTTTATCCAGGGGCTCGTAAAATGGTGAAGTACAACATGTCACCAGAAGATCAAGAAGCGATGGTCGCATTCTTAAAATGGGTGAGTGAAATTGATACTAACGGTTATCCAGCTAAACCTGTAAACCAATAGTAAAGGACGGATACAATGAAATTTAAATCACAGAGAATAGCATATAATTTTTTCGCTTTTTCAATGCTACTTCTTTTCTTACAAATCTGTTACGGCTTTATTATGGGATTTGCGAGGATTGGAATGGATGGACTTCATGAATGGATTCCATTTAACGTAGCAAGAACAACACATACTAATTTATTAGTTGTTTGGCTTTTATCAGGATTTATGGGAGCAGCCTACTATATCATCCCTGAAGAAAGTGATCGTGAATTAGAATGGCCTTGGCTGGCACAAATTCAGTTTTGGTCACTAGCTGTAGTTGCAGTTAGTGCTGTTATTGGATTTCACTTTGGATGGTGGGAAGGACGTAAGTTTTTAGAGATCCCAAGAGAGCTTGACTACTTAGTTGTGGTTAACGTTTTATCTTTCATTGCTAACTTAGCAATGACTTTATGGAAATCTCCTCGTAAGACAACCACTTCTGGAATTTTATTCTTCGGTCTTTTGGCCGCAGCATTGTTTTACCTTCCTGGTATGATTCATGATGATAACCAAACTATCGATTCGTTCTGGAGATGGTGGGTTGTTCACTTATGGGTTGAGGGTGTTTGGGAACTTATCATGGGTGGTATCCTTTCATTCTTATTAATTAAATTAACTGGTATCGATCGTGAGATCATTGAGAAATGGCTTTACGTTATTGTTGGCTTAACTTTCTTATCTGGTATTTTAGGAATTGGTCACCACTATTACTTTATCGGAACTCCAAATTACTGGTTATGGATTGGTGGATTTTTCTCTGCACTAGAGCCACTGGCATTCTTAGGGATGGCGGTTTTTGCCATCACTATGGCCAATAAAGGTGGTCGAAACCATCCAAATAGATTGGCACTTAAATGGTCAATTGCTTGTTCGGTACTAAGTTTCGTTGGAGCAGGGTTCTTAGGATTTGCTCACACTCTTCCACAAATTAACGTTTGGACTCACGGAACTCTTGTAACTGGTATGCACGGTCACTTAGCTTTCTGGGGAGCGTATGCTTGTTTAGTCTTAGCGATTATGGCTTATGCCACTCCACAAATTACCGGTAGAAAACTTTATAATAGTCCAGTGGCAGAGTTTGCATTCTGGGCATCTAATATCGGTATGGTGGCGATGACTACTGCAATGGGTGTCGCTGGAGTTGCTCAAGTTGTACTTGAGCGCAGAATGGGAATGGACTTCTTAGCAGTGCAAACTGAAATTGAACCACATTTTATTGGGTTCTTGCTTGCTGGAACTTTATTTTTATCTGGAATTTTAGCTTACATTTACATGTTTATTAAATCTGGTTTACCAAGAGAAACTGTTGGTGAGATTTACGAATAACTTTTTTTGCCTGAGGACACTATTATGAATCGCCCATTTTATACAACTGTGAAGAATGAAGAAGAGATTTTTAAAAAATGTCATCAGGCAAAATTGCCATTGATTTTAAAAGGACCAACTGGCTGTGGTAAATCGCGTTTTGTCGACGCCATGGCCTTTGATCTTAAGCTTCCTATTATTACAGTTGCCTGTAATGAGGATACTTCAGCGACGGACTTAATCGGTAGATTTTTAATTAAGGGAAATGAAACCGTTTGGCAGGATGGGCCATTAACTCGTGCCGTAAAAACCGGGGCGTTACTCTATCTCGACGAAGTAGTAGAGGCTAGGGAAGATGTTATTGTGCTTATCCACTCGCTGTCTGATTATAGAAGAATTTTATATATTGATGCTACATCTGAAAGTATCCATGCACCTGATAGTTTTCAACTTATATTAAGTTATAATCCAGGTTATCAAAAATCCTTTAAAGACTTAAAGCCTTCGACAAAGCAACGTTTTGTCTCAATTGAGTTTGATTACGCTAAACCTGACATTGAAGCAAAAATTGTCATGGCCGAAAGTGGTTTAGAAGAAAGGATGAGCAAATCATTGGTTATGTTGGCAAATAAAATACGTGCTTTGCATGAATTAAGTCTTGCCGAGAGCGTTTCCACTCGTTTGCTTGTTAACGCTGCAATCTTAATTAAGTCTGGGGTTGAGGCACGTTCTGCCTGTGAAGTCGCGATATCAAATTCTTTAAGTGATGATCGCGATGTCATTAAGGCCATTAACGAATTAGTTTCGTTGTATCTATAAGAAGAATCACTAAATATTCATTTTTGGTGAATAAAGAGTGTGTATGAGTTTTGATGAGAGTTTGTTTTCATTTTTTTATAAATTAAGAAAACGACGAAAAATTGAATTAAATGAAAAAAGAAAAATTGATGCACAGGCAGTCGAACTAGAGCAAGTTAAAGAAGAATTATCATTTTTTGCTTCTGCTATTTTTCAAGCACCAATGGAAATTCGCTCAACTAATGGCTTGGCCTACCAAAGTTCAAACAAGCTCTTTCTCCCTGGCTATGTTGCCAGTGAAAATCTAAGTGAAAAAAATTTTTTATTCTATAAAATTCTCATTCTACATCTTTATGGAAGTTATCTATATTACCGAGAAAATCCTTGGCAATTAAACCCTGCCAATAATAATGATTTTGCCTCCTTTGAAATGATTTATTTAAGAAAACGAGAAATTCAGAATTTTTTAATGTCACTATTTCCCAATTATTCTTCTTTGTTTAATGAACTAACCCTTCATTGGAATAATGGAGAGTTAAAAAATACCAAAATGGAAGAGTTTCAAAAAATACAATCACTAGAATATGGTTTTTGTCGTTTTGGGATATTTGGAGGCACTCCAAAGGAAACCACCATTGTATCGGGGGGGAATTCTGAAAGTGAACTTCGAGAAGCTTTACCTGATGCTAAAACAGAATTAATTAATAAAAAGACCCATCAAATTAACAAGCTTAATCTCGACGAAAATAAAGAAAATATTGGTCAGGATGTTTTTAGTCATTTTGAAAAACTTGAAACCTTAGAAGAGTTTAGTGGTGTTCAGCGCGAGATGGATGGGGAAGATGAGCTTTCCATGCATGGAGATGCTTTAGATGAGCTAAATTTACAAGAAGTTATTCGCAGCGGGAAAAAGGCACAGTCACTTTATCGAACAGAGCTTGATATGGGCTTTGAGCTCGCTGATCAAGTGGGCACAGAGAGTGAAATAAAACAATTAACTTACTTCTATGATGAGTGGGACTATCAAAAAAGAAGCTATAAGAAAAAATGGTGTGCTGTACAAGTCGAAAATTATCAGAAAAAACCTTTAAAAACTTCTGATGTCGAAAATATAAGTCCTAAAAAACCTTTTGCTGTCTTAATAAAAGAAAGAAAAAACGAAATCGAAAATATCAAAAAAAAGCTATTAAGAGTTTCAAGTTTATATGTGAAACGAAAAAAACTTTATGATGGTAGATATGTTGATATTGATAATTATATTAGAAATTTTACAAGGCTCTCTCAAAACCTTTCATCAGATGGCAGAAATTATCTGGACCTCTTTAAAAAGAATCGCGATCTTTGTGTTCTCATTTTAGTCGAGAATAGTTTGTCGGCAGATTCCTGGGTTCAGAATAAAAGAGTTTTAGATTTAAGCCTAGAGTCACTATTGCTTTTTGGTGAAGCCGTTGAAACTTTTAATGACCCCATCATGGTGGCCGGGTTTTCATCAAACACAAGAAGTTCATGTAAGTTTTCTATCTGGAAGGATTTTTTAGGTAATTGGAACAATTTTGTAGATATTGCTGATGAAATTACACCTGAAGGATACACACGAATTGGACCAGCGATTCGGCATGCGAGAGAAATTCTTTTAAAGCGCACTGAAAAGAAACGAGTCTTACTTATTTTAACAGATGGAAGACCTACAGATTATGACCGCTATGAAGGAGTGTATGGATTATCTGATGTTCGTAAATCCATTGAGGAATGCGAACGAGATGGAATTATTCCTTTTGCGATAGCTGTTGACCCTTCAGCCAAACAATATTTACCAAAGTTGTTTGGAAGTGGAAATTATAGCATTTTACAAAATATTTCAAAACTACCAGATATCCTAACTTCTCTTTACATCAAAATATCTAAAAAATAATTGAAGGAATCATGAAAAATTTTATTAAAAAAGTAGCAACTGGCCCAAAAGGAAATGAAGATTTAAGTTTTGAAGAATCACAAATGGCCATGGAATATCTTTTATCAAAGAATATTAGCGATGTGGAAAAGGCTAGTTTTTTAGTTGGTTGGAGATTAAAGCCTGAGACAATTGAAGAATATCGAGGAGCTTTATCTGTTATTTTAAATAAAACAAAAAAACAATCTATCGCCAATAGTTTTGAGCTTGGTTTTCCCTTTGATGGAAAAAATGATTCGCCTTATTTGTTTCCGGTTACCGCGAAGATATTAAATAGGGTTGGAGTAAATTTAGTTGTGACAGGGGATGATTTAATTCCAGCTAAAGATGGAGTGACGACTAAAATGCTTCATCTTGAACTTCTGAAAAGAGGGAAGCAACAGTATTATTATTATTTTGATCGAAGTGAATATTTAACAGATTTCAGTAACCTAACTGAAGTGAGAAATCTCATTGGTCTTCGAACCGCCTTAAATACTTTAGAAAAAATTTCATTGGTGGGAGAAAGTCAGTTTGGAGCAACTGGAGTTTTTCATAAACCTTATGTTGAAAAATATGCTTCTATTTTTGAAGATAGATTATCACGTTTTCTTTTAGTTTCTGGCAACGAAGGTGCTCCAGAAGTTGCTAAAAAATCTAAGTACTGGATTGTTGCAAATGGATTAAGGGAAGAATTTCTTGTTGATCCACAAGAGTTTGGAATTGATCCCATAAACCGAGATAATGGCTATTCAATAAACGACCATTTAGTCCTAGCAGAGGATCCTCCTGAAAATATTTGGAATTTGGCATGTCTCAATGCTGCTCTTTATCTTTTTGTGATGAAGCCTGAAAGTTCACTTGTTGATAATTTCCAATTTTTAAAAGGTCGTTGTAAATGAAAAATTTAACTTTAACGAAGAAAATTATATTAGTCCTGATTCCTTTGTATTTAACAATTATTACCTTAAGCTATTTTACCTTAAGGGATTTTAGAAATAATGAAATTAGTGGAGAGAAAGTTTTAAAAGGTGCTTTGGCGTTTAAGGAGACATCTCATCTCATTCATGAGTTACAAAAAGAAAGAGGAAAATCAATTTTATATATCAATAATAAAATTGAACAGAGCGAACTAAGCTCGCATCGAGAGCTGGTTTCAAAATATCATCAACAAACACTTGATTTAATCAAGCCCATTGATTTTAGCGGGAAAGATGACCTGGTGAACATAATTAATGGGGACTTATCTATTATTCGAAAATTAGTAGATGAAAAGGCAAAAGCCATTGAGATCGCTTCTGCATATGGAAAATACATTGATCAGTTGATCTTTATGCAAACAAAGATATTTGAACTATCAGGTTTTGAGGGAAAAGAAAGTCGACTTAAAAGTTTAGTAATTTTTGAGCAATCAAAAGAACAATTAGGTCGTTTGCGCGCTCTTTTAAACGGTGTTTTTGCTTCCGATTTACCAAGGGAATCAAAGGATAGAGACTTGGTGCAAAAATTATTAACATCTTTTATCGTTGGTTCAGAGTCACCGGGATTGATTATTTCTAAAAAATCTCAAGATGATATAAAAAATATTTTAAATTCGCCTGAATGGAAAATGGTGTTAACAGGTTATGAGACTTTTTTAAGTAAATACCAAGAGGGGAAGTACGGAGTCTCTGCTACTGATTTTGCTAAAGCGATTACCTTTAATATCGATGCCATCTATGGAATCATCTCCTTTGAATTAGATGAAAATATAAATAATTTAATGAGTATTGAAACTCAATTACAACGCTCGTTTTATATTCTTAATGGTGTGATTTTTTCCATTTTTCTTATCGTTACTTTCGTGGTCTTTTTAGTGATCAAACAACTTGTTGGGGATTTAAAAAATCTAGGTCATCTTCTGAATGAACAATCAAAAAAAGTAGAAAATTCTTCAGCGACACTTTCGGCATCGGCCGAACAACTTTCACAATCCACAACAGAACAGGCAGCTTCTTTACAAGAAACTTCGGCTTCAATTGAAGAAGTGAGTTCGATGATTTTAACCACGAAGGATAATGCCACAAATTCTATCGAGTTAGTGAGAAAGGGGATACAAAGTGTTTCTTTGGGGTCCAATTTAATTCGTGAGATGAGAGAAGGCATGGATAAAATTCAAGAGTCAAATAATCTACTTCTTGAGAAAGTTAACCAATCAGTAAAAGATACTGAAAATGTCCTCACAATCATTGCAGAAATTAACTCAAAAACAAAAATCATTAACGACATTGTTTTTCAAACGAAATTACTTTCTTTTAATGCCTCAGTCGAAGCGGCAAGAGCTGGAGAGCATGGAAAAGGATTTTCAGTTGTAGCCGAAGAAATTGGGAAATTGGCCCAAGTCTCTGGCGATGCGGCCCATGAAATAGCTGATATGTTGGCCAAGAGTACTGATGAAGTAAAAAAGATTACGGTCACGACAAAAGAAAATACTCAATTGGCACTAACGAATTCAGATCAACGAGTGCAAGATGGAATTAAGATTTCTAGTGAATGCCAAAAAGTCTTTAAAGAAGTAACAGAAAGTATTCAAGAGATTTCTTCTATTGTTGGTGCTATCAATTTGGCCACCGAAGAGCAGTCAAGTGGGGTTTCAGAGGTTACTAAAGCAATAGGTCAGTTAGATCAAGTGGCACAACAAAATGCTCAAAGCGCTCAACTTACTTCGCAAACATCTGAAGATCTTTTAGGGCTTTCAAAGGAACTTGAAGCACAAATATTGCGTTTGAATAAGCTTGTTGTGGGATAGTTTGTCTTAAAACTCGACATTGCGCACTGGGTTGTTTTTGGTTTTTTAGGTTTAAGTGATTTTTCATGAGATAGATCAAGTTATTTTCGGTAAAATCACTTACAATCTAATTATATTTGATCAAGAATTCAGGAAACAATAATGAATAACAGCAAAAAGAAAACCACCTTTAGTTTAGAAACTTGCCTAGAAGGTAAAATCTCTAACGAGTGGATGATTGTTCTTAAAAATTTAACTTCGAATCAAAAATTTAAAAAAAACGATCGCATTATTGAAGAAGGAGCTCCGGTAAAGGGCTTTTATTTCATTATTTCTGGTAAAGTAAAAATTGTTACTTCGATTTATGAAGGACAAGAAAGAATTCTAAGACTTTCGCATACAGGGAATCTCATGGGACATAGAGCGATTAGTGCAAGCACTTATCCTGTGTCGGCCATTGCCTTAACTGATGTAGAAGTAACATTTATACCAACAGATGTTTTTTTGAAGATGATTGGTCAAAATCCAAATTTCGCCATTTATCTAGTTGAATTTATCGCTCGTGACTTAAGGGAAACCGAAGAGCGTATGAAGAGTATGATCCATAATGATGTAATCGTGCGTATTGCGCTTATTCTTTGTCTGCTTATTGATTCTTATGGATATGATGAAGAAGTGAAGGGGCAATTACATTTCACCTTACCACGCTCGGATATGGCCAATATGGCCGGAACTTCTTATGAGAGCGTGATTCGAACATTATCAAAGCTTGAGGATATGAAACTTATTCGTTTAGAGAAGAAAAATATCATCGTGCTTAAAGAATCAGGCTTAAGAAAAATTTCTAAAGAAAAAAGTAGATTGTAAAAAAATCAATTATGATCATTGTCATATTATGAAAGTTTGATATATCAAACAAAGTTTAATATCTTTTTCTAAGAGGTATTTAATATGTCGGTGCAAGAATTTGAAGCTCTCTTTAAAACATCAATTCAAAGACTAACCTTTATCCATGAAGCTCCGCTTTTTTACGAAGGGCAATTTTTATCAGGAGTCTATTTCATCAAAAAAGGTAAGGTCTTTTTTACCAAGAAAAAAACTATTCAACGTAGCTTATGTGAAAATCATATCATTGGGATTGGACCAATTATGAATAGTGAAGAAGCCAATCAAAATGCAATTGTCGAAAAAAATTCTGAAATTTTATTCGTGAGTAAAATTGAAGCATTAAAAAAGATGAAACAATTATCAATTAGCTTATAAATTCCACCCCCTGGTTTCAGGTGCTATTACAAACATCTATGATGTCCGTCATATAATCTCTTTGTGTTTCTTTTTATATTTAACTCATATGGGGGAAATATGAAAAAACCAATAGAAGAATTTACGGTTAAAGATGCATTTGAGTTATCAATTCAAATTGAGCTGGAAGCAAAAGAGCGCTATGAAGATTTTTCTCGTCAAATCGGAAGTACTGAACCAGGTGATGCCGGTGATTTTTTTTCTCAAATGGCGCGCAATGAATCTAGGCATGCTGAAGATTTAATTAATAAATGCATTGATCTTTTCGGTGTATTAAGACCTGAAATTTTTATTGAAGATTATTATGAATATGTTGAAGTTGAAGCACCGTCTTTTGATAAAGCATCAAGCTTTATGTCGGCGCGAGAAGCTCTTAATGTGGCTAAAGAATCTGAAATAAAAGCCTATCAATTCTACAAGAAATTTTCCGATGTTTGTCAGGATAAAGAAGCAAAAGCATTTTTTATCGAATTAATGAATGAAGAAGAAGAGCACAGAAAGTTAGTAGAAGCCCAATTAGAAAAATTATCTGATGACGGTCAACCAACTAGAAGTAGCGATGATATTGATGAACCAAATGGTTTATAGGAGTTTTTATGAGTACATATATGAAGCATCAGTTAAACGTAGCTGGTAAGTGGTTTACGACTCATCCTGATGATGATTCAGGTGAAGGGTGCATTGCTTGTAATGTTTGTTATACAGGTGCCCCTGAACTTTTTAAAGATGATGAAGATGGCAATGGATATATCTTTAAGCAACCTGAAACAGAAGCAGAGATCGAATTAATGAACGAGCAAGTGGATGCTTGCCCGGTAAATTCAATAAAGTCAGAGGAATAAATATATGCAAACAGAACAACTAGAAAGCGTCGTCGTAAGATTTTCTGGAGATTCTGGTGATGGGATGCAATTAACTGGAACACAGTTCTCTAATACATCAGCATCAATGGGAAATGATATTTCTACTTTTCCAGATTACCCATCAGAAATTCGCGCTCCTCAAGGAACGATTGCCGGTGTCTCAGGATTTCAAGTTCATATTGGAGCCACCGAAATTAATACACCAGGGGATGATGTCGATATGTTAGTCGCCATGAATCCTGCTGCCTTAAAGGCCAATTTGGACTCGGTAAAACCAGCTGGGTATATTGTTGTGAATGCTGATGCATTTACAGAAAATAATATAAAAAAAGCAGGGTATCTCAATAATCCACTAGAAAGTGGAGAGTTAGATAAATACCGAGTACTAAAAGTCCCTGTTTCTTCACAAACTCAAGCGACATTGGCCACTTTAGATTTAGATTCAAAGTCTAAAGATAAATGTAAAAATTTTTATGCCCTAGGCGTGACTTACTTTTTATATGGTAGAAGTCTAGAGCCAACAATTAAATGGATTGAAGAAAAATTTAAAAATAAACCCATTGTTAAAGAAGCTAATATTTTAGCGTTAAAATCAGGGCGTAATTTTGCAGAAACTTCTGAATTTGTGGTTTCCAAGTACGTAGTACCTGAAGCTAAAATCGAAGCTGGAAATTATCGACAAGTAAACGGTAATCAAGCAACTGCTTGGGGATTGATGCGAGCTTCGGAGGCATCTGGATTAGATTTATTTTTAGGAAGCTATCCAATTACGCCGGCCACAGATATCTTGCATGAGCTTTCGAAACATAAAAATTTACCCGTTGTTACTTTTCAAGCCGAAGATGAGATCGCTGGAATTTGTTCTGCAATTGGTGGTGCATTGGCCGGAAAATTAGCAGTGACGACCACCTCTGGTCCAGGAATGGCGCTTAAGACTGAAGCTCTAGGCTTAGCTGTAACCTTAGAAATTCCATTGGTCATCGTGAATGTACAAAGAGGTGGACCATCGACTGGCTTACCAACTAAGACTGAACAATCAGATTTAAATCAAGCCATCTTTGGAAGAAACGGAGAAGCGCCTATTGTTGTGGTAGCAGCCTCAAGACCAAGTGATTGTTTTGAAATGGCCTATGAAGCCGCCAGAATAAGTTTAGAGCATATGACACCAGTGATTCTTTTAACCGATGGCTTCATTGCTAATGGAGCAGAGCCTTGGAAAATTCCAGATTTTAATCATTCATTTAAAAAAATTAGAACCCATTTAATTGACCCAGAAAAGTCTGACCCAGCCTCAACAAAATGGACTCAAAGAGAACAGGAAACTTTGGCACGTAAATGGATTGTTCCAGGTATGAAAGGATTTGAGTACCAAATTGGTGGATTAGAAAAAGATATCGATAAGGGCTGTGTCTCTCATAATCCCCACAATCATCAAAAGATGTCAGATTTAAGAGAAGAGAAACTTCAGTTAGTTGCCAACAATATTCCAGATCAAACGATCTTAGGAGAAGTCACGGGAGATGCTTTAGTTGTGAGTTGGGGCGGAACCTATGGTGCAGTTTATATGGCAGTTAAAAACTTACAAAAACGAGGATTGAAGGTTTCTCATATGCATATGAAGTA
>JACCDV010765400.1_pt1 | contig 11403 bp, 10 predicted proteins | sample 7446131 | NCBI WGS metagenome assembly JACCDV01 (sample SAMN15323448, study PRJNA562643) | freshwater metagenome | isolation source: river surface water | place: USA:Blue River Watershed | collected 2017-08-17
AAGGAATGGCATATCTTCAACAGGGAGAATCTTTGAGATAACACCCTTGTTACCGTGGCGACCAGCGAGCTTGTCACCATCTTGAATCTTGCGCTTCTGTGCAACGTAAACGCGCACGAGCTGGTTAACACCTGCTGGAAGTTCGAAGCCTTCTTCTGATTCGAAGATCTTTACGCCGATAACCTTGCCTGATTCACCGTGTGGAACCTTGAGAGATGTATCGCGAACTTCACGTGCCTTCTCACCGAAGATTGCACGGAGCAAGCGCTCTTCTGGTGTGAGTTCAGTTTCTCCCTTAGGAGTTACCTTTCCAACCAAGATATCGCCTGGGACAACATCTGCACCTACGCGAATGATTCCGCGCTCATCGAGATCTGCAAGGACCTCTTCTGAGACGTTAGGGATATCGCGGGTGATCTCTTCAGCACCGAGCTTTGTATCGCGGGCATCGACTTCGTACTCTTCAATGTGAATTGAGGTAAGTACATCGTCCTGCACGAGGCGCTGTGAAAGGATGATCGCATCTTCGTAGTTGTGGCCTTCCCATGACATAAATGCCACGAGGAGGTTCTTACCAAGAGCCATCTCGCCGTTCTCAGTACAAGGACCATCTGCGATAACAGATCCCACTTCAACCTTCTGGCCCTTAGAAACTACGACCTTCTGGTTGTAAGAGGTTCCCTGGTTTGAGCGAGAGAACTTACGGAGTGTGTATGTCTGGTATGAGCTGTCATCTGCCATGACTGTTACCTCATCAGCAGATACTTCAGTAACAACACCTGACTTTGTTGCAGTAATTACATCGCCAGCATCTACTGCAGCGCGGAATTCCTGACCTGTACCAATAAATGGAGCCTCAGCGCGCATCAATGGAACAGATTGGCGCATCATGTTAGAACCCATGAGCGCACGGTTAGCATCATCGTGCTCGAGGAATGGAATCATCGCTGTTGCAACAGAAACCATCTGGCGAGGTGAAACGTCCATGTAATCAACTTCATCAGCGAGGATGTATTCAACTTCTCCACCACGACGGCGAACAAGTACACGCTCTTCTGCGAAGTGATTATCTGCAGTCAAAGGAGCATTTGCCTGAGCAATGATGTGCTCATCTTCTTCATCTGCAGTGAGGTAATCAACCTGATCTGTGACCTTACCCTTAACAACCTTGCGATAAGGAGTCTCGATAAAGCCGAATGCTGTTACACGAGCATATGTTGCAAGAGAACCGATAAGACCGATGTTTGGTCCTTCTGGAGTTTCAATTGGACACATACGTCCGTAGTGAGATGGGTGAACGTCACGAACTTCGAATCCTGCGCGGTCACGTGAGAGACCACCAGGACCGAGAGCTGAGAGACGACGCTTGTGTGTAAGACCTGACAATGGGTTTGTCTGGTCCATGAACTGTGACAACTGAGAAGTTCCGAAGAACTCCTTGATTGATGCAACAACCGGACGGATGTTGATCAAAGTCTGTGGAGTAATTGCTTCCACATCCTGTGTTGTCATGCGCTCACGAACAACGCGCTCCATACGTGATAGACCGATACGTACCTGGTTCTGAATGAGCTCACCAACTGTACGAAGGCGACGGTTACCGAAGTGATCGATATCGTCCTTCTCAACACGGACTTCACGGCCGTACTCCATTGTGAGATCGCCGCGGTGCAACGCTACGAGGTAGCGAAGTGTTGCGACGATATCTGAGATAGAAAGAAGTGTCTGATCAAGTGCGAGCTCCATACCGAGCTTCTTATTCACCTTAAAGCGACCGACCTTGGCCAAGTCATAACGCTTAGGGTTGAAGTAGAGGTTCTCAATAAGGTTCTGTGCCGCTTCCTTTGTTGGAGGCTCACCTGGACGCATCTTGCGATAAATATCGAGAAGGGCTTCATCCTGTGTCTTCACAGTGTCCTTCTCAAGTGTTGCCATCATTGACTCAAAGTCACCAAACTCTTCACGAATCTGTTCTTCAGTCCAACCGAGGGCCTTAAGGAATACAGTCACTGACTGCTTACGCTTGCGGTCGATACGAACGCCAACGAGATCCTTCTTATCAACTTCAAACTCAAGCCAAGCGCCGCGGCTTGGGATGATCTTGGCTGTGAAGACATCCTTATCTGATGTCTTCTCAATTGCGCGCTCGAAGTAAACGCCTGGGGAACGAACGATCTGTGAAACAACAACGCGCTCTGTTCCGTTGATAACGAAAGTTCCGCGAGGTGTCATCACAGGGAAGTCGCCCATGAATACTGTCTGAGACTTAATTTCACCTGTCTCGTTATTTGTGAACTCTGCAGTCACGAAGAGTGGCTGCGAATAAGTCATATCGCGCTCTTTGCACTCTTCAATTGAATACTTAGGTGGCTCGAAGCGGTGGTCACGGAATGAGAGTGACATCGTTCCTTGGAAGTCTTCGATTGGTGAGATCTCTTCAAAGATCTCTTCCAAACCTGACTTCGATGGAAGCTCTCCACGGCTTGTGCTGGCATCTGCCAAGCGAGCGCGCCATAGATCGTTACCGAGTAACCAATCTACGCTTTCGACCTGGAGTGCGAGAAGATTTGGAACCTCTAGCGGTTCACGGATCTTCGCAAATGAAATACGACGGGGTGCAACTGAACTCTTTTTCGCGGCCAAGAGATGTCCTTTCAGACAAAGTTTCGTATGTTTTGCATCAAACTTTGGAACGCACAACTAGAAGGTCGCCGCCGCTATATGCAAAGACCCTCTGGTAGAAAAAATGCGAACCCCAAGGGTATCGGCTCACCCCCAAGCGTGGCAAACCGGGCCCTTATACCCCCAAATCCCCCGCTTTGTCAGCGATTTCCACATAAATGTGGGCTGGGTCACGGTTTGAGCATGACCATAGACCTCTATTCTAGGTCTATGTCTTGGAGAAGCTTTATTGGGAAATCCCTTCCTAAGGCAATCCTCCTTGCCCTATTTCCTTTAATCCCGGCAGGTCCAAGCTTTGCTTCAGATCCGGTCTATTCCTTTACCAATGCTGCCGCGACCGGTAATACCGGCCCAACACAAGCCCAGATCACCACCGCCTACACTGGAACGAGCCTCGCTGGTGCAGTGACAATCAATACCCAGGGAATTCAAGAGTGGGTTGTGCCCACGACGGGTTATTACGGATTTGAGGTCGCGGGTGCACATGGAGCGGCATCCACTGGCGCAACAAATACCCGCGGTGGTCGAAGTGCGCGCATTACAGCCAAGAAAACTCTTTCTGCGGGTACCAGGATTTACATTGTGGTGGGACAAGCAGGCACAGCGAACTCTAGTCATGGTGGTGGGGGTGGAGCTTCATTCGTTCGTATTGGCTTGGGAAGTGACACCTCAACTCTCATAGTTGCGGGAGGTGGCGGTGGAACGAGAGCGGCTTCATCTGCTAACGGCGGTGATGCGAGTACAACAACTTCAGGCACATCAACCGGTGCCCTATATAACGTAGGAACCACAACAACTTTCTATCCGAACACATCTGCAAATTCATACCCAGTTACATCCACTCCACCTCTTGGAACAACTTCAAACGCATACACGATTGTTGGCTTTGGCGGCTTAGCATCCATCTCTAACTTTGGTGATGGCGGCGCCGGTTGGCTTGGCAATGGTTACGACGACGGCGCTGGAGCAACGACCGCTGCTGTGAAGTTAAGCGACACTGCAATTGGTGGAGGTGGCGCTGTAGGAGCCCTGGGTGGATTTGGTGGTGGAGGAAACGGCACTGGAGGAATGGGCGGTGGCGGCGGTGGCGGCTATACCGGTGGCAACAGCGGACATATCGCCGGAGGTGGTGGAAGTTTTGTAAACGGCTTTGATACCCAGACCATAACGATTGATGCAGCGCGTTCCTTTCTTCGAGGTGGCACAGCAGTACATGGTTACGTAACGATTTCTCTTCTAACACCCCCAGGTCCTACTACGGTCAACCTCTCCATCGCAGGTGGAGTTAGTACTGTAAACAAGGGAACTCCGATTACTCTCACCGCTGCGGTTGGTAGCCCCGGGCGGATCACCTTCTATGCAAATAATAAAAAGATCCCTGGGTGCATAAATAGGCTTGTATCAACTTCAGTTAATTGCAACTGGAAACCTCCAACACAGGGCAATGTCGTTATCACAGCAATTTTGCTACCTACTGATTCCGCATTCACAAGATCTCCATCCTCTGACTTTGCCCTATTAGTTTCAAGGAAATCGGGTCTCAGGTAGGGAGTACTTACTTATCTAAAGTTAGTTCTTTCAGAAACACCTACGTTAAATGCTGGTGACACTCCTGAGGGAATTGAGGAGTCAGTCGGAGTAATGGCCGCAGAAATTCTTGCGCTGCCATGCACTGATGGCTTCCAATTACAGGTGGCGAGCAGGGATGATGTTTGAATTTTCCTACACCCAGGAATTACTTTCCCATTTTGATAAAACGTTATTCGACCTTCAGTGCTTGATGATGCGCGAATTTGCGCTGAATTTCTAAATGAGGCGGTGGTTAGTCCGCTCTGCAGTGAGAGAGAAACTGTCGCAGCAGCTGCAGGTGTAATTTCTATAGAGATTGCAAATATCCAACTATTTTGTTGTACGGCTCCGAGGGTAGTTGGTGTATTACCCGTTGCGTATGCCCACACAGAGGCAGTTGAAGTATCAAGTCTCCAGCCATTAGTAAATGTAACGTTAGCATTTGGTACCGAACCAGAAAATGCGTAGCAATCTGGAAAGACTGCAGCTCCCTGGCCTGCAACTACCCAAAATCTTGTACCTGCCGTTATGTTGTAGCTGCCGACAAAACGTGCATTTACACCAGTCATCGTGTCCGCTGTGAATGTCGCTAAAGTTGTAACCGGTCCCGATGATCCATTGTTTGCCATGATTAAGTAGGTGGCTGTAGGAAAGTTTGCCTTAAAAGTGGAATTATTTACCGCTCCAGCAGGAAGTAAAACGTTTATTGCGGAAATCTGGCCATTTGTTCCCGCAACATATCTATGTGCGTAAATATCGTTAGCAGTGTGTTGAGTGCAACTTATTCCCAAGGCGCTAAAAACTACGGTCCCAGCTGCACTTGCAGGCACTGGATTGAGTAGCTGAGGTACGAGAAATAGAGCAATTAACCAAGGACGCTTGATCCAGAGGTCTCTCATTTCTCGCAACATACTTCAAGTCTAACGGCCACCAAGGTAAAGCAAAACCCCGCACCTTTCGGTACGGGGCTTCCTTTAAGTAAGACGGATTACTTAAGTGTGACCTTTGCGCCAGCTGCTTCGAGAGCTGCCTTAGCCTTGTCAGCTGTCTCCTTGTTAGCCTTCTCGAGGAGAACTGCAGGAGTCGCATCAACGAGATCCTTAGCTTCCTTGAGACCGAGTGCTGAGTTGAGGTTACGTACTTCCTTGATAACTGCAATCTTCTGTGAGCCTGCATCTTCAAGAACAACTGTGAACTCGTCCTGAGCATCTGCTGCGCCGCCTGCTGCTGCGCCGCCTGCTGCTGCAACTGCTACTGGAGCTGCTGCTGTGACATCGAACTCTTCTTCGAATGCCTTAACGAACTCTGAAAGCTCAACGAGTGTGAGCTCCTTGAACTGTGCCAATAGATCTGCTTGTGAGAGCTTTGCCATTTTAATGTTTTCCTTTTCTTATTCCGCTGGAGTTTCTGCTGCATCTGTTGCTTCTGCAGCAACTTCAGCGACAACTTCTTCTGATACAACTGCTTCAGCAGCTGGAGCTGCCTCTGCCTCTACTGCTTGAGCTTCTTCAGCTACTGGAGCTGGAGCTGCTTCTGCTGCAGGTGCTGCTGGAGCGCCTGCCTCCATCTTGATGCGAAGTGCATCGAAGGTGCGCGCTGCCTTAGCAAGCGATCCCTTCATAGCACCAGCAAGCTTTGCAAGAAGTACTTCGCGTGACTCGAGGTCTGCGAGCTTCATGATCTCTGCCGCTGAAACGAACTTGCCTTCGTAGATTCCACCCTTGATTACAAGTAGTGGGTTCTCCTTCTGGAAGTTCTTCATGTTGCGAGCTGCATCGATTGCATCGCCCTTGATGAATGCAAGCGCTGATGGACCAGCAAGGAGATCATCTGCGATCTCAACGCCAGCGTTCTTTGCTGCAATCTTGGTGAGTGTGTTCTTTACGACGCTGTACTTGGTATCTGGACCGAGTGAGCGGCGTAGTGCCTTCATCGAAGTCACGGTAAGACCGCGATATTCGGTGAGGTATGTCGCTGTAGCTGACTTGAAATCTTCAGTCAGTTCAGCAACTGCTGCTGCTTTATCTGGGCGAGCCATTCGGTTCACCTTTCCTGTTACTTAGTGAACGCAGGCAATAAAAAATCCGTGACGCGTAAGAGCGCACGGATTAACGTGAACACCTACGCGGGCTGAGATTCCTCAATTATCTAATCCTTGCGGATTAAGACCTGCGGTCTTTGGTTATGCCCTTAGGTTACTTGGGGGCCAGAGCCAGGGTCAAATCCGGCTAAATCGAGCGTGAAATGCGGCTTGCTCGGCGCACAGCCAAGGTGGAGATGATGATCGATGAGATCACAGCTAGGAGCACACCGGTGAACTGGACCTTAGTCAACACCCCTGCTGCCAGCGCCGCACTACCCAATACAAATGAGAACTCCCCCACCTGGCTCAACCCTACTGAGAGTTGGGCCGAGCTATCACCGATCTTTCCATAGTGGGCAAAGATCAAAGCGGGCAGAGTCTTGAGCGCCACCATCAGCGCAATCAAGAGCGCTGCAAAAGGCAGTGCCTCAACAATCAACGCCGGCTCCACCAAACTACCAATGACGACGAAGAAGAGAACCTGGAAGAGATCACGAAATGGCAGTACCGCCTTACGGACATCGTCGGTATCGCTGCTCTGGTTGATTGCAAGGCCGGCGACAAATGAGGCAAGCGCCATTGGGATATCGAAGATAACAGTTCCAATTGCAGCGATGGAGAGTCCAAAGGCAACTGAATAGATGAGGAAGAGATCACTCTCCCACCTGATGAGCCTGAGTAGCGATGGCAGCAACTTCGATGCGACAAAGGCAAGCAAGGCGAAACCAATGAGGCCAATAACAGAGCGAATTGGTGATTCGCCGGTATCGCCAAGGATGGCAATGACAAAGGCAGCAAGTGCTACACCAGTAACATCTTGGAGCACGCTCCACCCAAGGAGCGCCTCCTCTGTGGCAACAGTTGTTGTACGCCTTCTGCTACGAGTGATATTTACAATCACCACGCTCGATGACATTGCCAGCGAGAGCGCTAAGAGCGCAGCTCCATAGAGCGGGATATCAATCGCGAGAAATACCAGAGTGCCGATGATCGTTCCGATAAAGACTTGAACGGGCGCTGCCCATAAGAGCGCGCCATGTTCATTCTTAATCCGTTTCAGATCAATCTCAATTCCTACTTCAAAGAGCAGGAGAACTACACCGATATCGGCGAGGATCGCTATCTGTTTACTATCTGCAACAAAGCCAGGCGTGAAGGGCGATACAACGAGACCAGTAACGAGATATCCAACAATCGCCGGAAGGCCAATCTTTCGGGCAAGGAGCCCACTTGTTGCGGCAACGAGAAGTACAGCCCCCACATCGAGGACTAGCGGTGCTGTATCAACCACTGATGCCATGGCGCAATCCTAAGCACTTTGAATCTAAAGAGGGGCATCCTTTTTCTCTGAGGCCAACATGCCTTTCCCAGTGAAAATCAAGGTTCCGGCGGCCAATAAACCTGCACCCACAATCACTGATCGAATGGGCAAGATATTGCCAAGGAGTCCACCGATAATCGTTCCGAGTGAGCTTCCTGCTGCGCTGAGAGCGCCTATTGTTGCATTTACCCTACCAAGTTCAGACTCTACAGAATTGGCAACAATGAGCGGCCCGATAAAAATGTTAAAGCCTGAAACCACAATTCCTGTCAGGGCTAGGACCCCAGCTAGGAAGTAAAGATTTGGTGATAATCCAATAGCAGCGAGGAAGATTCCGGCCAATGCACAAACAACAAGTGCTGGCATTGCATATCCCCATGATGGCTTGAGGAGTTTTGTGATGACTACAGAACCTACTGCTAGCGAACCCGCCCATACCATGTTAATGATTCCGTATACGGTTGCATTTGCTCCCAAAATATCTGTTGTTAAATAAACTTCCAGTGGATTGAAGATCATCAAGGCTGTTACGAAGATAGTCAAAGTAATGGCGATACTTCGTAGAGAGTGATTGCTCCAAACGATTCCGTATCCACCTTTCATCCGACCTTTTTCATCAACTTCTGGCGACCCAATGCGATCTGACTTAATGAGAAAGAAAATTGGAATAAGCAAGAAGAACGTTGCAGCATCAAATGACAATGCGGCGGTGATACCAAACTGACCAACCAATACTCCACCGATTCCATATCCCACGAGCCCAGCTAGAGATAGGCCAACCTGCATCTGACCAAAGGCTTTACCTAGCAACTCTTTAGGCACGAGCGTTGGTGTCCACGCTCCCGTTGAAGCAATGACAATGGATTGGCCTACACCCAGTAAGAGGTTGAGAAGTAAGATGGAAATCAGATTCGAATAGACAAGCGCAATGCAGACTAAGCCCTGGATGGCTGAAGTTATGATTAGTATCTTTCTGAGGGAATTTCGATCAACCAACTTTCCAACCCAGATTGAGGTCATAATCATCGCAATTCCAGCCCCTGCTAAAAGTGCTGCAGTAGACCAGGAACCATGGCTCTTTACTTTAAAGATAAGGGCGATGAGAGCGGCGGTGTCACCAATTACGCTCACTACCCTCGCACCGAGGAGTAAGTAGAAATCTCGCGAGAGTTTTTCCATCCAGAGAATTTAATGCATTAGAGAAGCGAAACGAAAGGGCCCCCATCCGTAGATGAGGGCCCTTTCAATAACTACTTGGTCAGTTAGTTTGCTGCTGGCTCACGTGTGAGGTTTGGATCTACCTGGATACCAGGGCCCATAGTCGTTGAGATAACAGCCTTACGGATGTAGCGACCCTTTGAAGAGTTTGGCTTCACACGAAGAACTTCTTCGAGAGCTGCTGCATAGTTATCTGCAAGCTGCTCTGCGGTAAAGGATGACTTACCGATGATGAAGTGGAGGTTTGAGTTCTTATCAACGCGGAACTCAATCTTTCCGCCCTTAATATCGTTAACGGCCTTAGTGACATCTGTTGTCACTGTTCCTGTCTTTGGGTTTGGCATCAAACCACGTGTTCCGAGCACCTTACCAAGACGGCCCACCTTTGCCATCAAGTCTGGTGTTGCAACTACTGCGTCGAAGTCCAAGCGACCCTTTGAGACCTCATCGATGAGTTCATCTCCACCGACGATATCTGCACCAGCTGCGCGAGCTTCATCAGCGCGCTCACCATTCGCGAAAACCAAAACGCGAGCGGTCTTACCGGTTCCATGTGGCAAGTTCACAGTTGAACGAATTGCCTGGTCTGCCTTCTTTGGATCAACGCCGAGAACGAGTGCAACTTCAACAGTTGAGTCGTACTTTGTGGTTGTTGTCTCCTTAGCGAGCTTTACTGCCTGAAGTGGTGTGTAAAGGTGATCCTTCTCGACCTTTGCAGCTACTTCGTTGTACTTCTTTGAGCGCTTCATTTCTTCCTTCTTTCTAACTTTCGTTAGTTCGGGTTGTGGTTAGCGAACCAGCGCGGTTCTCCCACAAGTTGTTGGGTAGAGCTAATTACTTATGCAGAGACGGTGATGCCCATTGAGCGTGCTGTACCTGCGATGATCTTTGCGGCAGCTTCAATGTCATTTGCATTGAGATCTGCCATCTTTGTTGTTGCAATCTCCTTGACCTGTGCCATGGTGATATTTGCAACCTTGGTCTTGTGAGGGATAGCTGAGCCCTTTTCGACTCCTGCTGCCTTCAAGATCAAACGTGATGCAGGTGGAGTCTTTGTGATGAAGTCGAATGAACGATCCTCATAGACAGTGATCTCAACCGGAATGATCTGACCCTTTTGGCTTTCGGTCGCAGCGTTATACGCCTTGACGAACTCCATGATGTTTACGCCGTGCTGACCGAGCGCTGGACCTACTGGTGGAGCAGGTGTTGCAGCGCCAGCTTGGATCTGGAGCTTGATAAAGCCAGATACCTTCTTCTTTGGTGCCATTTCTTTATCTCTTTTCTTGGTTTTTTCGCTTTAAATTTATCTCTTAGACGATCTTCTGAACTTGGTTGAAGCTGAGCTCTACCGGAGTCTCGCGACCGAAGATAGATACCAAAACCTTGAGCTTTGATTGCTCAGGCATGATCTCTGAAATATTCGCTGGAAGCGTTGCAAATGGGCCATCCATAACGGTGACTGATTCGCCGATCTCAAAGTCAACATCCTTAGCCTCGACCTTGTCGCCCTTCTTAGATGGACGTGGGGCAAGAATCTTCTCGACATCATCGAGTGAGAGTGGGCTTGGGTTGTGAGCATTGCCTACGAAGCCGGTAACGCCTGGAGTATTACGAACTACAGACCATGATTCATCTGTGAGATCCATACGGACAAGGACATAACCTGGGTAGACATTGCGCTTAACAACCTTGCGAGCGCCATTCTTAAATTCAACAACCTCTTCCTCAGGTACTTCTACCTGGAAGATGTAATCCTCCATATTGAGGGTGTGGATACGGTTGGCGAGGTTTCCCTTCACCTTCTTCTCATATCCGGCATAAGAGTGGATGACATACCAATCACCAGCAGCTGTCGCTAGCGTGCGGCGGAACTCAGCGTTGGGATCGTTCTCATCTGACTCGATATCGCCATCTTCATCTGAAGCGAGCGCGAGCTCTGGCTCAGTCGATGCAGCTGGAAGTTCAACCTCTTCTAGCGCAGGCTCAACCGCTGGAGATGCAATCTCATCTGCATTGGCAATGAGAGCTGCCTCAAATGCATCGTGCTTAATCTCTTCAGTCATGATCTCCCCTTAACCGAATACCCAGAAGACGACCTTGGTAAGAACCAAGTCGATGAGGGATACGACGGCGATAATAAAAATTACGAAGACGAGGACAACCGCTGTGTAGGTTGTGAGCATCTGACGTGTTGGCCATACGACCTTCTTGAGCTCATTGACTACCTGGCGATAGAAAAGGCCAATGCGCGCGAAGACGTTGAGCTTGTCCTCGGAGTGTTCCGCTGACTTCTCTACTGCATCACTCATCTCTCGTACCTTTTCTCTCGTTTACTTCTCTACTACTCATTCACTTCTAACAATCCACTACTGACCTTCAACACAGACTTCTTTACTACCAGCAGGGCAAGAGGGACTCGAACCCCCAACCGGCCGCTTTGGAGACGGCAACTCTAGCCAATTGAGCTATTGCCCTTCGCGAGAGATTTTTGGCGCGCCAAGGCGAGGAAAAAATTTCTCGTGAGCGT
>JACCDV010528456.1_pt1 | contig 11400 bp, 9 predicted proteins | sample 7446131 | NCBI WGS metagenome assembly JACCDV01 (sample SAMN15323448, study PRJNA562643) | freshwater metagenome | isolation source: river surface water | place: USA:Blue River Watershed | collected 2017-08-17
AGTTCACCGACCATGTAGGACTGGGAAAGTGTCCTCTGGATCCTTTCGAGGACGGGGCCGAGACCGCTCTCGATGTCAATCTGACGCGCCAGCAGGACGAACTCGTCGCCGCTGAGCCTGCCGAGCACGTCGTTTTTCCTGCAGACCCCCTCGAGTCTCTTGCTGATCTCCTTGAGGAGACGGTCTCCGGTCTCGTGGCCGAAGTTGTCATTCACATCCTTGAAGCCGTCGATGTCGAAGAAGAAGACGGCCGAGTCGGGTTTGAGAGGATCGCATTCCCTGATGGCTGCTTCCACCGCCGTCATGATGACATTTCTGTTTGCCGTTCCCGTGAGGCTGTCATGGGAGACCTGATGCTTCAGTTCAAGAAGCACCAGCTCTCGCTCAGCGACGATCGAGAGATTGGAGGCAAGCAGCTCGAAAACCTCCCCGACCCTTGCCTCCAGTTTGCGATGATCGGGATAGATCAGTTCGATGAGCGCAACTAATCTTTCCTTAAGTCTCACGGGGACAACCATGTAAGAGTATTCCTGCCGGTAAGGAGCCGAATTGATGAACTCCGTGCGGGTCGATGTCTCGGCCGTGTGACGCGCCATGCTGTCGATATGTTGCCAAAGCAAGGGCAACTCCGGATCGGCTGGCAGGGAGGCATTGTAGGATATGCCCGTGGTGCCACCTGTCTGCATGTTCCTGATCCGCAAGGAAAGCCATCCCAGATTGGGATCGAGGTTTTGAGTCAGGAAGGTCAATGCATCATCGAACGTGCTGGCGGTTGTCACCAGATCTGAGGTGGAGAGAAGAAGCTTGCTGTAGACCTCCTTTTCAAGATGCAGCAATCGCGTCAGCTTGATGCCGTGCCTGTGCCGATCGATGAGATCCATCGACGCCTCCGAAAGCATCCGTAGCAGGGTGAGTTGCTGTTCGCTCAATTGTTTCGGCTTCCTGTCGATGACACAGAAACTTCCCAGGGCGATCTTGTCCGAGTCGACCATTGGGACGCCGGCATAGAAACGGATATAAGGCTCGCCGGTCACGAGAGGGTTGGTGGCGAAGCGGGGGTCCTTCGTGGTGTCGGGCACGATGAAGATCCTGTCCGGATCAAGGATGGTGTAGGCGCAGATCGACTCATCCCGGCAGCTTTGCGCCAGGGAAAGGCCGTATGACGACTTGAACCATTGACGGTCCCTGTCGACGAGCGAGATCAGTGCAATCGGAACCTCGCAGATCATGGCCGCCATCCGTGTCAGCCGGTCGAGTGCGGGATCGTTGCCCTTATCGAGGATCTCGTACCCCATGAGTCGGGCGATGCGCTCCTCTTCTCGGGCAGGGAGGGGGGCAGGGATGGCTGCCTTTACGATACCCGGATTGGCCTCGGATGGTTTTTCCGTATCGGAACGGAGATTTTTCCCCGGGCTTCGCTGGGGGGGAGTCTCCGGCGGGATGGGATTGCAAGGTTGAGCTGATGCGGCAAGTGACTGGGAGCCCTCACCGAGCAGTTCATGATCTTTCATGATGCTATCGTACAACCGTCATATGGTCCAAAAAAGGGACCGGGCCTAATCAATGAGCTTAGATTGAGGGCGTGGCCTCCTCGTGATGAGGCTGCTTCACGAGGGGTTCCATATCGATCCAATCAACGACCATGGTCTCGCTCCCGTCCCATCCGGGTGATCCGGCCCAAGGCATCCGCCTCATTCCTATGATCACGGAGGAGGGGACATCGGGAACGATTCCCCGGATCCTTCCCTGAGGAACACCGTCGATGAGAAAACGGACGGAATCGCTTCTCCACTCGATCGTGTAGATGTGAAACTTCCCGTCCCTGTGGGATACCCTGTCACCACGGTGGTCTCTGATCGGCATCCTGATGCTCCTGCCGGGATGAAGCACCCCGGACGGATCGGCGAAGGCATGGGACCAAGTGTTCATCCTGAGGTCGCTCCATCCTCCCGTTTGATCTGTGGCGTGTCCCGGATTGCTCCCCTGGGTATCGCTGGCGGTGATCTCGATATCGATTTCATTGACCCCGTGCTTCTCGGCATAGGTGAAGAGGAGGCAGGCAACTCCGGGAATGGCGGTGTTTCTGGCTCTCATGCTGATGCGTATGCCGGTCCCGACTGGGCCCAGCGAAAGGGCCTGAAACGGCCAGCGGGGTGATTGATTTCCCCATTTCTTCAAGACGCGGCTTTCGACCCCCAGATAGGCAAAACCATCACCTGGGATCAGATCCTTCCATCCGCTGACCGGGGTGAGTTCGTCGGTGTATCCCCATCGGATCCCATTCCGTGCGACGGGCTTCCCCGGTGAGTCAAATCCCTCAAAATACTCCCCCGACATCAGTGAAAGCACAGCGCAACTGAGAAATAGGACGAGATATGAAATAACGCTGCAGGATTTCCCCGCGGAGGCGCGGAGGCGCTGAGGGTTTCGACAGCCGATCATCCCGTTGCTTGACGCCACTTGAGATTCCCCGAGGGGAAGCTTCACTTGGCATGATTGGAGAATGACTCGTTTCATAGGATCTCATGCCTCCGCGTCCCTGCGTCTCTGCGGGAATGGTTCTTCAGGTCCTGAGCACTATTAGGCCGCGATGACCTTGGCCCTTCCGTTCTTGGGAACGATGTTGCAGGCATCGACGATCAGGGGGAGATGCTCTGCCAGGAATGCATAGTCGACCCCGTGATGCGGCGTGCAGACGACGGCGGCCGTGTAGCTGCCAAGGTTTTTCGGATTCCACGCGATGGATCGTTTCCCCACCCAACGCTCATCCGCACCATGGTTCCCGATTTCGGGCACCATCGGGTCGTAATATTCAACCTCGGCCCCCTTTTCATGAAGGATATCCATGACCGAATAGGAGGGGGATTCGCGGTCGTCCGGAATGTCGGCCTTGTAGGCGACACCCACCACCAGGATCCTGCTTCCCTTCACGGGTTGACCGGTGGCATTGAGTGCAGCGACCAATTGACTGACCACATAAAAGGGCATCCCCCGGTTGATCTGTCCGGCCAACTCGATGAACTTTGTGTCGAGGTTGAACTCCCTGGCTTTCCACGTCAGGTAATAGGGGTCGATCGGGATGCAGTGTCCACCCACACCCGCACCGGGATAAAAGGGCATGAAGCCGAAGGGCTTGGTCTTCGCCGCTTCGATCACCTCCCAGATGTCGATCCCCATCGGGGTGTAGATGCGCTTGAGCTCGTTCACCAGGGCGATGTTGATGAAGCGGAAGATGTTTTCCGTCAGTTTCACCGCCTCCGCAGTGTCGCAACTGCTGACGGGAACGACGTTCCTGACCGCTTTTGCGTAGAGTTCCACGGCCCGTTCCAGACAGGATGCAGTAAGGCCTCCGACAACCTTCGGCATATCCCTGAGGATGCTCTTTTCATTGCCCGGATCCTCCCTCTCCGGAGAGAAGGCGAGTGCGAAGTCCGTCCCAGCCCTCAGCCCCGATCCCTCCTCAAGCACTTTCCTGAGATCTTCCCGAGTCGTTCCCGGGTAGGTGCTTGATTCAAGCGAGACAAGCATTCCTCGACGCAAGTGGGGGGCAATCGTGCCACCTGCCGAGAGGATGAAGGCGATGTCGGGATCGAGATGCGTACGCAACGGTGTCGGCACGCAGATCACGATGGCCTCGCTCTCGGTTAATCGTTCCTTCTCGTCGGTAAAGCTGAGAAGTCCCTTTTCCACAAGGAGGCGGATTTTCTTCGAGGAGACGGTGGTGATGGGGGATTCTCCCTTCTTCAGGGTGGCGACGCGTTTCTCGTCGAGGTCGAATCCAAGGGTGCGGCACCCCGCTTCCGCAAATCCTACGGCCAGAGGAATCCCGACATAGCCGAGACCGACGATGGCCACCTCATGCAGCGAACGCTCGGGTTTCGGGATCATGCGGCTCGGGGTTCGATGGAGTTTCTCTCCATGGCTTGACCAAGATCACGGCGTCCCAGGATGTATTGTGCGGTGCCGATGACCCTGACCAGCAGGTGAAATTGATGGAAACCCAAGTTGTCGAGGAAGATGGCCAGAATCAGCCTCCAGAAATCGCGCCATCGGGCCGTCCTGAGAACGGTGGCCTCGGTGAGGAGGACGGCACTCAGAGAAAGAAAGACACCCAGAATGTAGGCCAGCCAGATCATGGCCAGAATCTCCCAGGTGGTCGCGATTCCCATGACCAGGGCGACGATCATCAGGATCCAGGCGGAGAGCTCCACCACCGCCGCCAAGCCCTCAAAGGTAAGGAAGAAGGGCATGCCGAAGAGACCGGTCATCCCGTAGCGCGGATTGAAGAGCATTCCCCTGTTGCGGATCAGCGCCTGGAGGGTTCCGCGCTGCCAGCGGTTCCTTTGAGAGGCGTATTGGGAGAGCGTTTCCGGGATCTCCGTGTAGCAGACGGCATCCGGTGCAAAGACGAGCTTCTGCTGATCCCTCTTTCTCCGGTCGTGGAGATATCTGTTGAGGCGCATGGTAAACTCGATGTCATCGGTTATGGCCAGGGGCCAAGGGCCCCCCACCGCTTCGAAGAGATGCTTCCTGATGAGCACCAAGGCTCCCGAGATGCAGAGCATGCTCCTGAGCCTGGCGAGCCCGATCCTGGCCCACTGGAAGCTGCGTGCGTATTCGACCTCCTGGTTCATGCCCAGCAGGGTGCGGGGAAGTCCCTTGTGGAGGATCTCACCGTCCACGACGCTCAATCCGTTGGAGGGACGCACTACCCCCGCCACGGCTCCAACCCGACTGTCGCGAAGGAAGGGTCGCGCCATGTGAAGCAGGGCGTCCTTTTCCAGGAGACAGTCGGCGTCGATGACACAGAGGAGGGGATAGCGGGAGAGAGCCACGCCCGCATTGATGGCATCCGCCCTCCGGCCATTGACCTTGTCGACCACGAGCAGATTGGGGTGATCCTCCGATTCGTAGACGGCGATGACTTCCTTGGTGTCTATCTTTCGCCGTCCGATTTTTTCGATCCTCCGAAGGTTGAAGTGTACCGAAAGAAGCTCCAACGTCTCGTCATCGGAACCGTCGCTCACGACGATCACCTCGTATTCGGGATAATTGAGTTTCAAGACGTTGAGTACCGTGGAGACGATGATCTCCTTCTCGTTGAAGCATGGTATGATCAGCGAAACAGGCATACTCAGTCGCGAATCCGCGATCTGCCTGAACTCCGCGAAGGTGATCGCCCGCCTGTAACGTCGGATCTGCGATGCCCCGAGGAGGACAAGCAGCAGATAGATTGCGTGGAGGGCGATGTAATAGGTCAGGATGACCCAAAGAAGGATGCGGATGGTTGTCATGCTGTCTCCCCGGTTGATACGGTCAGAAGCCCGTGTTGCTGGAGGATCTGGCGGCTGATGTCCCTGCCGTAGGCATCGACATGATGATCCGCGGCGCGACGCAGTTCCCCGACCCCTTTTTCTCCAAGCTCAAGGAGGGCCTGGGCGGCATTCTGACGCACCCACCATTCAGGATCGGAGAGGGCTTCAAGGAGAATCTCCGTGTGATCGGAGGCCCGGAGTCTCCCGAGCGCCTTGATCATGATGCTCCGGACTTCCCAAGTAGGGTCATCAGCAAGCATCGAGACGGCCTTGGCGACGGAGGGATCCCCTATTGATGAAAGGGCTCGCACGGCATTGAGCCTCACCTCCTGATCCTGATGATGAAGCAGCATCAGCAAGGGGGGAATCGTCTTCCTATCCCTCAGCATGCCCGCTGCCCTGCAGGCAATTGAGATGCTGCCGGCTGTTGCAGAGGGCGATTCCAAGACGCCTATGAGTGGATCAAGGGCTGCCTTACCCATTCCGGCGATCACCTCGGTGACCCGGCGTTGGGAAACTTCACTGGGAAGGTCCAGAGCGTGAAGGATGGGAGCGACGGCATCGTGACAGCCGAGTCGAGCCAAGGATCCTGCGGCCGCGAAACGCACGGCGATGACATCGTCCCTAAGTGCGTTCATCAATGGGGGAATGGCCGCCTCATCGTCGAAATAACCGAGCCTCTCCGCGGCTCGAAGCCTTGCTTCCCAGCGATTGCTTTTGAGCGCCGCAAACTCGTCCCGCGTCCGGCGAAGTTCCCGGAAGAGCGGAACAAGACCCGTGCGATCCTTCGGGGAAAGTCCATCGGATCGTTCCATGAGCAGCTTCAGGCCGCATGCCGGATCCTTTTTAAGAATCGGCACCACCGCGCCGAGGGGCGCTTTTCCGTGCAGGAATGCCGAGAGGAGGTTTTCCGACGATCGTCTGTAGTCGGCTTCGTGACGAAGACGGTGCTCGGTGAGAATCCGCAGGGTGATGATGACGGCCAGAAGAAGAAGACTGAGCAGTGTCAGGACTTCTGCCGTGATGATGACGATGGTGAGCAGGTTCATGGTCAGAATTTGAGGGAACAGCCGATCGTCGGCGTCAGTTGTTGGTAAAGTTCCCCACCGCTTTCCCTCAGGCGGTAGACATACTGGATCCCCGTAAACAGAGTCAGGTCCCGGGTGATTGGCTGAGTAAAGAAAAGCGAGTAGGTGTATGCCGGCGAAAGACTTGTGTCGGTGCTGCCGTCTGCTCCGATCTGTGCGTCGGGATCGGTGCCGTAGGCGAATGCCATGGTGAGCTTTCTCTTGCCGGGAAGTCCCAGATTAAGCGCCGCGGAGTAGTAGTTGTATTGAAGATTGTAAAAGGCCCAGCCGCGGACATAACGCACGACGATGGAACTTTCGTCATTGAAGTTATAGGCAAGGCCGGGGTTGATCTGGTCGATCGGTCCCTGAATGAAGTTGTAGCGCTGGTAGTCGAGCAGGAACCCGAGTCGTGGCGCCGCCTGATAGATAAATCCTCCGGTGTAAATCTGGGTCGCGGCAAACGAGGGATCCGGGCAGATCGAAATCTTCCCGTGAACCTCCAGTTCCTTCAGCAGGTAGTAGGAGGCCAGGGCGCTGTAATAAATGTCGGTGCCCGAGGGAGGACGTTGCAGAATGTCTATTTCGGCGCCGAGGATCAGGCTTCTGTTCACCTGATAGAGGAGCTGGGCATATTCCTCCTGCCACCCCTGCCTCCCATGGTTGAAGAAGCTGTAGTCGTAGTATGGGGTGAAAGTCCAATGCTTGAAGCTCTCCGTCTCCTCGAGGGGTGGGGTAGTGACATTCTTCCCCGTTGAAGCACCATGGGTTGCCCTATCCGTCTTAAACGAGGGATGAGGTGTCCGTTTCGGCTTCGAGGTAATCCGCTGCGGCATACTCGGCTTCTTGAGGGGTGTGACGGGAAGGCCTAGCTCCTCCCTGACCTCGACAATCGCATTGAACAGCCCTCCGGGGTCGGCTGCATTTCCACGGATGAGACTTTTCTCCAGCAGCCGGAGGCATTCCTTGTCGTGATAGCCGTTTGAGTAAAGGAACCACGCGTAGTGTTCCATCAGGGAGGTGTCGTTGGGGTTCTGCTCAAGAGCCTGCCTGTATTCATCCCTTGCCTGTTGGATTCGCTGCTGCCCTTCCGAAATCTGAGCCTGCTGGGAAAGATCGAGGGGAAAATCGATCTGAGTCCCGGGGAATGGGAAAGGTTGCGTCAGTTGCCAGAGGGGATTTCCTCCCTCCGCATACGCCTGTGGCCCCAATACCAGAAGAATGCCAAGGGCGATGAGAGCTAAGGAATTGAATCGGTCGGTCATCATAAGAGTCTTCCTCCGGGTACGAGCTTCTCGTGGTTCCGTTCGATCAGGTCGTCGATGGTCTCCTCGAGGCTCCAGGAATGCTTGAAGCGGGTAAGCGTCCTCAGTCTCTCCACGGAGGGACGGCGCTGGGTGATCTGCCAGAAGCTGCTGCCATAGCCCTTTTCAAACGGGACGAACTCAATGGGGGAGTCACTTCCCGAGCGGGTGATCACCAGCCTGGCGAGCTCAAGGATCGAAATCTCGCGGGGATTGCCGACATTGACCGCCTCACCCCATCCCTTGGGGTTCTCGGCAAGAAGATCAAGCGCCCGGACGGTGTCCCTCACATCGCAGAAAGAGCGGGTTTGTGTTCCGTCGCCATAGACGGTGAGGGGTGTTCCGGACAGGGCCTGTTTGATAAACCGGGGTAGGACGAAACCGTAGTTCCCCGACTGCCTTGGACCGACCGAATTGAAAAGGCGGGGAATGGAAACAGGAAGACCGTGAGCCTCCCTGTAGGCCATTGCCTGAACCTCATTGGTGAGCTTGCTCAGGGCATAGCCCGTCAGTCCGCCCTTTTCGGGTGCGTAGACGAGTTCGATGCCTTCCCTGAGTTCCTCCTCACGGGCATGCCCGTAGACCGAGGAACTTGAGGTGATCACGATCTCGGGGAGATGTTTGGAGCGGGCTGCGCACTCCAGAATCCTCTCCGTGCCCATCACATTCACCCTCGTGACCTCCACCGGTTCTTTCAGAACCCGCAGCATGCCCACCACCGCGGCCATGTGATAGATGCGATCCGCGCCGGCGACTTCCCGCTCCAGGGCCTCCCAGTGAAGGATGTCCTTCCTGATGAAGCGGCAGCGGCTTGTGTCAAAGGTTTCGAAATTGGAGGTGCTTCCCGTGCTGAGATCATCCACCGCAACCACGCTGTCACCGCGCTGCAGGTGGTATTCGGCCAGATGGGAACCGATGAAGCCCGCTCCGCCGGTGATCAGGATATTCATGGATAAGGACTCAGTATGATCCCTTGCGTTATTCGCGGTATTGTCTCCCCCTTAGTAGCAGTCGCGGGTGCCTGAAGCTGCTGATCGCGCCACCGTTGCCGTTGAGTGCATTGAGCTCGCAGTGGTTCTTGAGGCTGAGTACGGAGAGGTAGTCGAGAATTGTCCGGGCGTTCAGCGAGGGTTCGGCCTCTAGGTCCTTGAACAGGACGAGCGGCTTCTTTTCGTTGTCTTCCTGATGGAAGAGTTCGCGGAGCGAATGCCGAAGGCCGCCGTCCAGAGGGTGTTTTCCATCGCAAAGCATCATGATGATGTCGGGATGGAATCGCTCCCGGATGTGCCCCCAACTGATTCCGTTGTGACTGAGCACATCATAGTTGAAGTATTCGATCTGGAAGAGTCCTCGGGGCATTACGCTGCTAAGCGCCTCCTCGATCCATCGCCTCGCTAGCTTCCCAGCCTGCACGGTCGGGTAGATGCAGATAACATGAAGCTCACTCCCCGATCCGTTCCCCGTGCATGCGCTGCCGTCTTTTTCCGTGTAGTCTGTTCCATCCGTCCTTCGCTTCCTCTCCGGATGACGGAGTCGTCTCCCTGGAATCCCCCGCGTGCTGTGATATTGAACGGAAGGCGTGTCCTCGTGAGAGATTCTGTTTTGCGGCGAGTTCTTCTTGGGGGAGAGGGCGGGATCTTTCATGCCCCGCCATCATGCTGAGAACGGAAGAGCCCGGATAGATGTGGCCCTGATTATCCGGGGATAAGCAAAACGCTTAGGGGATCCCCGGGGAAGACTTCATGCACCGAGGTGATTCTCCGCATCCTCGCTGTAAAACTTCACCGCGTAGGCATGGAGTTCGGTGGCCGTCTCGAGTCCGATCTTCAGCCTGATGTTATTGCGGTGAACCTGCACGGTGCGGGGACTGATCTGTAACTTGGAGGCGGTTTGCTGAACGGAAAGACCCTGTGCCATGAGGATCATGATCTCGAGTTCCCGATCGGTCAGGGAATGAAGATGGTGATCGTCGCCGTTCCGGGCTTTCTTGAGCGAGAAGTTGCAGAGGGAAGCCCTGGCAATTCTCTGGGTGATGAAAAGATCCCCGTGCATCACTCTCTCGAGCGCTTTCTTGAGCAATTCGAGCGAACCGTTCTTCGGGAGATAACCGAGCGCTCCGGCATGAAGGCATCGCTCGGCATAAAACTCCTCGCTGTGTGAGGAATGCACGAGGATCCTGAGATGGGGATACATCGGCATGAGATGTTTGATCAGTTCAAGGCCATCTTTCCCGGGGAGTCCGATGGCCGTCACGATCCCATCGGGCGTGTCGGTGCTGACAAGATTCTGCGCCGCTTCCGCGCTGCCGCATACCCAGGCTACTTCCCAGTGTCCCGATTCCTTGATATGCGTGACCAGTCCAAGGCTCGTCATGGCATGCGGTTCGATAATCCCGATGCGTTCCTTGGGAGGAAGAGGCGGATCCTTTTTCATGGTAATACGGGAATATCTCCCGGCCGAAAGTTTTGGCCGGTGATGGGTGGGAGTGGTTGCTCGTTTCATCATGTGCACTGGGGGATGTGCTGCCTGACTCGAGGATTTACGCAATAACTATTCCTATTATGCAATACAAAAGCGTTAACGCATGGGATGCGTATATTTATATCATTAGCACGACTAATCGGATTGATCGTTCTCTCGATCACCCGATGGAGGCGGGGAGAGTGGCGTCAGCGATGTGTCCGATTCCAGACAAGTGAGAAACGCTCAGAGGCTGCATTCAGGCAGGGACTTCCCGGTTGATAGGCAAGACTCCCTCCTTCTTTACCGACACTCACCTCGGTGAGGCTCACCGTGCAGGCATCCTCGCGGTGCATGCAGAATGAATAAGCCCCTTCTTCAGGTTCGTGGGAGCGATGAAGTCGACGGATCCAAGGAAGAGACGAAGCATCGGCTTCCGCGGAAGCGAGGATAGACTTTTGGCCACGGACCCTTGAGGCCTCCGCCTCGTCATGACCCGAAGAAAACCAATGGGAGCGCTCCCATGGAAGTTCGTGTTGTTCGACGATCTCCCCATCGGAAGTAACCATTGTGGCCTTGGTCTCCCGGACGTGGAAAAGGAACAAACGGAAAGGGGCCAATTTGCCCAAAGGCAAACTCCGCAGAAACAACAACGCACCCTCGCTGCTTGAGGCCGACAGAAGCGTCGGGATGAGCAGTCCACGACTGAATGCGGGGCGTTCGATAATCAGTGGACGTGCATACCAGTTGATCAGCGCCGCACAAAGGCCTGCATCATTGAGTCCGATCCATGTGCCTCCTCCCTGTTCGCTTGGATAAACGGCTTTCAGTGAACCGCAGTGATGGAGGCGCGGGGGGAGTGCTTGCGGGCGGGATCGCTGCTCGTCCCTGTTCATCAGGAGATGAAAGCCCCCATTTTCAGGCAGGAAGGAAAGGGTGCACATGACGGTGGCGGATCAGTCGGCGGCGGGATGGCAGCGGCTTCGTTCCTGGTAGGCGAGCCATTCCGAGAGAATCCGCCATGCGGTGTCGGGCCGATGGCCTAGGGAGCGGTTCCTTGCCGCGATCTCGAAGACGAGTTCCCACTGCCTGAAGAGCATTCCATAGGCGTCCGAGAGGGTCTTGGAGGCATCGTAGGCGCTGGTGGCCTCCGCAGAGGCGCCGTTGAGTTCCAAGATATGGAAGGACTCTCCCCTGGCCAGGAGTCCCGGATCGGCGTATCGGAGATCGTAACGACCGATAAAGAAACCGTTG
>JACCDV011046634.1_pt1 | contig 11400 bp, 18 predicted proteins | sample 7446131 | NCBI WGS metagenome assembly JACCDV01 (sample SAMN15323448, study PRJNA562643) | freshwater metagenome | isolation source: river surface water | place: USA:Blue River Watershed | collected 2017-08-17
ATACATGTATTCAACACAAGGGTATTCTCGTCCTTTTTCGTCTATATATGTCCAAACTATATCTTTTTCAATCCATTTCCAATCAACACCTTCTTCACCCTCTGGTGAACTTTGGATTTCTAATGGGGGATTATGTGTTCTTTCGTCAAGATAGATATAATTACATTCACATCCCCTTGGAACACAATCATTGCAAAATACAGAATTACTTCCATTAGAAAATCCTGGCATATAATCCCAAACCGCAATTTCTCCACATGAACACAACTCTTTAGACATAATCAATTTGTTTAGTTTCAACATCAAAGTCTAACACAATCGGTGGATTTTCATATTCATATCTTTCGTTCAGGACAGAAGCATTCAAGAATTCAACACCATTGAAATTCTTTTGTCCGTACGCCCAATGGATATGACCACAAACATGTATTTTAGGTTGGACTTCCATTATTTTGTAAAACAGATCCTGGCAACCAACCTGTTGACCTGTGATGGTATGGTCTAACATACCAAATGCAGGACCATGAGTTATCAATATATCAGTGTCCATTGGGATTTTAGACCACTTTTCAGCTAGTTTTTCCCCTCTTGGTAGGTTGAATGCCCAATTACAAAATTCTGGTTGCCAAGGACTCCCGTAGAACTTAATACCGTCAATCACAACCTCACTATCGAATAGATAGTGAACCCCCTTATCTTTATATTCAGGAGCAATATCATCTTGTAATTCAAATCCCCAGTCGTGATTTCCGGCAATGAATATTTTATGTGTGAAGTTGGTATTAGAAAACCAATCCAAGAAATTTTTAATTTCATGAGATTTACCCATACCTGTACAATCTCCTGCATGGATTAAAATATCTCCACTTCCAAGTATGTTATTATAAGCTTTGCTTGTAAGGTGACTGTGTTTGTTGTGTGTATCACTTATAAACGTAATTTTCATAAAATTTGTTCTTTATCTTGTTGGTCAACTTCCCAATCGAAACAGTTTTTTTGTTTTTTTTTGTGATTAAATCTTTCAATATAATATAATCCACCACAAAATAACCATGCTAGCGACAAGGACATAACAAAGATAAGCAAAAGTAATCCAAACATAAAATATATTTTACAATAAGTATACTAATCCCACCAATGTTTCATTCCACTACCATCAAACCATTTATCCCACAGGTCTCTTTTTTCATCATCGGATGCCGAGTCAAATAGTTTTCTATATTCCTCAATATCCTGACCTTTCAAAATCGAAAAAAGTTCTTTCCACTCTTCTTCCTCTATTTTATCAGACAAATTAAAAACTTTCCTATTGTGTTCTTTTTCTTCAACATCGGAATCAACAAGTTGATATAATTCAGGATTATCTGCGGTTGGTTCAAAGTTAAAGTCAACACTTTTAAGTTCACCAAGTTCTTTCTCTGCCATTTCAATATATGAATCTGTTCTTAAATTATTAATCAATTCAATAGCTCTTTTCATTTTTTGAACCTTCTTCAATCTGGATGAATCAACTTCCATACCATAATATTCAATAGTATGTACCGTTTTCTCTAAAGAACGAGATAGTAATTGAAGATTGAATGAATAATCCCACGATCTAAACCTCCATAGTTCTTTTCTAAAAAACCAAAGGTTTTTAAAAAACATAGGAATTTTATACCTAAATAATTCGTAAAATTTATATATAGGATTTTGATGCCAAATCAATCTTTTCAATGACTTACCAAATGTTTCCGAAAATTGTACGTTCATTTTGTTTTTTCTTTTAATAGTTTCTTTAATCTACTAATTTCCATGGTTTCGTATGGTAATTCGTGTTTGCTATTATACACTAAAAATTTGAGATTATCAATCATATTATAACAAGATTGTATTTGACCTTCAGTTGATGATCCTTGTATCGATAATTTTACTTTATCGAGTATTCCCAATCTAATTTCAAAATCATCACTATCCATAGGATTATTAATGATTTTAATTTTTTTACGGGGTAATACCAGATATCGATTACCATTTTCATCAAAAAACTCTGAAGGGGCATTACTTATCTCATCAGTAAAAAATAGATACCCCAAGAACAAGATTATGGATACTGTAATTATTATCATAAATCAAAGGTAATAAAAAAATAAGACCCAACAAATTAAATTTGTGGGTCTTTTGGATAATATATGAGAACACCTTAAGGTGATTTATATAAATATTAAATATTTTCAAAAAATGAAATAAATATGACCGATTTTTTTTGATTTATTATAAATTTTTAATTATATTTATACTAAAAATTTTTCATTATGATAAATAAATTAAAAACTAAAGTATTTTTTTTATTGTTAATGATTGTCGTTTCATTACAATCAATATCCCAAGTTAGTAGTTGGAGAACTCCATCGAGACCTTCTTCACCATCACCATCTTTATCAAGTCCAAGACCATCCCAACCTCAATATCAACCTCAGAGGGATGTTAGTAATTGGAGAGACGATAGAAATGCGTATCAACCAAGAAACAACAACAGACCAAGAAACAATCAACCGATTTATTACTATAACGATCCATATTTTGGATGGAATAGGTGGAATTATTGGGGTGCTCCTATGTATTGGAACCATTGGTCTCCGTACACCTATTATGATTCGTGGGGTTACAGGCAACCGGCCAGAATTTATATTATGGATAATGGAAATAGGGATACGGTTTATGGTAAAAGACCAATTATTGGCTTTGGGCTACAGAGAACATCAGATAAACAAGTCGGAGCTTTTTTCAGAGCCGGAAATAAATCATATTTTATCGCCGAATTTAATAGTACATTCGAGAGAGACAATTCAACATTTTTCCCCAATGGAAGACTGCAAAATGTAGATTTCCCATTGGTTAATGACTTGATTAAAAGAAACGGATTTTACCTCGGAGCAGGAAAAAAGTTTAATAGGTTAGGTGTTCATCTTATGGTTGGATCGGTCAAAGAAATCGTAAGATATAGAGGCAAAGACGATATTGGTTATATAACATTTCCAAAATATCAGGATAATTACATTGGTCTCAAAGTCGGTGGATTATACGATTTGAAGAATTTAACAATAAAAGGAGACGTTGACCCAATTAATTTAAATGTCACAGTTGGATTAGGGGTTAATCTGTAATATTTATTTAAAACCCTGAGTATGAAAAAAATAACTTCTTTAATTCCAATATTAATTGTGATATTAATTATTGTGGTTATTGTTCAAAATTTTACAATGTCAAAACAAACTCCGGCAACAATTAAAATTGACGGAAGAAAATATAATATCGTTAAGGAAGTTATAGACACTGTTGAAGTTGAGAAAATTAAAGAGGTTAGGAAGGGTAAAGATACCGTTTATTTGGACACTACAATATATGTTAGGGTTCCTGTCGGAATAGATACGTTATCTGTAATAAGAGATTACTTTGCAAAAAGAGTCTACAAAGACACTCTCTTTTTACCAGATAGTTTAGGGTTCGTATATATTGTAGATACAATAACAAAGAATTCTGTTGAATCTAGGTTCTTCAGAGCCAGAGTTAAAGAAAGAGTAATAACAGATACTAAAATAGTAAAAGACCCTCCAAGAGACCAACTATTTATTGGGTTAAATAGTCAGTTTGGTGGAGGGTCTTTTGTTACCAGTGTCGGAGGAAGCTTAATATATAAGTCCAAAAATGATAAATTATATCAATTAGGCGGAGGTATTACAAATAATAATTTGAAACCATACGTAAATGGCGGTATTTATTGGAAGATAAAATTAAAAAAAGATTAAATATGGATATTAGAAATATAATTTTAGAGTCGTTAGAGGAATATAAAAATAAATCTTTAATCTTGAAAGAGGATAGTCCGGTTTCACAATCATTACAATACCATATCGATAATAATCTAACATTAACCAATAATATCTATAGATATTTTAGTAACGCATATTTTGATTTAATTAATGAAGTTAGGGAATTATATAATAATGGATTAATAACCTTGAATGAAGAAGATACTTTAATGGTCGAATCTCAAACAGGTGAGTTTGTAATCATGGAAGGAGAAAAAATATATCTTGATACCCCATTTGTTGAGGAAGACGAATTGAATGAGGCTAAGCATAGGGGTAAGAATGTTAATCTAAATAAACCATTTAGAACTTCTGGCGGTCCAAAAAAGTTTGCAGTTTATGTTAAATCTAAGAATGGTAACATAAAGAAAGTTTCATTTGGTGATCCGGGATTAAAGGTTAAAAATAGTAATAAAAAGGCCGCGAAGTCTTTTAGGGCTAGACATAATTGTAAAAGTAAGAAGGACAGAACAACTGCGGGGTACTGGAGCTGCAATGTCGGACGTTATGCAAAACAATTAGGTTTATCAAGTAGTAATAGCTGGTAAATATGGAATTACCTTTTGAACAAGAAATAGTTGACGGAAAAATATACAGAACATTTTATCCTGATGTTGATTCAGACGAATTAAAATGGCATCAAGATTTAAAGGATAGAAGAGTTAAAATTATACAATCCGGCGGATGGTCTTTCCAAACGGAAGATGACCTACCAAAAAAATTACAAAATAATGAAATAATTTTTATACCAAAATTATCTTGGCATAGAGTTATTTTAGGTAATGGAAATTTAGTTGTAGAAATAGAAGAATTAGAGTAAATCCTTTATCTTGAACTTTTCAACAAAAGTAGGAAAGGACTCTTTGTATGATTTCTCACTTTCATCAGTAACTTTATTTGTGAATTGCCAATTCCAATAAAAATCATCGTTAGGTTTAAATCCATAGAATGAATGAACTTTCTTCTGTGTATCTACAACATCCATACCCTTCCAATTTTGGCCTGAACATATGAAACCTGATTGTATATTGGCAACTACATTAGACTCACCCAAAGTCGCATGTCTATTTTCAATCCACGTTAATCTTTCAATCAATTTTTGATAAAACATATTTGCCTGACCCCACCTTATAGAACTAAAGAATATTACCGCATTAGAATCAAATAATTCCTTAGTTATCCTCCAAAGTTCATCATCTTTCTCATTGATAGAAGCCCAACACCTATGATACCCTGAAGGATTTTTAGTATCACTCTTAAGTAACGCTTTTTTTAACCCACAACTATTACCATCTTTTCTAGATACATTACCCTCACATGGATATATATTCAATTCAGGAACATCAATTAAAACAGCTTTATCTCCCAAATACTCTTGAATTACCATCGCCAAAATTGTGGATTTTGGAATGTCCACATCATTTGGATTCCAATTAAACCTATTGGAACAAGACAATAATAAAACTTTATCCAGTTTATCTAATTCTAATATAGTTTTTTTTAACTTATTAAAATTTCCTGTAGAATTATTTTTTTCTGAAACATTATATTTGTCAAATAGTTCGTTTAACCTTTCCATACAAATATAAATATAGTAAAATGAAATATAAAACCCCATCTTAGAGTGGGGTTTTATAATTTAAGCTCTAAAAGAGACCTGAGGAACCTCATCTTGATTAGTATCATGATAACTTACCGCCAAAGAAGGTTCACACTCTTTAATAAGTTCAGATCTTTCGTCTAACCTGTATAGTGATCTACATTCAGATGCGATTTCTAATAGTTCAGATTTACTCACAAATGAAGAATTTGAAATATTCGACTTAATTATCTTTCTAATAACATCAATTAAATAATCATCAATATCTAGTTCCAAGAAATCCTTTCTATCATCATCTGCTGTCCAAAAACTCACATCACGTAATTGATTCTGAAAACAGATTCCATGCATTGCAACTTTATAACCCGTTTTTTTATTTATAATATAAATCAAGGTTGATTCAAAAAAATACTTGAAAAAGTACTGTTTTTCGTCAGAAAATGTGGTACACCACTTAGTGCCAGCCCCATATTTACAAGAAGATTTAAAACTCAAGGGTCTAACTATTACCCAATTATCATCCTCAAATTCTTTAACCACATTATTCTCCATCTCTTTTTCATATATCTTTAATTCCGCCAAACTTACCGCACCTGAAATATCTGAAAAATTTGAATATTTTGTAATATCATTATTTTCAATATACCCATTTTCCATATGAGATTTAAATTGATTAAATACCTTTATATCATTTCTAGACATGAACATATCTGAAAGTCTACATTTAATGTAATTAACGACATCATTTTCTGATTTAGGAATATCTAATTCGTTTAAATGATAGGTAATATCTTTAGTTACCCCATTATCACACTGAGTGGAAATCTTATCTGCATATGCTTTACATAAGAACTGCAAATATTTGTGAGTTTTTGTACCGTCAATTTCAGTCAAAATATCAAATATACTATAACTAAGCGATGGAAATTGTTTCTTTAATGTATCAATTCTAGACATATTTTACTTTTGATAAAAAATAATAAAAAAATAAATGGTAATCAATTTAATGATGTAAAAATTGTAGTCAAATGAATAAAAGAAGCAGGATTTACATTAAAAACAGAGGTCATCATGTTTCTAAAGACCTAAATACCGAATGACTTGCGGTTACTTCTTTTTTTGCGGAAGCGGTTGGATTCGAACCAACGGAACAGTTTCCCGTTCTCTAGTTTTCAAGACTAGCGCAATAGGCCAACTCTGCCACACTTCCGTTAATATTAAAAAACTCTCTCATTTCTTCTCTTGGATTCTTCAGATTCTTTAACTAATCTAATCCAAGTTATACTAACATCTACTGCGGCGAGGACAGGTGCAAATGGTATGATAAAAAGTGTTTCTAACCCAGGTGTCGGACCTACTGGGTTTCCCTTACCGAAGGATTTAGTGTACCCTTTACTCATTCTCCAAATACAATACGTAATACTAACGATGTAAATATACCAAATCATGCCTATTAATTTTGTTGTTAAACAAAGATAGTAATTTCTAATAGTAAAACAACATATTTTGTATTTTTTTTGATAATTATTTTTAGACTATATTTACGTGTATGAATAATTTAGATGACTTATCGGTACAGATTTCAGAAGGTATCATATCCTTAGTTACCAACAAAGATTTTGGAAATCATTCATTACCTGAAGATTTTGACGGAGAACCCTATTATACCGTATATGATTATGATTTTTCAATAGATTTAGACATAAAAATTGATAAGAAATTATCTGATTATTTCGTTGATTTTGAATACTATAGAGATACTGATGAAATCTATATAATTCTGATAATACCAAAAAATATAGACGAATCTAAACTATCGGATTTATATTATGATTTAGTTGAAGGTGTTCGTCATGAATTAGAGCATGTTAAACAAAACTCAGAAGGATACGAATTTGGAGATGAGCCGACTGACCATGAGGAATATTACTTACAAGACCATGAAATAAAGGCTCTAAGGGCAGGATTTAATAATAGGTCAAGAATAGAGAATAAAAATTATGAAGATGTTGTTAGATCTTGGTTTAATAAAAATAGAAATAAGTTTAATTTAAGTGATGGACAAATAGATTCTATTGTAGGTCAGATTATTGGGTAGGCTCCTCTCTATAAAATCTATGAATTATTTTATCGATAACCTGAACTAAAACAGTACCCGACAATAGGACTACACCTGAAGAAACCAATCTTTCTGCAACAAGTTCAGAAACTTCTTGAAATGATTTAGAATAGTCAACATAAGACAATATATCGTCAACAATAGGTATCAAGAAGGTATAAGATATTAAATCAATAGTATTATCAATTGTTAATCTTAAACTATCTATAAATCCAAAAAATGTTTTTTTAAGTAAATTAGATTTTCTAAGTGCTTTTTTATAGTATTCCTCTAGACCTTCTTCTTTTATCTTATTTAATATATTTTCTATAGTAGATTTATTGTTTATAAAATATGTTGAAACTACCCCAAGTATGACTAAACAAATTTGTTCTTCAGTCATATTAAATTGACCACTTTTAACATATTCGTTCAGCGGCATCATTAGTCCCCCAACAGAAGACCCCCACGTCAATAATAACCTCATATTTATCTTATATGTTTTATTGACCTTAGATATTACACTTTTGGTAAATGAATTTAAGGTTTTAACTGAAGATGATATTTTATCACTTCTAACTTCAGATAAAATTATAGATAACTGATTTTCGGTTAATATGTAATTCTTATTATTCACAACTTTTGTTTTAAAATATATATTTATATGATAATAAATATATGGATAAAGAAGTTAGAAATAAAAAAGGATTTAATCCGGAAGTAGGTCCTGGATCTAAAGTGGTCTTATACTACATGGAAGATTCCCATGGTTTATCACCAGGTGCTAAAGGAGTTGTAATTAGTTCAATTATAGACCCATTTGAACCTGAAAATAAAATAATTAATGTTAAATGGGAAAATGGAAGTACATTATCTCTTCTAACCGGAATTGATGTTTATAAATTAGATAAATCACAAGGTTCTTAATTTTCTATAACCAATATATGATTTTGTAAATTTAAAATCAAAGTATGAATATAAATTAATCACATTTAGATTGTGTGAGCTAATCATCGCATTTACTGATTTATTATTTTGATTTCTTAAATACTCAAAAATACGATACCAAAAAGAATATGCCAGATGTGAGTATTCCAAATTAATACCACCCAATTCTAGGTTTACAGACTCGTTATTATTTTTAAATGCCATAAATCCAAACACCACACCATCCTTATCTCCAACAAGTAAATTAGATTTTTTAGATAAGTCATCGATCCAATTAGAGTTTCTTATTTTAGCAACTTCAGATAAAATCATTGGGTCTTCAAAAAATCTTCCATGATTGAATTGAGTGGATGATATTGTTTTAATATGATTAATATCGTCTTCTTTAAATTTTCTGAGTGAGAATTTAAATTTTTCTAAAACTTTATTTTCCTTAATGTTTTTTAGATTGTTTTCAACAATAATACTTGTTTCAACATTAACATATCCAAAGTTTTCTAATACTTGTTTCTTAATTCTATGGTCAGGATTAATTCTTAATGAGGTGTATTTGATTTTATTTTCAATACAATAGGATTCAAAAGTATTGAGTAATCTTTCTCCATTATCACTTGAATTAAATTCTATTTCATATATTTCATTGGTTTCGTATCCTAAAGGTTTAGAATTCCATTCTGTATCGTCGAATTTAATATAATTTGATTCGTCTATAGTTATATTTTTCATATTATATTGTTCCGTTATCTACATTTATTGATTGCCCGGTTATTGATTCTGAGTTTTCGGATAATAAAAATTCCACTGTATTAGCAACAGATTTTTTATCTGTTGGTTTTTTTAATGAGGTTCTATTATAAATTCTATCTTTTTGTTCATCCGTTAGAGTACTACTCATATCTGTTTCCATAAATCCCGCAACGATAGAATTTGACCTAATTCCTTTCCTTCCCCACTCTCTGGCAGTATTTTTGGAAAACGCCTCTAAAGCACCTTTAGTTGATGCGTACATGGATAATCCATTATACCCTGTATGAACACTAATACTTGAAATATGAACAATGGACCCTTTAGTTTTATGATATATCATATTTCTAATAACAAACTTAGTCATAATTAATGGTGAAAAAACATTCACCTTGTACATATCTTCTAATTTAGTTAAATCCATATTAGTTATAATATCATCGTAGGCATGTGCGGCATTATTAACGAGTCCGTGTATAACAACATTATTACCAATAGATTCTTTTAAGTTAGATTCTAAGGTATCTGCATTGACAAGATCAATATTAATAAATTTAAAATTGTCATACTGAGCAAGTTCAGAGTTAGGAGTTCTTCCTAATCCATATACATTGTATGATTTATCCAATAAGACTTTAGAAATTTCTAACCCAAGCCCTTTAGAAATTCCAGTAACTATAATGTTTTTATTTCCTTGATATTTTTCCACTTTCATTTATTTCAATTTGACTAACAATGTTTATTTTACTAGGAACCTCATAATCATTAAGAATAGACTTTAGATTACTTTTTATTTCAACGATTGGAATGCCTGAAGACAATACCAAATCACAAATAATAATATTTCCGAGTAATGAGTTTGGTTTTGAGTATACTTTGCAGAGTTTCACATAATCTATTTCCGATATTTTGGATTCAATGTACATTGGATTTATTTGATACCCTCCGACATTGACTAAAAACCCATCTCTTCCAATAATTTTAAAGGTAGACTCATCAATAATATTTACTAAATCACCGGTGTCATACCATTCGTCTGTAAACGTTATATCATCAGAATTTCCGACTAAGCTTTTATGTACTATTAATTTACCGGATTCCAAACGTATCAAATCTTTATATTTATTTGGTATTTTAAATACATCACCTTCTGATGCAAATAAAGAACTCACTTCAGTTGAGGCGTATATGTTTTTAATTTTAGCGTTCGGAAAACTATTGGATAATTTCAAATGAAACTCTTTAGTTGACCCTTCACCACCTAAAGATACGTTTTTTACCTTCGGATATGAATTATTTTCAGAAATTAAAACTTTATAAAAGGTTGGAGTTGCGGATATATTAGTAATATTATATCTATTAATCCTATCCAAAATTTCAGTATAATCACATTTAAATAAATTGACTAAGGTATTTCTATTTAATAGAGATTGAAATAGTACCTGATAGCCAGCCATTTTAGTCGGATTATAAGCAAATCCCCAAACATCATTCTCCCTGTCTTTAGAAACTTTAATATTACGAGTCATACTTTCAAATGTATGATTTATAACTTTAGGTTTCGCGGTAGTACCTGAAGTTTTTAACTGAATACCCGCATTAGTATTTCTAATGTTGGATATTAAATGGTCATAATCCTTTATCGTTTCAGAAACTAAACTTTTAATAATAACCATTATAATACTTTCAATTTCAGAAAAATAAAAAGTACTATTTTGATTATTAATCACTGATATTAGGTCAGTGTATGTTATGACATTTTTATCAATCAAGAATATTTTATCCATTCAATTTCTTTTTAATATCTCCAACAGTAAAAACTAAACTATCTTTAAAAATGTCAACGTTATAAACTTCTTCAATTTCAACAGTTAACTCGGCCAACATAAAACTATCATATCCAATATCATTTTTTAAATTCATATCGTCATTCAGTTCACTTACGGTTTTATACCCATTAGATTCTAAAACCTTATTTATTATTTCCAATAATTGCATAATATATGTTTTTAATAGTTATAGTAAAATTAATTTGAAAGTGGTGCTTTAATCGATGGATGTGATTGATAGTTTTCTAACTTAAACCAATATTCATAACTTGTTGCAACTACTTCTTTTAAAATCCAATCTAAATTTCTATTATCTCTCATAATCATATC
>JACCDV010907538.1_pt1 | contig 11399 bp, 14 predicted proteins | sample 7446131 | NCBI WGS metagenome assembly JACCDV01 (sample SAMN15323448, study PRJNA562643) | freshwater metagenome | isolation source: river surface water | place: USA:Blue River Watershed | collected 2017-08-17
AAGTATCACTTTGTAAAATATCTGGCGTAGAACTTTGCATGCTATGTGGCGTATTCTGTGAGTATGACTCCCCTGGCTGGGCTTCCAGACGAGGCCCGAACGCTCGCCCTTGATCGGTTCCGCCTTCTCCAACCTCATCTGGAGGATGGCCGCTCACTGAAGATCGTCGCGGCGGCGGCCCACATTCCGTTTCGCACCGCACAGCGGTGGGTGTCGCGGTATCGCCAGTTCGGCCTGACGGCCCTGGCGCGAAAGAAACGGACGGACACCGGCCAGCACCGCGAGCTGTCGGCCACGCTCAAGAACGCCATCGAGGGCGTCGCACTCCAAAAACCGCCGCTCCCGGTAGCGACGATTTGTCGCCAGGCCCGGCGGATTGCGCAACACTTGGGTGAGGCCCCGCCGAGCTACTGGGTCGTCTATCGCATCGTGTCGGCCTTGCCCGCTGACTTGGTGACACTCGCGCACCAAGGGACGACGGCGTACAGTCAGACGTTCGAGTTGATCCACCGGCGGGAAGCAGATCGGCCCAACGCCATCTGGCAGGCCGACCACACGCTGCTCGACATCCTGTTGGTGCGCCCGGATGGTCCCCCCGCCAAGCCGTGGCTCACCACGGTCATCGACGACCACAGCCGCGCCGTGGCGGGCTACTTTCTCTCGTTCGAAGCACCGTCCGCCCTGCACACGTCGCTCGCGCTTCGCGAGGCGATGTGGCGCAAGGACGATTCGCGCTGGCGTGTGTGCGGGATCCCCGATGTCCTCTACACCGACAACGGGCGCGACTTCAGGTCTCGACACCTGGAACAGGTGAGCGCGGATTTGAACATCCGACTGGTTTTCTCCATCCCAGGCAAGCCGAGAGGGCGTGGGCGGATCGAACGCTTCTTCTGCACGGTGAACGAGATGTTCCTGTGCGAGCTGGAGGGCTACGCGCCAGTGGGCCGCGGGATGCGAGGCACCCCAACGTTGACGATGGCGGCGTTCGAGGCGAAGTTCCGCACGTTCCTCCTCGACATCTATCACCGGCGCGACCATGCCGACACGAAGATGCCCCCCGTCGAGCGCTGGGAAGCCAACGGCTTTCTTCCGCGCATGCCGGACTCGCTGGAGCAACTGGATCTGCTGCTGATTCAGGTGGCGCAGGCGCGGCACGTGCGGCCCGATGGCATTCACTTCCAGCGGCTCCGCTACCTCTCGACCACGCTGGCGTCCTACGTGGGGGAAACCGTGACCCTCCGGATCGATCCCAGGGACATGGCGGAAATCCGCGTCTTCCACAATAACACCTTCCTGTGTCGCGCCGTGTGTGCGGAGCTGGCGGGTGAGACCATGCCGCTGCGTGACATTCTCCGCGCGCGAAATCGGCGCCGGCGGGAACTGCGGGGGATGCTGCGAGACCGCGCAACCGCCGTGAACACGCTGCTGGACCTGAAGCGCGGGGACATCACGAAGACCACGGAGGACCCACCAGCCGCAACAGACACCCCGGCACGACCGGCGGTCTCCACCCTCAAGCGATACCGGAATGAATAGCCAGCAACCGATCGTGGACACCCTCGAACACCGCCGCTTTACGGAGTTTTGCGACGCCTGCCGAACGTACCAATACATCGGGCTGTGCTACGGGACACCGGGCGTCGGCAAGACCCTCTCCGCACGAACCTACAGCCAATGGGACGTGGCCCAAGCGACCATGCCCTGGAGCGGAGAGCCGCGTGAGGGCCCGACGTTGGCGACCGTCTTCTACACACCCTCCGTCGTCAATTCGCCTGGCCGGATCAGCAGCGACATCCGCCGTGCCCGCCACACGCTGACGCTCCTCGCCAGACGCCCCGTCCAACTGGAGAAGGAGGCACGGTTGGAATCAATCCGCCAACGGGATCAGGCGCATCAGGAGACCGTGATGGACCAACACGACTGGCTGCGGGAACCCATCCCGGAACTCGCACCGACCTATGGCGAGGTCGCACGGGACTACCACAAGAAGGAAACACAGATTCCCGATCCCACGTCGCTGATTGTGATCGATGAAGCGGACCGGCTCCGCATGGCGAGTCTGGAACAGGTCCGCGCGATCTTCGACGAAGGGCAGATTGGGTTGATTCTCATTGGGATGCCCGGACTGGAGAAACGCGTGGCCCGGTACCCGCAATTCTACTCGCGGATCGGATTCGTCCACGAGTTCCGCCCGTTGGGCGCGACGGAGGTTCGCCGACTCCTGGCCGAGCGGTGGACCCCCGAGGGGGTCCAGCTCCCCGAACAGCCGTGGGCCGACGAGGCGGTCGCGGCGATCATTCGGATCACGGGCGGCAACTTCCGCTTGCTGAACCGGCTCCTCACCCAGATCGCGCGCATTCTTGAACTCAATGCCCTGACCAGCGTGACCAAGGACGCGGTGGACGCGGCACGAGAGAGCTTGGTGATTGGGCAAGCCTAAGGGTATCTCCGCGTTGAGGACGCACACACGCGGTGTGACAACGCGTCGGACCCACGTGCGTGTCCCGGGCGTGTGGCATTGCAAAAAAGTCTTGTCTGATGATCGGACCTGGAGATAGATGTACGCCATGCGCATCGTCAGCACCAACGCATCACGATCCAGGAGTCGTGGCGTGTGCGCCAAATACTATGCAAAGGTATACGCCAGATAATTTGCAAAGTGACAAGCGCCAAGAACTTTGCAAAGTAACGCCATGACTGCCAAGGTCCAACTCGCGATTCCCAACACCCGAGCGCTCCCTGTGCTCTTTACGCCGACGCCTCATGCGGCCAAACGGTTCGTCACGTTCTTCACCGCCAACATTCGCAACCCAAACACACGCAAGGCCTATACCTGGGCGGTCGCCGAATTTGCGGCGTGGTGCGAACGGCATGGGCTCCTCTCCTTGCCAGCCATCGAGCCGGTCCATGTGGCGACCTATGTTGAGTCGCTTAAGGGCCACCTGTCACCTCCGTCGATTAAGCAACATCTCGCGGCCATTCGCATGTTGTTCGATTGGCTCGTGGTGGGCCAGGTCCTGCCCTCTAATCCGGCGAGCTCGGTGCGGGGGCCGAAGTATTCATCAAAGAAAGGGAAGACGCCGGTGCTCATGGCCGACGAAGCCCGGATGCTGATTGAGGCCATCGACGTGAGGACGATCGTTGGCTTACGTGACCGCGCCTTGATCGGATTGATGGTCTATACGTTCGCACGGATTGGCGCGGCGCTCGCGATGCAGGTGGAAGATGTCTATATCCAAGGGCGTCGGACCTGGGTGCGATTGCACGAGAAAAACGGCAAGCTCCATGCGATGCCCTGCCATCACAATCTCGATGAATACCTTCACGCCTATATCAAGGCCGCACAATTGACCGAGGGAAAGAGCCCACTGTTTCGAACGATGCAGGGCCGGACCGGGAAACTTTCAGGGAAACCAATGACGCAGGTGGATGCCTACCGCATGATTCGCCGCCGCGCCGCTGATGTCGGCATTCGCACCAAGATCGGCAACCATTCCTTTCGTGCCACAGGGATTACGGAATATCTGCGGAATGGTGGGAAGCTGGAAATCGCGCAGCAGATGGCGAACCATGAAAGTGCCCGTACGACTGGCCTCTATGATCGGCGCACCGATCAGGTCTCGCTCGATGAGGTGGAACGGATTGTGATTTGAGGAGTGTGAATGGGAATGTCCGCGGCTTAGACTCTCTTGCGCCCTATCGTCACGCCCCTCCCGTTCCCTCATCCCGGCCACCCCTGCCTTGACAAAATATGGTGATATCACTATATTTTAGGAATGCCGATGGTTCCACCTCTGAAGCCGGTGGTCTGGGTCGGATCGAGCCGCAAGGACCTCCGCGCGTTTCCCGGTGCCGTGCAGGATCTCATGGGATACGCGCTGTTTGTCGCGCAACAAGGAGGGAGACATCGCGAGACCAAGACCTTGACCGGGTTCGGCGGGGCCGGGGTGGTGGAAATTCTCGCGGACCATCGTGGCGACACATTCCGCGCCGTCTATACGGTGCAATACCAGGGTACGGTGTATGTACTGCATGCCTTTCAGAAGAAATCGACGTCTGGTCGTGCGACGCCGAAGCACGAGATCGACATCATCACACAACGGCTTCGCGCCGCAGAACAGATCGCACAAGGAGCACGGTCATGAGAAAGAAAGGATATGAAATTGGGGGACGGAATGTCTTTGAGGACCTTGGCCTGCCCAATGCGGACGAACATGTGATCAAAGCCCAACTGGTCTTCAAGATCGAGACGATCATGAAACGACGCCACCTGACCCAGCGAGAGGCGGCCGCCTTGTTTGGCGTGCGACAGCCGGACATCTCGAAGATGCTGCGCGGCGCATTCCGCCAGTTTTCGGTGGAGCGGCTGCTCCGCTTCCTCGTCAAGCTCGATCACGATGTGGAAATTGTCGTGCGCCCCCACCGCGCCAAAACCTATGCAGCCGCGTTGCAGGTGTCATAACCTTGTTGCAGAACATCCGCGACTGATACACATCGTGGATGTGAAGAGCGTACCAGGAAGTCCCTGTGTTCGGGCTTCGCGAGGGTACGGCCCTCACGCGACGTGAAGGGTCTCGTGGTCAGTGCCGTGCGGCGGCGTCCAACTCAGGCTGGGGTTCTACCACGTCCACACAGGATAGATGAGGCTTTGGATGTGTGCTCGATGCACGGGACCAAAGTAGCGCGCATCGAAAGAACGGCTATTGGTGTCCGACATCAGCAAAAGTTCCGAGGCGGCCAGCACATGATCGGTGACCCGAAACCGTGGCAGCGGTCTCCCCATCGAATCCGCCTCACTGGGCTGGCTCGCTGGAAGAAGCGTCCCGTTGATTGTCACACCCTCATCCGTCACGCTCACGACATCATGATCTGACGCCACAACCTTTTTCATCATGTTCCCATATCCACCGGGACAAAATCCCACCCCGATGTAGCCCCGCTCCTTCGCCAGATCAAACTCCGGGCCCTCCGGAGGACACCACAACTCACAGTAGCCTGCACAGTCGACTTCATAGCCACGGTAGACCAGTAGACGGAGGGCTCACGAGCGGCTCTATTACTATTTACCAAGGTGCTACGTATTGCGAGCTGTCCCCGATGGACTTCCTTTTTAGGCCTTGCGTCATGAGAACTAGGATCCGCGGCGGTCGTGAAAATCACCCAGGCGCGCATCAATGATCTCCTTCGCGGATGGAGCTCGCACTCTTCAATGAAGAACCCCGCCCTTCCAGGCGGGGTCTCCTTACAATTCAAGCTGCGCTTGACCCGTCTCCTGCTCGCCTTGGTGCTGAACATAGTGCCGAATCGTGGCCTCGTTGATGCCCACCGTGGAGGGGAAAAACCCTCGTGCCCAGCCCCCGCCACCATCCCAGTACACTTTGCTCAGCACGTGCGGGAATTTCTCTTTCAGCTGCCGACTGGTCACGCTTTTCAAGGTCTCCACCACCCTTGAGACCGCGTACTTCGGTGGAATCACCATGTGCAGATGAACATGGTCCCGTTCCACCCCAATCTCCTCCAGAAACCAATCGGGGTGAAATTCCCGCACTGTCCGAAGGACCTTCTTGAGATATTCTGCTATTCCGGGCACGAGGACTTTCCGCCGGTACCGTGTCACCCATACCAAATGGTACTGGGTCTTGTAGACCACATGAGCCTGTCGATGGAGTTTCATCAACGGCCATCATCGCACCAGGCGAGCAACAGACGGCGCCCTGCTCTCACCCCCACCCTCCCAGGTGGGGAACTCACGCGCAATTAGATGTGCTGATGGACATGGCCGCGGCGCTGGGGGTGACCAATACGAGTAGACTTACAGTATCGCTAGCGCAAGCCGCTGACCAGGTGCATCGTTCTGCGACAGTCCCGTCTTGATAAACGAGAGACATCCCCGCCCGATCAGGGAATTGTCATATGTGTGCTTATGGCACTGGCGAGAATCGAACAGGCGATAGGAGATGTGTGTCGTGAATAACGCTCGCCTTCAAGAAAACATCAATGAGTCTCTTGGCTGAAGCCAACCTGCAATTCTGGGAAGAATTCTTGGTGCACATCGTCCAAGTCGGCGCTCGAGGGTTCTCTCTTGAATGAGACTTGGCAGACTGCCAGTCGACTTGACCGTAACACTATGGACGACCAGGAGTGGCAATTCCAATCGGAGCCTGTGGAGCGGTCGAGAACGTGGCGGGAGTGGTAGGGACCAGAACGCCACCGGCTCCAATCGTGAAACCGGATACACTGGTTGACCCTGAATTCGCGACATAGAGGAATTGCCCGTCTGGATTAATCGTAATCCCGACCGGCGCGGACGCCGCTCCCGTCGTAAAACTCGCCGGAGACGTCGGTGTTAATAATCCTCCCGCTCCAATGGTAAAAGCTGCCACCTCGTTCATGCCACTATTCGTGACATACAGGAACGATCCATTGGGCGAAATTGTCAGCCTCTGAGGGCTCGATCCCAGCGCTCCAGTGGAGAACGTCGGAGGGACTGTTGGGGTCAGCACGCCTCCCACTCCAATGAAAAAGACGGCAATGGCATTCGTTCCACTGTTTGCAACATACAGAAATAGACCATTCGGCGACATGGTAAGCCCCTCGGGGCTCGGAGAGCCGGCACCAGTTGAAAAGGTCGCCGGACTGGTCGCGGTCAACACACCATTGGCTCCGATGGTGAAACCCGATACGTTGTGCGTACCGGAGTTTGCGATGTAGAGAAATTGTCCATTCGGTGATACAGCCAGACCTCGCGCTAATGTCCCACTCGTTGGAAACGTTGCTGGTGAAGTTGGAGCCAGTACACCACCCGATCCGATCGAAAAACCGGCAACGGTATTTGAGGCACTATTGGCGACATAGACAAATGCTCCGTTTGGCGTGATCGTTATCCCACGAGGAGAGGATCCTACACCGGTGGAAAACGTTGCTGGTGCAGTCGGAGTGAGGTTTCCTGTGGTTGCGTTGATCATGAAAGCCGAGACATTGGCGGAACTCTGGTTTGACGAGTAGAGGAATTGACCGTTAGGGGAAATGGCAGCCCATTCGGCGCTTGTCCCTCCAGTAGAAAAACTTGCAGGAGTTGTTGCTGTCAGGACCCCGCCGGCCCCTATTCTGAAACCTGAGAGGGTGTTCGAACCATCATTGGCTGTATAGAGGATGGCGGAAGTCGATCCTGTTCCCTCGAACCCTCCCCCTCCCCCTCCTCCATCCGGACATCCGGCAAGTATGAGGACTATCGGCGATGCGAGAAGTGGGAGCATCATTCTTGTCATGATGGATGGTCCTCCTGGCTCAAATGTATCACCGCAACAACCCTTAGCCAAACGAACCACACTTTCTTGACCTCGTCGGAATCACGTCTAAGTCGGGCTTCCGTTCGAGCCACGGAAGACACTGGAATCACGAGGTGATTTATCCACACGCTCAAAGAGCAACTGTCGCGGGTGACAACGCTCCCGACGGTCGACGAATGGTGGGACGCGCTCCCGGCTTGGCTCGTCACGTACAACGAGCATTGGCTGGTCGACCGCCATGGATTTTCGGCGGGGGCCCAGAGTGTCCCAGCAAAATGGGAAGCGGCATCATTGTGGCCTGGACTTGCCAAGGCTTGGCGGTATACTTTTTTAATATGAAACCTAGACACCTTATCACTGTAGTGATGGCCTATTGTTTAGTCATGTTTCTGCACGTGCCGACCATATCGGCTACTGATTTGGTGCGCGAAGAACCAATCCCCATCCAAACGATTATCACAAACCCTCAAACCTTCAATATGCGGGCAGTACGACTCCAAGGAATCATTAAAACGTTACAAGTGTTTCCAGGCGGGGATACTTGTCGCGTACACGGGCAATACGCTGGGTATGCGTTCATCCTCACCGACCCCACCGGTGAACTCTCCATTTTTGACCTTGTGACCTGTCACGGTCCTGGGAGACCGAGGTTTCGCGCAGGGAAACCTCGGATGACGGACTTTGCTGTGGGCGACAGTGTTGAAGTCGTTGTTTATGTCTCCGTCAGCTACTCTCCTGATTTTGCCCTCCATACCGTACAGGGAGCACTCCGGTGGGTTGGACGAATGCCTCCCCTAAGTGATGCCTCTTCAGGCACGACCCCCTGACTTTCCGATATCTCCACATGAGTCTATGGCCTCCTCTACTTCCTCACGGTCGGTGATCAATACGAACTTCTCACGGCTTGGCAAGAGCACACATATTTCATCCCCTGAGAAACGATCATAATTCCGGACTTGTTGAATCGTATGCTCTTCTTCGAAGAGATAGGTTTTGGATGTCTGTGAAACATCATGGATGATCGTGATTCCACTGCCCGTACCATTCCTAAAAGCAACCACGATTTCTAGGCCTGGTTGGCCATCCGTATCGGCGAACAGATGGATTTCCCCCATTCTCCATCTGGAATCGCTGTAGGTTGTCAATTCGTTTTCGCGGTCTCGGAGGATACAGACGCATATGAGCTGATCGTTCGCGTCCCGACTTTCAAAAATGACTTCCTTCCCAAGCGCTCCATCTGTATCGACAACTTCTTTGATCTGTATGGTTGCCCAGGACTGATCCGCATATTCCCTCACCGTCCGATCACGATCACGGATGAGACATAAACAGCGTAATGTTCCCTCCTCAGTTTTTACCTGGACAAGAACCTCATCTCCATCTATCGCGTCCGTATTCGCCAGAGTTGTGCTGTCAACCGAACTCCACCCAAGACCACGGTAGAATGCGATCGATGTGGTTTTGTCATGAACGACACAAACACACGCAAGCAACCCTTCATGCGTATGGGCTAACACAACGATTTCCAACCCGGGCTCGCCGTCAGTATCTTGTACCGCAATGAGTTCCACGTTGTGCCAAGCGCTATGCTGGTAGACGCGTTTGTCCCTCGTATCAAGCGTCGTGACGCAAATCTTGTTGAACTCACAAATGGATATCTCTTCTTGCAGACCGTCATCGTTTGTTTCTCCGATGAACAAAGAAAACGCTGGAGGCGTCTGATTGGCTACAAGGAGGTCGGTGAGATCGTTTGTATCAGTACGAGGATTTGGCAACGTTGCGTCATTGGTTGAAGCAGATGAGATTGCAGTGACGGCGGGAGACTCCAATGAGGACTGCGGATCCTGGGTGCACGCGGCTTGGATGAACGACAAGCAGAGCACCATACACCAGGCCACTGACCTTATTGGAAGACCGAGTGGTTGCATAAACTCTCCTTATTCGGTCTCGTATAACTACTTATTCTGGGCAGTCCACAAACGACTGCCCCGCTTTCCGTCTACAGTTTCAGGCAGATCTACTGCTCATTTTGGGTGTGTCCATAACGCGATGCGTTCAGATTACCACTGCCGATGAGTGCACCAGTACCTGAACGAAGTTCCCATGTCCCAGGACTCACGGTTCCTCCCGTTATCAAGACATTACCGGTATTCGTTTGTAATTCGGCTTGATGTCCGTCACGGCCAACCCACAGGTTCCCATTGGAAACAAGAGCCCCCGTGCTACTTCGGATCTCCCATGTCCCAGGGCTCCACGATCCGCCAACGATAAGGACGTTCCCGTTCAGGAGTTTGGTGCACGTGGAACCATCTCGAGAGGCCCAAGTATAATTGGCACTAATCAAAGTCATGCTGCTATTTCGAAGTTCCCAGCTGATATACCCTGGACCACCACCAACTAAGAGCATATTGCCATTATTCAATTGAACGGAACAGTGACCGGAGCGGCCAGACCACAGATAAATACCCGTAGTGCTAGTGCCGGATACAAGACTCCCGTTTGTACCTCGAATTTCCCACGTTCCTGATGAGCCATAACCACCAGTAATCAGGACGTTTCCGTTAGAAAGCACCGAGGCACTGTGACCGTATCTGCTTGTCCAAAGCGTTCCCTGGCTGACGAAGCCACCGGCGCCGTTACGGATTTCCCAGGTTGCAGGAGAAGCGCCTCCTCCTACGATGAGCACATTGCCATTACCGAGCAAGGAACAAGTAAAAGCCCAATCTCTCGTTGTCCATAATGTTCCGTTACTGACATGGCCTCCTGTTGCATTTCGAATTTCCCACGTCCCTCCAGATGCAGATCCTCCAGCAAGAAACGTGTTTCCGTTAGGGAGTAGGACTGCGCAATGACTTATTCGTGTCGCCCACAAGGTGCCTGAGTTGAGGAACCCTCCGCTGGCACTACGCCTCTCCCAGGACCCCGCTGTAGTGCCCCCGCCTGCAATTAAGTTATTCCCTGCCAATGCAAAAGAACTGCCCCCAAACAACACGAAAACCATCGCAGACCACAACAAATAGTACCGACGCATGCGACACCTCCTGTGTAGTGAACACTCATTCGAACGGCTCGACTGACGTCCTGGGTATCCGCTTCGCCGCAACCTCCTTTCGAAAAGAATTTCTCTGATCAACCAAGTCTTCTACTCGTTGCGTGACGCTCACCGGACCGGTCGGGGCTCCACTCGGCACCGTGGCGGTCATAGCGGTCGTCGACACTGTGAGCACGGTCGCGGTGTTGAACTTCACAGTATTGGAGGCGGAGGGGCGCACTGAACCCTGTGCCGTAGATAGTAACCGTCGTTCCAATGGGACTTGCTGACAGGGTGAACGGCAGGACTGCAAGTGTGGAGGACGGTCGCAGAGTGATCCCAGTCAGATTCCCCACGCTGCCATAAGCATTGATCGCGTGGTCACTCGCGGGATCGATGACAGCGCGCGGGCGGCTCGCGTTATCGTAGACGTAGCTGGTATCGGCAGCGAGGCTCGGGAAGACCAGGAGGAGCGCCAGCGCGATGGCGAGCGAGAAGACCGCGATGTGGCTCGTGCTCCACCACCCAAGGAAGAACAGAGTCACGTTCATCGGAACTCCGATCGGTCGCGTTTTGTGCAGCAGCAGGTTATTTACCTAGGACACCCTCTTTTCATGTAATGGTCTACTTATCTCTGTCCGAGCGCAATACCAGAAGATGGCCTTAGCCATGAGAGGGGGTGGCGGGCCATATAGCTCTATGGACGAGGCGTTGAAGGACGATGGTATAGACGTCCCAAATCTGCGTCACTGCATCTTCCGCCCCCTCGAGCAGTCGCTGCACTTCCTCCACATAAATCTCCGTCGTCGCATAATGCTGATGCCGCATCATCTTTTGCATCCGCGTCGGGTTGGCATCATTGGGGAGGGCAACGGTCGGAGTGGAATGGCGGAGACTATGCACCAGAATGCCGGATTTCTATACCCCCACCAAGAGTAGTTCTTCGGTATCGAGTGGCCACTAACCGGTGCTCGAACGCCGTCGGCCCTCGAGCCGGCGGCGGCCGTCTTCACTCCCACGTCCAGACCGGATGGATGAGACTTTGGATGTGCATGCGGTGCACGGGCCCAAAGTAGCGC
>JACCDV010980517.1_pt1 | contig 11399 bp, 11 predicted proteins | sample 7446131 | NCBI WGS metagenome assembly JACCDV01 (sample SAMN15323448, study PRJNA562643) | freshwater metagenome | isolation source: river surface water | place: USA:Blue River Watershed | collected 2017-08-17
CCGGTCTGATCCGGAACCAGGAGTTAAAACTATCTGGCTAGGGTTAAGAAACCTGTACGAGCACATTAAATCAAAAGAGGCTTTTGAATCTGCTTATGGACCAACTTGTGGGTAATGATATGCACGCCCGTGGGCCCCTACAAAAAATCTTATCCAATTTTTCATAAGCGGTATTGAAAATAATAGTAGGGGCCGACCTATGTGTCGGCCCGTGAACGCTATCCACCAATTATTATAAAACGTTGATACCGGATTCACTGGCGACTAATAATATATCGGCTGGGCGTTGGGCAAAAATACCATTGCTGACGACGCCAGTAATGTTATTGAGCGTTTGCTCTAGTTTGACGGGGTCCAGAATTTGTAAGCCATGCACATCGAGAATGATATTGCCATTATCGGTAACAAAACCTTGGCGATATTCTGGGTCCCCCCATTTCACTAATTGCCGAGCAACCAAGCCGCGTGCCATGGGGATGACTTCAACCGGTAAAGGAAAATGCCCTAATACATCCACTTGTTTACTGGCATCAATGATGCAAATAAATTTCTCAGCCGCCGTCGCTAAAATCTTTTCACGAGTTAAAGCGCCACCGCCACCTTTGATGAGTTGCCTATGAGCATTGGCTTCATCGGCACCATCTATATAAATAGGGACATTATCCACACTATTTAAATCATAAACGGGAATACCCTGTTGTTTTAATAAGGTAGCGCTAGCTTCAGAACTGGCGACGGCGCCATCGATTTTACCTTTAATTTTCGCTAACGCTTGAATAAAAAAATTCACTGTTGAGCCAGTGCCCACACCGACTATCATGCCTGATTCGATATAATCGAGGGCCCTTTCGGCGGCTTGTTGTTTTAATGTATTTTGTGTCATGGGTTAATCACTACCTTAGTGCCAATGTCAGTTAATCGATACACTTCTTCAATATCGGCTTTCTTCATGCGGATGCAGCCTTCCGACCACGTGCGAGTTTCATAATCGCCGTGAATATAAATTTCACCGCCTAAAGCGCTATCCCAAGGAATACGTCCATTCGTATCGTGCGCTGTGCAAATCGCTTGATAAGTTTCTTCATCAATAATAGCTTGTTCCAGACCTCGTTGTGCATCAGCTTTATTAGGGTAATTGATACCGAGACTGAGGTGATATTGAGAGCGCGGATTTTTAACGATAATTTTATATTCACCCTCAGGAGTGCGCTGATCATCCCGTTTTATTTTGGGACCATCAAGATTTTTCCCAACCCCAATGACAAACGTTTTTTGACCTTCATCGGTATGAAGAATTAACGTTTTATCCGCTTTGAAAATTTCAATTAAGGTTACCATAACATTTTTAATCCAATGGCAAATAACATGACGATGTAAGAATATTGCAATGTCCAGCGGGGGATCATATGCGTGACTTTCGCACCATAAAACGCTGCGACAGAACTACCCAGCGCAAAAGGTATCAGTATCGGTAAATTGACATAACCCAGGCTATAAGGCGGTAAATTAGGTTCGCCTAAACCCGTTAATGCAAAACTGATGCCGATCAACGTGGAGATAATCAAGGCACACACGGTGGCATTGCCGACTGCTTGACGAATATCAAAACCACATTTTCGCAGATAAGGCACAATAAATGTAGCGACACCCATCAAGGTATTGAGTGTGCTGGTGATAAAGGCGCCGCTATTATAGCCCCAGAAAGTCGGCGACCATTTGCGACTGGTATCTTTATGCCAAATCATCCAGAAACCTAAGACAATCATCGTGACACCATAGAAAGTCTGTAGAAATTGAGTAGGTAAAATTTTTGCTAATAAAGCACCGGTGATCGTGCCTGCAATTAAGCCGAGCAAGATCTTTTTTATCAATTGCCAATCCACATTATGATGTTTGTTTTGTTTCCAGGTGGCGATCACACCCATGATAATACAGGCAGAACCAGTCGTGCCGATGGCAATATGCATGGCATTCATCGAGAAATGTTGCGCTTGCATGATAAATAGGATAGCAGGGACCATGATTAAGCCGGCGCCGCCGCCAAATAAACCCGAAACAAAGCCTGCCAAAGCACCAATACAGAGATAGATAAGAATAGTCATGTGCGCCTCAATAAATAAAAAGCGACTTGTCCTGCTTGGCTGCGTTTATAGATTTCCCAGCCCGAATTAGCTAAAGCATCTGCTAGTGGATAAGGCTTTTCAATTTCGGCGTAAATTATAGCATTGTCCGCGAGTAAAGGTTGACATTTTTCTAAGGCAGGTAATAAAAGTTGTTTATTAAAGGGTGGATCAAGGAATACCAAATCATAAGGAGCTTGCCAAGCCTGTTGGAAAAAATCAGCTTGTATTATTTTCGTCTCAACGTCAGTTAAGGATGCTAATTGTTGCTGAATGTGTTTGGCTTGTAGCGGGTCGATTTCGCAAAAGTGACAGCTAGCGGCACCACGTGACAAGGCTTCTATGCCCAAAGCGCCAGTGCCCGCGAAAGCATCCAAACAATGCCGTCCGCTAATATCCATTTGTAACCAATTAAATAGCGTTTCACGCACGCGATCTAAACTGGGTCGCGCCGGGGTAGTGGCGGGGATGGCAAATTTTTTACCGCGCCAGCGTCCCCCGACAATACGGAAGTAACCCGATTTTTTATTCATGCGTGTTTGTTCCATGGTGACCGTGATTGCAGGTTAGTAAGGTTCATGCTATGTTAGCACAACAAAATAATGGGAAAAACCACGTTTATGTTGAAATTGTTTAAACGTCATAAAACGATTGAATCTTCTACGGCTGACCAAGTATTAATCGATGGGTTACAAGCCACGCGCAAAGGTTTTTTGGGAAATTTGACGGATTTTTTCTTTGGTAAGAAAAAAATTACCGATGATATTTTAGAAGAAATTGAAACCCGCTTATTATTAGCGGATGTGGGCATAGAAACCACCCAAAAAATTATGACTCTGCTTGAACAAACGATTCCGCGCAAATCGTTAGATGATGCGCAGATCGTGCAAGCAGCCATGCAGCGTGAATTGATCGCTATATTGCAACCCTGCCAGCAACCATTGCTGATCGCCAATCACCACCCATTTGTGATTTTAGTGGTGGGTGTGAATGGTGTGGGTAAAACCACCACCATTGGTAAATTAGCCAAACGTTTGCAAGATGAAGGCAAATCGGTATTATTGGCAGCCGGTGACACTTTTCGTGCGGCAGCGGTGCAACAATTACAAGCTTGGGGCGAGCGCAATGATATTACCGTGGTTGCGCAACAAGAAGGTGCCGATACAGCGGCGGTGATTTATGATGCATTGCAATCAGCGAGGGCAAAAAATATTGATGTCGTATTAGCTGATACGGCTGGCCGTTTACATACGCAAGATAATTTAATGGCGGAATTGGCGAAAGTGACTAAAGTAATTAAAAAATTTGATCCCTCAGCACCGCATGAAGTTATGTTAGTATTAGATGCGGGAATTGGTCAAAATGCGATCCAGCAAGTGAAACGTTTTAAAGATGCCGTCGCGGTTACCAGTATCACTTTGACTAAATTGGATGGTACTGCTAAAGGGGGTGTTATTTTTGCTTTAGCCAATACCAGCCAATTACCGATTCGCTTTATCGGAGTAGGGGAAGCGATCGAAGATTTACAAACATTTAATGCTGAAAAATTTGTCGACGCATTATTCGCGGTGGAATAATAACGTTGCGCACGCACACGCCCGTGCGCCCCTACAGAATGAATGGTAGGGGCCGACCTATGTGTCGGCCCGCTGATGCTATTCAGGAAACTAAAAGGAACTAAGCATGATACGTTTTACCAGTGTCACCAAAAAATATCGCAATGGTTATGAAGGATTGCGCCGTGCTAATTTTGTCTTGCCAAATGGTGAAATGGCATTTTTAACTGGCCATTCAGGCGCGGGTAAAAGTACATTTTTAAAAATAGCGGGATTATTAGAAAGAGCAACGCGCGGTACCGTTGAAATTAACGGTGTCGATGTAGAAAAATTACCGAAAAATAAAATTCCCTTTTTCCGCCGTAATATTGGGTTAGTCTTGCAAGATCCCCAATTATTGCAAGACCACACCGCTTTTGAAAACGTGGCTTTACCCTTAATCATCGAAGGTTATCGTCAATCCGAATTAGAAAAACGCGTTCGCGCTGCTTTAGATAAAGTTGGCTTACTGCGTAAAGAACATTTTTTAGCGGAAGAATTATCGACGGGGGAACAACAGCGAGTCGGCTTAGCGCGTGCGGTAGCAAATAAACCCGCATTATTACTTGCCGATGAACCGACGGGTAATTTAGATCCCGATTTGTCCAAAGAAATTTTAACCTTATTTGAAGATTTTAACAAAGTGGGTACGACGATATTAATCGCGACCCATGATATTGATTTGATTGAGAATAAACCTTATCGCTGTTTTCATATTGAAAATGGTGTATTACTCGATAATCATGAGGTGAACCATGAGTGAATTTAAATCCCGCCCCTTGACCGCTCGAGCGTATGCCTTACATCATTTACATGCTTTAAAACACGGTTGGCGTCAATTGAGCCGTACGCCATTAGCGAGTAGCATGACGATTGCGGTATTAAGCATCGCTTTGTTATTACCGAGTGCTTTGTTAGTGTTATTAAACAATACGCAACAATTAACGTCTCGCTGGCAAGATAGCGCCAATGTGTCAGTATTCTTACAAGTTGGGTTAAACGATCAGCAAGCCCAGCAAACGTGGCAAGTGATTCGTGCGCGTGCTGATGTGAAACAAGCCGACTATATTTCGGCAGAACAAGGGTTGCAACAATTCAAACAAAATTCAGGTTTAAGCAATGCCTTAGATGCATTGCCACAAAATCCTTTGCCAGGGGTGATCACGGTAATTCCTAAAGACCCGCAGTTATTTTTATTGCAACAAATGCGTGCGCAATTTTCACAATTACCAGGCGTTGACCATGTGCAATTTGATACGCAGTGGCTACGTCGTTTATTTAGTATCGTCGATTTAAGTAAAAACGTCGTGTATGGTTTATTCGCGTTATTGGCATTGACGGTATTATTGATTATCGGTAATACCATCCGTATGTCGGTAGCAAAATATCAACATGAAATTCGCGTATTAAAATTAGTCGGCGCTACCAATGCCTTTATTCGGCGGCCCTTTTTGTATTCCGGAGTTTTATATGGTTGTGCAGCGGGTATTGTCGCTATTGTGTTATTGATGATTTTATTGAGCTTGTTGCAAGGGTCTGTACAACAATTAGCGGATTTGTATGATAGCCAATTTACTTTACATAACTTAAGTTTTAGCTCAGGGATAGGTTTGTTATGGGCCAGCATTATGTTGGGTTATTTGGGTTCATGGCTCGTGGTGGGTCGGCATTTAGGCCGGGAAGAATGGTTATAGCATAAATGAGAAAAAAGTAATTAGATTTGAAAAGTCATCTTTCATTTTTATTGCTATCGGGCTATTTTTGCGTAATAATTCATCAAACATCAGGAATGTGTTGGTCGAGCTAACAATAAAGTGGAAATACAATAAAAACAAGCACATAAGAAAAAACAAAGCCTTATGAGTACGTTTTTGATAAAATTCTAGAGTGTTTTATTTGTCTTTCTCGCATCCAAGCGTCTGAAAATTGCTATGCGCAGTTTTTTGGATAAATTTATTTCCCGTTGGAGTTAGTTCACAGCAAAGCTTAAGTTAATCTTAAGCTTTATGAAGTACGATTCACCATTATTTAGACAAGGTACCTTAATTATGCGTAAGATTTTTTATTCACTATTACTATTATTAATAGCAGCCAACGCTTTTGCCTCATCCTCAACACCGCAACCGGGGTCTATTACCTTTACGGGTTTAGCTGCACCTGTTTCAGGCAATACGGCTACTCTGAATTGCCAGAAAAAACTCATACAAGTGGTAAAACATGGTCACGATATACAGCCGGCCACAACATTAATAGCTACGCCTTTTTCCATTTCCATTCCTTATAATAGTACTAACAAAACGTATAATCTCGATTTACAAACTTTATATAATTCACCCAGCACTCCTGTAACTCCAACATCAGTGATCGCAAGTTTTGTGACTTGTAATTTGCCTGATCCAGCTAATCCTTTAACTAATGCTGGAGTATTGAATATTTCGCAATTGACCACTATTTATTCTAAGTCAAATAAGGCTAACTATTGGGTGTCTATGGTGGACGCGAAAGATGCTACTGATGAAATTTATACCGTGACAGCAACGCCTGATCCAAAATCCTATCATAATACTGATTATAATTTAAATAATTACCAACATTACATCCTATCATTTGCCGAAAAAACAGCGAGCAATATTATTTTCGCCAATATTCCTGCGGCCAGCAAAAATATTATGTTGACTTGTGATAGCGCTGAACCTTTCAATGCGACTCCTAATCCCCAAGCGCAAGCGTTATTTGATATTCGCTTATTAGGCGCGAAAAGCACCGCGTATAATCGCTGTGTGGTGACGGATGATCAGCAAAATACGTATGGCGCTTTTCCGTTTACAGGTATTGGTGCTACGTGTCAACATGCAGGTAATACAGCGTGGTGTGGTTTAATGGGAACTATTGCACCCAATTTAAATTCAGATTTTGCGATTACGAGCGCTACAATCCCCAGCGATTGTACGGCGGGTGCTAATTGTTATCAATGGACTGTCGGCGTGAATGATATTGCCGGTAATGTAACGGTTGCGGGTTTACCCGTCAATAGTAAAACGTTAACGGTAACGTGTGATGGGAATAGTAGTTATAGTTTATCGGCTCCTATCACCAATGGCCAAGCGAATTTTAATTTGCGTCAATTGCACAATACAAAACAAACCGATGTCACTCAAGCGACGAGTTTTGCCAGTTGCGTGTTAAATGATGACCAAGGTAATCGTTTCGGTAGTTTCCCCCTTAATAATATCGGTTACGGTAGTTGCCAAAAAAATAGTAATAATGCGTGGTGTGCCGAGATCCCGAATTCTACGCCGCCGCAAGGTTCAGCTTACGCGATTAGTCAACCCGTCAAAACTCCAGCTTGTTCTGGCGATGCCTGTTACCAATGGAATTTCACGATAGCTCAAGAACAAGATGGCGCGATTAATATTAGTGGTTATCAATCGATTGACGCACCGGTGCATTTAATTTGTGGTGTCACACAAATTAATGGTTTTGTTTCAGGTAATGTGACGAGCTTTAGCATGGAAGTGATCCACGATAGCCAAAATCCCGATCACAGCCAAGCGGTTAACGTGACTTGTGGATTATTAAATATTATGGGGGGAGGCTTAGGAAGTTTCACATTGAATAATTTAGCCCCCGTCGCTATTGGGACAGGTGTCAAACAATGGTATGGGCAAGTGACGAATGTTCAAAGCCCGATGGTCAATCCGCAAGGTAGTGTGTGTCAGGCAAGCACTCAATTGTGTAACCAATGGGCATTAACGACGACGCGGTAAGAAGACTAAATAATATAAGAAAGGTAAAGAATTATGTCGTATTCACCAACACCATCATCACAAGGACCAGTATGTTTCGTCGCTCCGGAAAATTGCAACGAAACGCTGATAGGTTATATAGGGTGCTCGAAATGCCATAAAGGTGGTGGTTATTGTAAAACACATAAAGCGCAAGCTCTCGCTCATGAAAAGACTTGCCCGGGAATAACGCAAGCAGTTACTGATTCAGCGTCACGTGAAGAATCAATTCCACGAAAAATGTTTAAGCATTTAGCGAAACTATTACAAGAATTAAGTGGTTATAACTTCGCTGATGAAAATATTGATAATGCTAGTGATGAAACAGTAGATGATTTATTGAGATTTTTCTTTACACCGGATGACCGTCAAGTGTTTATGGAAAATCAATGGAATACCAGTTTAATGCGACAAGTGCGCCAACTTTGCCATACTTCAGCAGCCATTAAAGATGAATTTTGGCAATACCTCAAAGAGAAAGATAAATTACATCATCCGACAGGAGAGGATTATGAAGCTATAGAAGGACATTTACCCATCGTGATCATTTTTATACGTCAAATGATAGCGCTTCTGAAATCACAAGGCAGTCAACCTATAGATTTAACTAAGGATGATAATAATCAAGTTATAGATAATCTTTATGACCTAAGTAAGTCATTATTTACTGTAGCAATAACTAAAGAACCAGATACCAGTCAATGGCCTAATCAATTTGAGGTACAAGTAAGTAGTTCTCATGTAACAGTAGCGAATAGTAGTTTTATTAGCATAGACCCATCTTTGCAAGCAACATACCTTGCTATAGGAAATTTTAATTATCAACTTGAAAAAGAAGCTAGAGAAAGTTGGAGTTTATGGAAATGGAGTAAAACTCATGCAAAGCCTTTATCCGCTTTAGGTGGAATCTCGGTGGGTGCTTTGGTTGAATTTTTAGGATCCGAGATCATTTCGAATAAAGAATATAAGGTAGCTAAGCAAGCCATCATGCATCCTTCCCAGAGGCAATTATATCAAGCAGAAATGAAAGATCCTGGATTAATCATTGGTGCATTAATTGCAGGTGGATTAATGTTTCTCATTTTAATGTTTATATTACGTTGGGCAGAAAAATGCGGGTGCTTAGTTAAAGCTTATCAACGATTCTCTGGCGGCAGCCGTACTGAAACAGAAGCAGCCAATGAAGCTACTCCTTTAATCGCAGCTTCTTCTCCTTCGTTACAACAAGTTCATAGTATGCAACCTTATCATCCAATATATGTGCCGCGTTCCCAAGCCATTATTCGTCCAGGCTGTTGGCAAACGATGCGGGCTTATTTACATTGTGGTTGTTTATCAGGCGCTTGTCATTGTCGAAGAAATAATCCTAGTCGCAGTCGCAGTTCATCTGGATCGTCGCACAGTTCTTCAACAAGTGCTGTTTCATTCACTGCTCAGCAGTTGGCTGATGCCCGTGCTCAGGGACGACCAAGCCAGCCTGTTTCTGCAGCTGCTTCTCCTGCAAAACCTGTAACACAAGGTGGGAGTGTTGCAGTAACCGTAATGAGTAGCGGTGCAGGGGGAGTTGTATCGCCTTCTTCTTCTTTATCTCATATAGCTGCTGCCCTGTTAACAGATACTGAGGAAGATGCTGAAAGTATCGCTGAGCGAATCATTAATTCAGACGAGAAATTGCAACCCCAAGAAAAAACACAATTAATAGCTGAATTGAAAGGAGCGAGCGTTGACTCTACTATAGCTTCACCAGCCAAAGCGAAAGATACGAAGATAAAAACCTTTTGTCGCGCTGTTTTTGCGCGTAATGAAACTAAATATCAGGGTTTAGCTATCAAGATATTTGTTCATTTACCTTCATTACCCGAGGAAAATAGCCAAATACCTGAAGTGAGAAAAGTACAAGACTTGATAAATTTTTGCTATCCTCATCAGACAGAATTAACCGAGCACTTCCAGGCACAATGGACGGCCATTTATCCAACACTAAATGCTACGCCAGATGCTGATGCAATACGAGCGGCATTAGAAAAGTTTAAAAGAGAAGTTAATCAACATTTGTCTTCTAAGTTAATAACGACTGGGTTGCAAGCAATGATTGATAAAGAAAATATGCACCTTCATATGCTAGAGGAAGATTAGTAAAAGTTAGCATGGGAAATCAAGTTGCTTAAGGCAGCGAATAAATAACAAGAAACTAAGAGATAAATAATTATGGCAACATGCACACATAGAGGTTGTAATCAAGAGATTGAGGCATCGACTTGTCGATATTGTCACGCGACTCTATCCAATTATTGTAGGGAGCATGCAAACAATAGTCTTCAACATTTGCAGGTTTGTCGTAACTACCATTCTTCAGAGAAAGTATCTATTGGGTCTGCCGACTCTATTAATGGATCGGGCAACGGAGAAGAAGTAATTATAGCTATGCCTGTGGCAGGATCACCAGCTTCGGTAATTTCCGCTGCAGATAGAAAAACGCTGTTGTGTGAGGTAGCTGATTTCATTGCCGATTACAGTGGATTTAGATTATCTAAATTTTATATTAATTCTGCTGATGATCCTACGATAAGATCTTTATTAAAGTTATTATTTACTCGTCATGCCGTTGCGTCTTTGAAAGCAACGTATCAAAATACAGGATTGATGGCAGGATTGCTTCAGCAAATTTGTAGCATTTGCGATGCTGGAGCCAAGCTAGAATCTTCGGTTTGGGAATTTTTGCAACGTAAGGACCCTATAACGAGAGATAATGCGGATGTTTACAAAAATCTCGAAGGTTATGTACCCGCAATGGCCGCTTTTATTCGACGACTAGTTGCAGTAATAAAAACGCGCTATTCTCAGCAAAATAAATTGGATGTAAGCCATGCATATCATATGCATGATTTAGTAACGGCTTTATATCGGAAAGCTATAGAGATACAATCTGATCGCAAAAAATGGCCGAGCATTGAAGCTATCCAGCGCGGTGGTGATCATTGCGTAACAGTAGCGGACGTTGAAATTTTTACTTTTTATGGGGGCCTACATCTCTCAGAAGGACATCAATCAAAGCTAACAGCAGATTTTAGCGCTATGTTAAGTTTTTCTTATAATATTACTGCTGCTCCCTTAGAGAGTTGGGTGAGTTATTTTTATAGTAATCCCATTAAAACTTCGGCTATGGCGGGAGCAGTTGGCGGCATATTACCAGCGGGCTTTCAAATTTGGCAAGCACAGCAAGAATATAACCACGCTGCAAAAGCTGTTGTCCATCCTAACCTCGCTTATTTTGTGCGTCAGCAATTCAAGAAACCCGAAACATTTGCATTCTTATTAGGGCTTATGCTGGGAGTGTTCTTTATCGTTTTCTTAATTTTATATTATGGGGGGAAACGTAAAGCTCGTCGTGTGGCACAACCATCGGTAACTGAGCAAAGTCCTTTACTCCCTCCTCGGGTTGATGATTCAAGACGATAAGGACCTAGAGCTGTTTGAGAAGAGATATATCGGATATTCTTTACCTCTTTATAAGGAACAGATAAGTAGAGATGGTACGGAAGGTATTCGAAAATTTTGTCACGACTTAATCGTAATGGGCTATGATAGAGAATTTCTAGAAAATATTAAGAAATTCTTTCGCTTTACTTAATGAATGAGAGAACTATTACGATTTAGTGTTAAATAAAAAAATAATTACCGAAAAAAAATAATAATAAAAATAAAAGAGGTAAATTAAATGTGGCCAGATGGTGGGGAAACAGCTCCTCGTGAGACGAGTCTTAATAGTGACTGAGCCTGTAAATTAAATTGTGTAAATACTCAAATTTGATACTCTAAATATAGGAGAGAACCAGATGAGTATGAGCATGAAAAAAGACAAACTACGCGAACTAGCCCGAGAGTTAGCCAAAGATCTA
>JACCDV011194655.1_pt1 | contig 11395 bp, 6 predicted proteins | sample 7446131 | NCBI WGS metagenome assembly JACCDV01 (sample SAMN15323448, study PRJNA562643) | freshwater metagenome | isolation source: river surface water | place: USA:Blue River Watershed | collected 2017-08-17
AAGGCCGGCATATCATCTGGCGGCACCTGAAAGCCCACCAATACACGACCAAAGTCGGCGCCGTGATTACGATAGTGGAAGAGGCTGATGTTCCAACCGGCGCTCATGTTCTCTAGGAACTTCATCAGCGCGCCCGGCCGCTCGGGAAACTCGAAGCGATAGACCAGCTCGTTGAGTGCCCCCGCCGATTTAGGGGTGTGACCACCGACCATGTGCCGCACGTGGAGTTTAGCCATTTCGTCATCGGTCAGATCCAGCGTGGCATAGCCCTCGGCCTTTAGCTTATCGACCAGGGCAGCAAGCTCGGCTCGGTTAGCGATCTTGATCCCCACAAACACATGGGCAGCAGCCGGATCATTAAAACGGTAGTTAAATTCGGTAATGCTGCGATTGCCCAGCAAGGACAAGAACTTGCGGTAGCTGCCCGGTTTTTCCGGCAGGGTAACCGCAAGAATGGCTTCGCGCTGCTCGCCGAGTTCGGCACGTTCGGCCACAAAGCGCAGTCGATCGAAGTTCATGTTTGCGCCTGAGGCCACGGCCACCAGTGTTTTACCTTGCGCGTTGTTTTGCGCGGCCCAGGCTTTCATGCCGGCCACGGCCAGCGCACCGGCCGGTTCCAGCACCGAACGGGTATCTTCAAAAACATCTTTGATGGCGGCACAGATGGCGTCGTTATCAACCCGAATCATTTCATCGACATACGCTTCGGCGATGCGGAAACATTCGTCGCCCACCTGCTTAACGGCGGCACCATCGGCAAAGAGACCCACCTGATCGAGGCGCACACTATGCCCGACGGCCAGTGATTGGGTCATGGCATCGGCATCGACGGCTTCGACACCAATGATCTTGATTTCGGGACGCACCTGTTTGACTGCAGCAGCCACCCCGGCAATAAGGCCGCCGCCACCGACACAACAGAAAATGGCATCGATAGGTTTGGGGTGCTGGCGCATGATCTCCAGACCAGCCGTACCCTGACCGGCAATCACATCCGGATCATCAAAGGGATGCACGAAGGTCAGGCCTTCTTCCTTTTCCAGGCGGCGCGCTTCGTTGTAGGCATCGTCAAAAGACTCACCAAACAGCACCACTTCGCCACCCCGCGAACGCACCGCGTCAACCTTGATGCCCGGTGTGGTCGTTGGCATAACAATGACGGCACGACAACCCAGCTTTTGGGCCGACAGCGCTACGCCCTGAGCATGATTGCCAGCGGAAGCCGCGACTACGCCGCGCTTGAGTGCATCGGGCGATAGCTTGGCCATCTTGTTATAGGCACCACGCAGCTTGAATGAAAATACAGGCTGCTGGTCTTCCCGCTTGAAGAAGACATTATTGCCAATGCGACGCGACAGGTTCGGCGCAAAATCCAGCGGCGACTCAATGGCCACATCGTAGACCTCAGCCGCTTCGATGCGGCGCAGGTAGTCGGGCAACGGGAAAAGCCCTTCAGTTTTTGCGGTCAAAGCGGGGTCTGAAATCTTGTAAAAAGCACACCAGAAAACGATTCTAGCGCGGTCTTGCATTATACCGATGCGCTACAATATCCCCCTCAATTCATGCCCAAAAGCCTGAGCGCAATATCATGAACGCACGCCTTCGCGAGATCCCCTATAACTACACCTCGTACTCCGACCGGGAGATCGTGATCCGTCTGCTCGGCCAGGAAAACTGGGCGATTCTGGACGCACTGCGTAGCGAGCGGGTGACCGGTCGTTCGGCCCGTATGCTGTACGAAGTTCTGGGCGATATCTGGGTCGTGCAACGCAACCCGTATCTTGAAGACGATCTGCTGCAGAATCGTCAGCGTCAGACGGCACTGATCTCCGCGCTGCGTCATCGCCTGGCTGAAATTGAAAAGCGTCGCGACGGTAACGAGAAGGTAGCGCAATTACTCAAGGCCACCGGTGAAGCCATTACCCGCTTTGCCAAACACCTGGACACCAGTGCCGCACGCCGCCGTAAGGTGCTGCGCGCACTCACCAAGCACACACGTAAAGACAACATCGCCTTTGACGGCCTGGCCCGCGTATCGCACGTGACCGACGCCACCGACTGGCGTGTGGAGTATCCGTTCGTGGTGCTTTACCCGGATACCGAAGAAGAAATCGGCCCGCTGGTGCGCGATTGCATCAAGCTGGGGCTGACCATTATTCCGCGTGGCGGCGGTACCGGTTATACCGGTGGTGCTGTGCCGCTGACGGCTGACTCGGTAGTCATTAATACCGAAAAACTGATCACGATTGATCCGGTGGAATTCGTCACGCTGCCCGGCGTCGAGCGGCCGGTAGGTACCGTTCGCACTGGCGCCGGTGTAGTGACCAAGCGCGTGACAGAAGCGGCCGAACGTTCGGGCCTGGTATTTGCTGTGGACCCGACATCGGCCGAAGCCTCGTGCATTGGCGGCAACATCGCCATGAATGCCGGCGGTAAAAAAGCTGTACTGTGGGGCACCGCACTCGACAATCTGGCCTGGTGGAAGATGGTAACGCCCGATGGTAACTGGCTGGAGGTGGAACGCCTCGACCAGAACCTGGGCAAGATTCACGAACAGGAAACCGTCCGCTTCCGCCTGACGCGTTTTGATGCGAGCGGTAAAAAACATCTGGGCGAAGAGATTCTCTCGCTGCCGGGCGCCGCCTGCCGCAAGGTGGGTCTGGGCAAGGACGTGACCGATAAGTTCCTCGGCGGTGTGCCGGGCGTTCAGAAAGAGGGCACCGACGGCATTATCGTGGCCGCGCGCTGGGTGCTGCACAAGATGCCGGCGCATACGCGCACGGTGTGTCTGGAGTTTTTTGGTCAGGTACGCGAAGCCGTGCCGGCCATTGTAGAAATTACCGATTACTTCAAACCCAATGGCGGTGGCCGTAACCTCGGTGTGCTGCTGGCTGGTCTGGAACATCTGGACGAGCGTTACCTGAAAGCCGTGGGCTATGCCACGAAAGCCAAGCGCCATGGTCGCCCGAAGATGGTGCTGATCGGCGATCTGGTTGGCGATGACGAGCAAGCTGTAATGCAGGCAGCGTCGGATGTGGTGCGCATGTGCAATCTGCGCGCAGCCGAAGGCTTTATTGCCGTAAGCCCGGAACAGCGTAAGAACTTCTGGCTGGATCGTTCACGTACGGCCGCGATTTCCAAGCACACCAATGCCTTCAAGCTGAATGAAGACGTGGTGATTCCGCTGCCGCGCATGGGGGACTACTGCGACGGCATTGAACGCATCAACATCGAACTTTCTATCGCCAACAAGCTGGCGCTGTGCGATGCACTCAGCGACTATCTGGGTGGCAACCTGACGCTGGATGCCGGTGATGCGAATGTAGGCAAAGATGTGCTCATCGGTGATCGCGCCCAACAAGCGCTCGAAGCGGTTGCTCAGGTGCGCACACGTTGGCAATGGCTGCTCGATCATCTCGATACGCCGCTGGCTGAAGCCGAAGCCTCGTTCGCTGCACTCGGCGTAGTGGCTGGCTCGCTGGAAAACAAAGCCGCCAACCCGGTACTGTTCCACCGCCTGCAGGATTACAGCGTGCGCGTGTCGTGGAAGCAGGAACTGAAGCCGGCGCTGGAAAGCATTTTTGACGGCAACGTGTATCGCCCGATACTGGATCGTATTAACGCGATTCATAAGGAAGTGCTGCGCGGCCGCGTGTTCGTGGCACTGCACATGCACGCCGGTGACGGTAACGTGCACACCAACCTGCCCGTGAACTCGGACAACTACCAGATGCTGCAAACCGCCAACGCGGCGGTAGATCGCATCATGATTCTTGCGCGCTCGCTTGATGGCGTGATTTCGGGCGAACACGGTATCGGCATTACCAAGATCGACTATCTCGAAGATAACGAGATGGCCGCATTCTTGGCCAACAAAGAGAAGGTGGATCCAGAAGGCCACTTCAACCGCGGCAAGCTAATGCGCGGGGGCAATCTGGATATGGCGTATACGCCAAGCTACAACCTGATCGGTAGCGAATCGATCGTGATGGAGCAATCGGGCATCGGCGAAATCTCGGCGATGGTGAAAGACTGTCTGCGTTGCGGCAAGTGTAAGCCGGTGTGTTCGACACATGTACCGCGCGCCAATCTGCTGTATTCGCCACGCAACAAGATTCTGGGCACCTCGCTGCTGATTGAAGCCTTCCTCTACGAAGAACAAACCCGTCGTGGCGTATCGCTTGCGCACTGGGCCGAGTTCGACGATGTGGCCGCGCACTGTACGGTGTGCCATCGTTGCGAGAAACCTTGTCCGGTCGATATTGATTTCGGTGATGTCACCATCGCCATGCGTAACCTGCTGCGCAAGCAGGGCAAGCAAAAATTCAATCCGGGCACTGCAGCGGCCATGGCCTTCCTGACCATCAAGGACCCCATGTTTATCAAGGGGATCCGCGAGGTGATGATCCGCTTTGGTTATGCCGCACAGAACAAGCTCTACAAATTGGGTAAGTCGCTGCATCTGATCCAGGATCAGGTGGCGCATCCGCCCGCCACGGTACACAAGCCGCCGGTGCGTACGCAGATCATAAACTTCATCAACAAGCCGATGCCGGGCAATCTGCCCAAGCGTTCGGCACGTGCATTGCTGGATATTGAGGACGATAAGGTCATTCCGGTGATCCGTAATCCAAAGCTGAGCGCCGAAGAGTCGGAAGCGGTTTTCTACTTCCCGGGCTGTGGTTCGGAGCGTCTGTTCTCACAAGTGGGTCTGGCCACGCAAGCCATGCTCTACGAAGTAGGTGCGACGACGGTATTGCCACCGGGCTACCTGTGCTGCGGCTACCCGCAAACTTCGGGCGGCCAAGAGGATAAGGGTCAGCGCATCACCACCGATAACCGCGTGCTGTTCCACCGTGTGGCCAACACGCTGAACTATCTGGATATCAAGACGGTGATCGTTTCCTGCGGCACCTGTATGGATCAACTGCAGAAGTACCAGTTCGAACGCATCTTCCCGGGTTGCCGTTTACTCGATATTCACGAGTATCTGATGGAGAAGGGCGTGAAGCTGGATGGTGTTGAGGGTACGCGCTACATGTACCACGACCCATGCCACACCCCGATGAAGACCTATGCGCCGCTCAAGGTAACGAGCGAACTGATGGGCACGGCTGTGCCACTCAACGACCGTTGCTGTGGCGAGTCTGGCACGCTGGCAGTGACACGCCCGGACATCTCGACCCAGGTGCGCTTCCGCAAACAGGAAGAGATGGAGCAGGGCGCCAATGCGTTACGCGCTGATGGCTTTACGGGTCAGGTTAAAGTGCTGACCTCCTGTCCATCCTGCCTGCAAGGCCTGTCGCGTTTCCGTGATGATGCCGACACCGATGCCGACTACATCGTTGTGGAACTCGCCAAGAACCTTCTGGGCGAGAACTGGATGGCAAACTATGTGAAGACAGCCAACAACGGCAGTATTGAGCGCGTCTTGCTATAAATCACTAAGGAGCCAATCTTGATCGTTCGCCCCCATCAACATTGGTTCCTTTCTTTATTTAGCTGACGGGGATCGATACCACGACCGGACCTAGAACATTTGCCGCCCTAATTCAAAATGCCTGATCAGAATTTCTGCCTGAGCTAATTAACAACACGTCGGAGCATGCGGCCGAAATACACGATCGAATAGGGCTTTTATGTTTCTGCTTAAAATTCGATCCATGCCTATCAACCAGCGTTATCGCTGCACAATTCTCGCGATTGTCGGCACACTCCTGACAACGACAAGCTTTGCCGCATCTACCCGGGATGGCGATGGCAGGTTCTTGAATCGCTATGCAGATCTCGCGAAAAGCGAACACTTTGTGCGCTGGCAGTGGGATCGAATAACACAGGGACTGCCCAAGCCGCCGAACAAGGCCACACCGCAAATGGCGGTTAACCTCAGCCGCCTGAATAACCCACAAGGGGATGCGCAGGTAACCTGGATCGGGCACTCTAGCCTGCTGTACCAGAGCGATGGCAAAAACTTTCTTTTCGATCCGGTTTATGCCGAGTATGCCTCACCCGTGCCCCCTCTCGGACCCAAACGCGCGCAAGATCCCGGCATTCCCTTTGCCGATTTGCCGCACATCGATGCAGTGTTCATCTCCCACAACCACTACGATCACCTTGACCTGGACACCGTGCGACGCCTCGCACAACAACCCGGCGGTGCACCGACCTTTTATGTGCCGCTGGGTGTAGACCTCTGGTTTGCCGATAACGTACCGGGTGCCCGTGTGGGCGGCAGCAACTCTAATGTGATCGCCATGGACTGGGATCAATCGCAGCAATTCGATGGCAAGCGTTTGCCCTTCACCATCCGGTTTCTGGCAGTACAGCACTGGTCGGCTCGCTCACCCTTTGATCGCAATAAAACCTTATGGGGCAGCTGGGTCGTGGAACAGCCACACTTCCGCTTCTGGTTTGCCGGCGACCTGGCCTACTCGCATGATATCGATGACATCGGCAAAACGCACGGCGGCTTTGATCTGGCAGCCATACCCATCGGTGTTTACGATCCGCGCTGGTTTATGAAACGCGCGCACGTCGACCCACATGAAGCGATTGAAACCTTCAAAACCGTTAAAGCCACGCGCGCCATCGGGATTCACTGGGGTACGTTTGACGGACTCAGTGATGAGTCACTGGATCAACCGCCTGTGGCTTTAGACCTAGCCAGAAAAGACGCCAACATTTCGCCAGATACGTTTATGCTTTTCAGCATCGGGGAAACCCGTTCATTCAGCAGCGGCAAGCACTAACATTTACATCGTAAACACTTCATGCGCAAAACAAACGCCCTTCTTTTTGCTCTCTGCCTAACGACTAGCAATGTTGTGTGGGCAGCGGACTTCCAGCAAACACTGGAACTTCAGGGTATTAGTTTTAAAGTGCACGCGACCAACAAAGGGGCAATTAATACACTGACCATCAAACCCAAAGGTCTGAAACTGGATAACCGGTTAATCACCCGCGAGATTAATGGTTCGGTGACGGAGGCTGAAGTGGTCGACCTGAATGCCGATGGCTCACCGGAAATTCTGGTATACACGACATCGGTGGGTTCGGGCAGTTACGGCGGCTTTATCGGCTATGCGGCAAATCATAAGAAATCGCTCTCGATGATTTTAATGCCGGACATCATGGACGACAAAGAGGCTAGTGCAGGCTATATGGGCCATGATGAATTCTCGGTGGTTGAAACCCGTCTTGCCCGACGATTCCCGATTTATCGCCCGGGTGACACCAACAGTAATCCGACCGGTGGATTGCGTCAGTTGTATTACGTACTGACCCCAGGTGAAGCCGGCTGGGTTTTGAAACTGGATGAAATCGTTAATTTTGCCCCGGAAGACCTTGCTGAAAATTAGGCATCGGGTATACCTAAGCCTAGGGGGCGTTAAAAAAACGCCTCATTTCGACGTTAGCGGTGCCGCGCCTTTGCAACCTATTGATTTATAACGATTTATACACATGACACCCATGGCCAAAAAAGCCTGTCCGCTGTGCAAGACCGATGGTGAAGAGATTCTCTTCCAAAATGATCTCTACCGGATTATTGCCGTGAACGATACCGCATGGCCGGGATTTTGCAGGGTGATTCTGAACCGTCATGCGGCAGAAATGACCGATCTTCCAATTGAAGACCGATCGACACTAATGAAAGCGGTGTGGGTGGTCGAGTCTGCTTTGCGGGATTTTATGCAACCGACCAAGATCAATCTGGCCAGTTTGGGTAATGTCGTACCGCACGTGCACTGGCATGTTATTCCGCGCTGGGCTGACGATACCCACTTCCCCGATCCGATCTGGGCACCGGCCAAACGTCCTACTTCAACTGTACGCGCCGAGCCGAATCACGCAGCACTCGCCCGGATTTTGAGCGAATATCTGGCCTGATTCTTAATGGGTGCTGCGATGTTTCACGTGAAACACGCAGTTAATGGGCCTTGCTCACGCCCGGTAACTGGCAGGCTAGAATAGCCTGGCGAACCACATCAATGGCTTTAGGGCGCGGGAATGTCGCGCGCCAAGCCAGGCCGACCGTACGGCCTGCGGTATCTGCAGCGGGATTCGCCGACCGTTTTTTACCGGTTTCGGCAAAGGTCAGCACTTTAACCATAGGCTCTTTGGCGATCAGCGGATCGGCTGCCGAGCTGGGCATAACGGCGATGCCCGCTCCGCTGGCCACCATGTGTCGAATGGTTTCCAGCGAGCTCCCTTCCATGGAGCCGACCAATCCCTCTGCGCGCTGCAATCGTGGGCAGGCCTCCAGTACCTGATCTCGGAAGCAGTTGCCGCTACCCAACAGCAACAGGTTCTGCCCATTCAGTTCGTCGTTATTGATAGACACCCGCGCCGCCCATTCATGACCGGCTGGCACAACCACACGGAACGGTTCTTCGTAGACGCGCTGCGTCACTACGCCGGGCATGTCTACGGGCAAGGCCAAGATGAGGACATCCAGCTCTCCCTCTTTGAGCATGGGGATCAGGTTAGCCGTAAAGTCTTCGCGCAGAAACAGCGGCATATCGGGCGCCAGTTTATGCAGTACGGGAATCAGCGCCGGCAATAGATAAGGTGCAATGGTGTAGATCACCCCCACACGCAGGGCTCCTTTGAGGGGATCCCGACTCTGGGTGGCAATTTCTTCCAGGCGCAGCGCTTCGTCGAGCACCCGCTTGATCTGGGTAACCACCTGCTCCCCAAGCGGCGTGGTTTTAACTTCAGAGGCACCCCGCTCAAATAACGGCGCCCCAATCTGTTGCTCGACCTTTTTGATAGCAACCGATAAGGTGGGCTGGCTCACATGACACATATCTGCCGCTTTGCCAAAATGACGCGTTTTGTCGAGCGCCGTGATGTAGCGCATTTCTGTGAGAGTCATTGAAGCCATATCTTTTACCTCAATCGGAAGAGCTCGGCGGGTGTTTCACGTGAAACATTATCACCCCAATGCAGGGAACAACAGATTCGAATGTCGGAATGTTTCACGTGGAACATCCGTTGAGTGATTACCTAGGTGTCCAACCTGCCCTGCACATCTGTTCGGCATTCAACCATTGCCACTCACCCGGCGCCAGGTCGTCCGGCAGAATCAGTCCACCAATGGCGGTTCTTTGGAGCGCATTCACATGGTTGCCGGCGGCGGCGATCATGCGACGCACCTGGTGATACTTACCCTGGGTAATGGTCATTTCCAGCGTGACCGGGTCGATCAGGCGACAGGCATCGGCGGCGATGGTTTCTTCTTCGTCCTTGAGCAGCACCCCGGCCAGGAGTTTGTTGCACAGGGACTGATCCGCTGCTTCGGCCAAAGTGGCTCGGTAGACTTTGGGCACCGCATGCTTGGGCGATGTGAGCACATGGATGCACTGGCCGTCATCGGTGAGCAGCAATAAGCCGGTAGTATCTACATCGAGCCGACCCACGGGTTGCACATCACGGGCGCGCAGCGGATCGGCCAGTAAGGCCAATACACTCGGGTGATGTTTGGGCGCACGGGAACATTCATAGCCTTCCGGTTTGTTGAGCAGGATGTAGGCTTTGTCACAAAATGGCCAAACGCCCTCCACCCCTTCAACTTCCAGCGTGAGCCCTTCGGTTGGAAAGACTTCATCCGGGTCTTCGCAAAGATTACCGTTCGCCTGCACCAAACCATTGCGCACGAGAATACGGCACAGTTTGCGGGCACCAAAACCCTGGTTCTGCAAAATACGTTCAATACTGAGTGGCTTAGCGGCTTTACTCATCTTAATATGTCTTTATGTTCTGTTAAAGTGCAGCCAACGTGCCTTTAAAAGTTATTAAATTCCGTCACCCGCACTAAAAACAAAAACGGCCCGCAATACGCGAGCCGTGTTTTGTTCCTACGATCACTTAGGCGTCGATGTTGCGCGCCGTGAGTGCGTTGGTTTCGATAAAGGCGCGACGCGGTTCTACCAGTTCGCCCATGAGCGTAGAGAAGATCTGGTCGGCGCCGATGGCGTCTTCGATCTGAACTTTGAGCAGACGACGGACGTTAGGGTCCATGGTGGTTTCCCACAGTTGCTCGGGGTTCATCTCGCCCAGGCCTTTATAGCGCTGCTTACCGATGCCACGTTCGACTTCGCCAAACAACCAGGTCATGGCTTCGCTGAAACGGGAAACGGCCTGTTGCTTTTCACCACGGTGGATGACGGCACCGCCGTTGGTGAGGTCGGCCAGCAATTCGGCCGTCTTGCGCAACTGGGTGTAATCGCCGGAGCTCAGGAACTCGTTATCGATCAGACCCAGCTTCAGGTTACCGTGGTGCCAGCGTTCGAGGCGAAGTACCCAGCTCTCACGATTGGCATCATAGGCAGGAACGATCTCCAGAGGCTTCTCATGCGACGCACGGACCGGACCTGAGCCCAAGGCCTTAGTCAGTTCTTTTGCGGCGCTCTGAGCGGCTTTCTCGTCGCTCAGGTCAATCGCCAGGTTGTCGTTGACCAGGGTATGCAGCACTTCCGGGTGAATCAGATACGACAGACGGTCGATAATGGCTTCGGACAGGATGAAGCTACGAGCCAGATCGCCCAGGGCATCGCCTTCGATGGCTTTACCCTTGGCAGGTTGCAGTTTGGCTTCGTTCAATGCCATTTGCAGCAGGAACTGGTTGTATTCGTGGTCATCCTTCAGATAACGCTCTGTCTTGCCGTGCTTAACCTTGTACAGCGGTGGCTGGGCAATGTAGATATGACCGCGCTCGACTAGCTCCGGCATCTGACGGTAGAAGAAGGTGAGCAGCAGCGTACGGATGTGTGCACCATCGACGTCAGCATCGGTCATGATGATGATGCGGTGGTAGCGGAGTTTTTCCGGCTTGTATTCGTCTTTGCCAATGCCGGTACCGAGAGCGGTAATCAGCGTGGCAATTTCCTGTGAGCCGATGAGCTTGTCGAAACGGGCCTTCTCAACGTTGAGGATCTTACCCTTGAGCGGCAGAATGGCCTGGAACTTACGATCACGGCCTTGCTTGGCCGAGCCGCCGGCGGAGTCACCCTCCACCAGGTACAGTTCGCACTTGCTCGGATCTTTTTCCTGGCAGTCAGCCAGTTTGCCGGGCAGACCCACACCATCCATGACGCTCTTACGACGCGTCATTTCACGCGCCTTACGGGCGGCGTCACGGGCACGAGCAGCTTCAACGATCTTACCGGTAATGACTTTGGCATCGGCCGGGCGCTCAAGCAGAAAGTCAGCCAGTTTCTGGGCAACCACTTCTTCAACAGCCGGACGGGCTTCGGACGACACCAGCTTCATCTTGGTTTGTGACGCAAACTTCGGATCCGGCATCTTTACGGACAGCACGCAGGTGAGACCTTCACGCATATCGTCACCGGTAATGTCGACCTTAGCCTTCTTGGCGATATCGTTTTCTTCAATG
>JACCDV010553262.1_pt1 | contig 11392 bp, 6 predicted proteins | sample 7446131 | NCBI WGS metagenome assembly JACCDV01 (sample SAMN15323448, study PRJNA562643) | freshwater metagenome | isolation source: river surface water | place: USA:Blue River Watershed | collected 2017-08-17
GTTCTAGATAATTTAATTTATAGTCGAGTGGCAGAGTATATGGCATAAATAAAACGTAGGTAAAAGCGTTAAAGTTAATTAGGGTTTCCATAGATTCATGTAAAGCGTAGCCAAAGTATTACAGTAAAGGAAAACAACTACAATAGATATTACATTAGCCCATCATTAAGATATAAACGAAAGTCAAATAATCCAAGAGATAGCCCAGAAAGATACTCAGATGAAACTTTCATCTATCGAAATCTACATAACTAGAAGTATTGGAACTGGAATCATCCTCTAGCACACCCAGATCATCATAAACAGGCAACCAAGGATATTTAAAAGGACATCAGCATTCCACAGCTCAAAAATTTCAAAAATTATGTCGAGCAAAAAGCCAAAACTAGAGTCCCTATGATTGTAAAGTATATTCTCCACGAGTAGAAGGACCCCTGATTATATTTATTAATTTTATTCAACAATCATTATATTCTAACTATACTGTACTTATTATCTTGTTGTGCGATTTAGGGACCCTTCGATTATCAAGAATTTTTGTATTATGGCATTTTGATTACTTTTGAAATATTACTTTCCTTTTCGTCTTTTTTGGATGATTGATCTGGCAAACTGAAAGCTATGCTGACTATTGATCGACTTAGTCAATCGACATGATTTAGGACATCTTTGAAAGATGGTCAAATTTATAGCCATAAATTATCTTGTTTCTTTAGATCTGCTTTTTGAGTGCTTTTAAGTATTGAGTGGTTGTCAGCCCAGGATATTTATGTATTATTGCTTAATTTAGCTCCTGCTATCGCTTGGCTTGAGATGGGTTAGTTGCTTAGTAAATTTTTTCACTTCGTATCTTTGAACATCTATTCTTTTCTATCTTGGTCTCGATTTTCTTTTCGATTTATTGCTCAGCTCCTTGAGGATCAAACGCAATTCTATTTCGAGCTTTTATGGAAGTAAAATTATATGAAATTAACCCTGAAATTGAGACACTTTTCGCCCTTACTTTTTTCACCTGCTATTTTTTTACTGGGTGAGGTGAAAAAGATTATCTAATTTTAAGCCATAATGGGGTTTGGTTCCCCAATTCTGTATATATCTTTTTAACTAAATCTAGAAATTTTTACTTTTATTTTTTGCCTCCACAAATGTGTCCGTTTTGGGGATTATTTGAGATTGTTAAGTGAAAGCCTTTTCCTTTTTCCTCTCTTACGAAATTAGAGGGGCAGATAGTCTGTTGATATCATGGAATACTACATTACGCTTAGCTATAAAAGAAAATATTTACATCTTTGCATGACATGTCTAATAATTTAATGAGAATGGAGTTCTTTCTCAGTAAAAGACATGTTTGTCGTATTGTTTTCCTATTCTTTATCTTTAGGGACACTTGCCATGGTTAGAAATTTGATAGGATTAATTGTTTTAAATTATATTTCAATCTATAACTGTATAATCTTTGTAAAGCAAGCTGACCAAAATATGAACAATGTTTAGAATATTCGCTATATATTTATTGATATCAGTTGTTGAAGTAGTATTATTAAGCTGTTTCGTATGAGCAAATCAAAGATATTCGTTTATTATCTTTATCTCTCTTGCAGCGTTCACGAATAAAGTATTGGATTCTCGAATTATTCCGCTAGATTCATGAATATGCCCAAATATATGCACTTTTGGTTTTATTTTACTTGCCATCGATCTCAATGTGGCTGAGCCAGCATTGATTCCTGAGGAGGGAGAATCTAGTATTTGATAGGGAGGTTGATGAGTAATCAGTAAATCTATATCTTCCGGTATTGACTTAAAAATATTGTTTTCTTGATGCTCCTCCTAATATTGGAAAGCTCCCCTGGAAAAATATTTGGTGTAGGGAGAGCCAAAAATCCTTATATTTTAAATAAGCACACTTTAATGCTCAAGATAAATGCATCTTTTCTTTAATTATTTCAAAATGTTCTAACGGTCGATCTATTTTTCCAACAAAAATTACATTGCAAGGGTATCTCTGTAGTAGTCTAATTTTGTGATATTAGGCGATGTTATTATCGAGCGAGATTTAATGGTTGCCAGCAACCACTATTTTGTATTTGAACTTAAGCTTATCTATTTCGTTGAAAAAAGATTTAAAATCCGATTATCGTCCGTATCTTGTGAAATCTCCACTGTGAATAAAGATGTCCCCTTAGATTTTGTTCTCCTCCATGTATCTGAACTGCTTTAAGCTTCCGTGAGTATCAGATAGAGCAACAATTTTTCTCAAAGCTTTCATGAGGATAACAAAGTTTTAAAATAATTGGGTGATTAAAATGAGAGGTAATGTTTTTTTGAAGCATTTTGGAAAATACAACTGATTAAGTTGTTGTTATTGCTTAAATGTTAAGGAATGATATGATAATTCATATTAATAAGATTAGAAAAGACTGTCACAGAGTCATACTATGTAAGAACCTTAGTCCATGGTCATTAATGAAGATTAAAAAGAAAGCAACCCTATCTTCAAGGTGGTTTACAACAGAATTAGGAACTTGAAGAAAAAGCTAGCTCAGATTTAACACATTAAGACCTTGGATCCCAAGTCACTCAAAACGCCCCAGATCAATAAGCTCAGTAAGGAACAGGAAGTTCTCTAAGAAATCAGCAAAAATTAAGAATTCGCCAAATATTACAAATCCATTCTCATCGAGAACAATCTTTCCTATGATAAGGTTGACGATCTACTTAAAATATCCACTTTGATGGCCGTTGGAAATAGAATTCAGAGCAAGAACTACTGTCCATTGGAAGCAAGATAGATCTATGATAACTAATACTGCAGTATGCTGAGCAATAAGAGTGAGGGTTAGGTTTCAGATTAAGTTATCAGAATCTATCATATCTTGTGGAACTATCTCTAGAATTAATCTCATTATAGCCAGTGCAGAGACTACATGACTTATATGTAGGCAATTGACTAAAGGATGGAGCACTAAAAAGGCAACCACTTTCTCAAAAGAAAGATTTCCGATGATAAGATGGAAAGGGATACAGCAAGCTCCTCTCCATTGAAATCCATCATCTCAGAAATAAACACAAAGATGGAAAGACTGCAAATGCAAAGCTAAATATTCAAAATAACCTTCCATGATAATCTTCAAATCAATAATTTGATGGAGGCTAGCAAGGAGCTGATTGGGAGGATGGCTAACCATGAGTTCTAAAAAGAAATAGATACAAAGCAAGATCTTTCAACCACCAATCCTGAAGGAAGTCCTGATAACTAATAGCTTGAGAACCTTTACCAAATCGAACATCCAGACCTACTAATGAAAAAAAGCGAATCTCCATAGGACACTCACAGTGATTTCCATAGTCTTGACCACAAGACCATTTCCAACAGCAAGAACAGAACCATCAAGAACCGTGAGAGAAGAAACAGAAAGAAAAAGACCGTTTACGCTTAAATTGAGAATGTGCGAAAATGTAGTGATACATCATTGGAGCCAACCCCTGAGAAACACTGGGGAAAAGTAAAATACATGTAGAAGAAAATATGATTTCTCAAAATTACATCTGAATATATATATTTAGTAAAATCAAAATAGCTATTTATTATCTGGCAAACAAATAATTATTAACTATCTCAAATAATCAGAGTCTACCTAATATTCGACAATCACATAAGCTCAAGTAATTTAAAATTTCTTCGTATTTATTAATTTGTTGATTGCAAATTTAATTTATATTTGAAATTTGAATGTTAAAGTCGGAGACCGAAGAGCACATAAGAACTTTCCAAGATATGGATAAAAGCAAAGGTGCTAGAACTTCTAGAGGAAAATAATCAAAAAACAAAGTAATGGAGAAGTTTAATTCCCTTTTCAGGGGTGTTAAGTTAAAAAATAATATTAATGTATTTCTTAGGAATATAAAAAGAAACAATATTTATTCAAAACCTGTGCATTTCTAATCCAGCTAAGAGAGGAAACATTGGATCGACATTGCAGGCATTTAAATAAATCCTCTACTATAAAATATTGTTCTAATTCTTGATATTATATTTACCCTAGCTAACTTCGTACTCTCTACCTTCGAAGCTTTTCTGCCTGACTATCAGAGCTTCAAAGATAAGAATCCTGAGATATATATTATCAACATAATAGCAGTGGTAATTTACTTATTCAAAACAGTGGTATCCCTGATCAACGTAGATGTTGAGCATGGAGTTCATTATGTTTATTTGACTGATATAATAAAGAAGGAGCTCTTCAAAGGAAGGTTCATTGTTCAAATTTCACTAGCCATCATCATAATCGTCAGTATAACTAATTCAGGACCCTACTCAGATTCCCAAGTCATCGGAACCATCCACTTCATTCTATGCATCTTCAAAATCTATAATCTCACCTTTAGCTTAGTCAAAATATAACTCATGTTCATTAACAATTCCAAAAAGGAAAGATATTGGAATCTCTCCAAAGTCTTCGTCTTCAACTTACTTTTTGCACACTTCATGGCGTCTATTTTCCTAGCCATGACTAAGATTGATTCTGACTATAATTGGTATACAAGTAGAGTTAGTAGTCCGAATTGGTTTTCCTATTACATATGGGCATATTATTGGGCATGTACAACGATGATAACGATTGGATATGGAGACTTTGTGCCAGTAACTGAGAGTGAGGCTGGCATTGTATCAGCTCTTCAGATATTTAGCTCAATAGTGATTGCTTACAACATCAGTCAGATCGGAAGTATTATTCTTTCGATAAACTAGAAAAGTAAGGTCACCAATTTTAAAATTGGGCTGCTCCGAAGGATCAATAAAAAGCACAATATATCTCTAGCCGTTAACCTTTAACTTGAGGAATATATTGTCTAATCTCAAAAGATAGAAGAGGACTTTGAATATTCAAAACATCAATAGCTGATCAGCAGTATGCCTGAACAACTTCAAGACAAATACTACTAAGCAGCTATTGTCAATATATATAGGAAGTTGCCATTCTTTATGGATCTTGGATCATAGACTTTAGTCACGTTCTTCAGAGAGCAAATAGGCAAAGTTTATTATCCTGGAGAATATATTATCAAAAAATCATTTGAACAACAAGTATACATCGTCTTGAAGGGAGAACTAGGCTTTTGCTTCCAAAGGATCGGAGCTAAGCTTAATGACACTGTCATATAGAAGATATAGGTCAATTACTAAAATGGGCAACCCCTCCTCTTAGCTAAAAGCTTGCTTAATCGAAACTAAGGGATTTATTTTGACATAAAAGCAACCAAGTATTCGTATGGAGTTAGCTTTAGCATTGAGAAATTTATCGAGATATTAAAGTAAAGCTAAATCGACTATCATTACTACTTGATGACCTTAGATCATCATCAAGGACAAGTTTCAACCGCTATTAATAAATGCGTCTATTGTCCAGGCAGCTTTCATACAAAGTTCTAATGCCCGAAGCTTCACTTCATGCCTCTCAGTACCATTGTTATATCCAAACATAACTGCGCAAGTTAGCATATAAATCGGAATCAAATTCGACTATAGTCCTATAGGAGGAGAAGCTAGTTAAGAAAAAGCCATGTTTATAAGCTGAAGTTTGAGTTGGGCGGAAAGTAAGAGGACCGTGAAATCAATATTAAGGATATTGATGATAAAACCTATCTGGAATGGATCATGATTCTCTTTGGAGATAAAAGCATCTCCAAAAGGAATGTATCGAACAAGGCGATCAAAAAAGTTTTATTAGAAAATAATCTATTTCCTTCTATTGCCCATCACGATGAAGAAAATGAACCTTTTGAAGAACCCATGGACTTTTACCACTATTTTACCTCTTTCAACCCTGAAAGGCTTTAAATGATCAGCCTTTCTACAAGGAGAAGAAAAGCAAGCCATTATTAATTTTGATATATCATGAGATGTTTATATCGAATTATTACAATAAAAAGATAAAACGAAGCAATAATAGTGAACACTTTTTCTAGTATTTTTATAAATTAAAAAAATTTACAATCAAAAAAATTAATTCATACTAAATAAATAAATTAATTTCTAATTCATATCTGTGGTTTGGTATTATTTGGAATGAATAACAGAAATAGCTTGGCCCAAAAGTTCAATGACAACATCAACAAGTGCGATATTTGTTTTTGCTCATACAATCGCAAGGAAAAGCAGCCTGTTATTATCTGCAGCATGCATCATACAGTGTGCCGTTAGTGTTTGAAGAGTCTCGAATCTACAAGAAAGTGCCCTTTCTGTCGGGAATTTATCAACTTTTCTAAAACTGTAGTCAACAACTATATCTTTTAGCTTTTGCCGAACGATCCTCTCCCTCCAAACTCAAGGGTCCAGGTTAGCAGACCAATCAACCATTCTTTGCCCATCCAACAAATAAGAACATAGAATTTACAGCAACAGTTCTATCAACCTTTTCAACAGCCCTTCGAGCCACAAAGAATACAACCACAACAACCACTTTTTGTATAGCAAAATTTCCAAAGAAATATAAACTACAATCAACCTATATATCCTGAGCCTGTGCCCGCTCCCAACTTGGGATATCGTCCTTTGCCTCATCATGAATTGGGATAAAGGCATTAAGGGATAGCAGAAAGGCAATGCACTGACACTATTAGAAGATAACTTCGCCTTGGGGAAACAGATCGCAAAATAATGTATGGCATCTTTTTTATAATGCAACCGTTACTTCTAATCTTTGACCTCTACTTTTCCCTGACGGGCTCAGATCCGCAATGCTATGATACTTCTTATGAGGATAATGGTTATGTGCTTAGGCCTTGGCTGGTCGCAATGGCAATAACGTAGGGATCAATAATATCATTCATTTCCTTTTGTGCAGCTTTCAAAATGGGAGGAATAATAAGTTTTGAGTGCCTGTAAAAATGTTAGACTGTGGCTAGTATTTTATTCGGAATAAAGATTATTTTCTGGACATTTATGTAGCTAGCTTTGTACTAATACATCATATAGCCTCATTGCAGTGGGGGGATATATGTTTACGGACTAATCCAATCAATTTATCACGGAATAATTGCATTTATCATTATACTTTTAGGAAGCACAAGATCATGATCATATTTATTGGACAAATTTTAGTATTTGTGGCACAAGTTTCAAACTTTTTCAAGGCTTGACCAACCAAACTACAAAAATTGAATTATTGAGTCAATACCTTAATCATTATTATATATTGACCATTTTTATACAATTAAGCTCTATTACCTTGCTTTCCCTATTAATCAATCAATGATAGTCATTTCTTATACATAAATCGTGCAATTGTTATTAGCTGATAAAATTAAGTGTTATATTATCACCAACATTTATATGCCTGGCTGCATAATCCAGATGAATGGGCCGATTGCTATCTCTCTCTCTGCTAGTGCAGCAGCTCCCGAGCTTGCAGTATAGCATTGATATTTTTTCTCTTTGTTTTTGTGATCCACATTAAACCTTGCTTGAATAAATCTTCAGGACGGTCCTAGTCATGTGTTCGGTAAATTTAGCAAAGATCCTTAGGGCCATGATAGGAGTTGTAGAACTCAAGAACTTACTGGGCTGGTACAATTGTATCGAAATTGCTAAAGATAAATAGTATGGGCAGATTCTCATTCAATTTCTTCAAAATACTCAAGTAGTCGATTGAAAAAAGATCGAATCCAAGCTGCTTATTTGCCTTTTGCTCGATCATATAAAGAAACGGTTTGAGCAAGAATAGAGGAATTTGAACTTTTTTGCAGGCGATTCTTTAGACAACTCCACTGAGAGACCGGAAGGGTGCATCAAGGATCAGTGCATTGACTTCATAGGCATACATATTGGCGAACATAATAGCGCATAAGCTTCCCATACTTCGGCCCCATATGGTTATCCTAGTCACTTTGACATGCTTTCGAACTTACTCAAGCATATCTCGAATATCGAATACCTCATTGACGCCATAGCTTAGAAGAGAAGGATCGCTATTGCCACACCCTAGGAAATCGAATGCAGTTAGATTGAATCCGAACTGGGGAATTAAGTCTACTAAAGACATAGCCTATAGCTTAGATCCTCCGTTTCCATGAAGATACAGAATAGTTTCTGTGGCCTAGACATTTGGAGAGTAAAATAAAAAGCCTTCCAATTTTTTACCATTTCGATTGATGACCCTCAGATCTTCCCTGAGGATACTTTTGTCCTTGATGACTTTTTCTTTGGGTCCTAAAGCCGTTAATTTGCTTTTGATTTGAGGAGGTGATATAATATTCCTCCACGCCTCCTCGAAAATATTCATTAAACTATTTATTATTTGAACCAATATGGCCAGTAATAGTTTATAACAAAGTAGAGAATGAATTACATTATCTGGTCTCCCTATTAAACAATCACCTGCCTAATACTATGCATCATTTGAAGCCATATTCATATTATTATGATTATAGGTAGGTTTAGAACTTTGTTCAGATTTGCCACAGAGGCGCCCAACTATTTCAAACTATTCAACCTCAGTAATAACTTCACTGACCAATAACTCAAAACAGCTTACCTCGAGCTTGTTAAACAATACCATCCTGATCTTTCCAAAGATCCGAAAGCAGCAGAAATGTTTCGCTTGGTCCAAGAAGGATACGCTGTCCTCTCTGACCCTGCGAAACGTATATCCCATCAGCGAACCCAAGGCACTTATTCAGATGCAGACGAAAATGGAATTGTAGATGAAATGAGGTAGAAGTATTATAAAAACTTCTCAAGAAAGGATCCGATTAACGATTAATATAACTTCAGCTATAAACTATTCAAAGAGCATTACTAAAAAGTGGAAGCTCCCAAGGCTGAATACCAGAAATACGAAGGGCAAAATCAATAGTATTATGCTCGTAAGGACGAGGTGGGGGAGAAGCCTTGGAAGCAGATAGGGGCTGCGTCAGCATCATTAATAGTAATACTGGCAGCCTATTATTATACCAACCAGTGATGATTATTTAGTAATTTGATAAGCCAAGGCATAACTATATTTGATTAAAATAATATACTAATTCATTTGAAAATAGCAGATAAGTAGATAAAAATCAAGATAGTATGGTGAGGGTTTTCGATTTGGGGACACTCATCCCTTTGTTATTGGAACGGTTTATACGAAAGTTGTTACATATGGATGAGTTTGAGTGTTATCGAAATCTAGATTCTCGTACTGTGCATATAGTACGAGAATTTATTGATGGCGTATAGCACTGGGGAATTTTGTTAAGGATAGTCCTGTATATAGTTTAGGGGTTCTGATCAAAGCTGCTTTGAATCGGCTTCGGCTCTTCTATCTTGATTCTGTTGGCAATTTTTGCAAGCCTTTGCATTTCTCGGAGCTGGAGCACTGAGATGGGAGTTTACTAATATTACTCAGGGAAAAGATTAATCCTTTCAACAACTTTGGGCAAATAAAGAGTGGCGCTGGGATCAGCTTTGTTTGAACGATGAACAATATGCTAAGGCATCTAGAACGGCTTGGGCGTCTTGGTCTTAGTGAACTGGTTCCTTTTTTATTTATGAGTGATCATTGCTGATATCTTTTGCAAGAGTGTAGTGTTGATATAGTTTAAAGCTTATTCTTATTGCTTGAGGTCCATTTATCTTTTCCTGCGGCAATGAAGACTCTTATCGAAAATGCTCTTCTTGGTCTAGACCAGACTTGTTAGCTTGTTCATCGTGTGATAGTTGGTTTTCAAGTTGAACTTGCATTTAAAGATGTCTTAAGGAATCCACACGATCAAACTTGTAATCGAACTTGCCTCGCCGTTGCTGTTCAGTGCATGGTCCCAAAGGTACTCTTCAAGACCGATCCATTCTCCCTCAGATATAAATGTGACCACGCCCTGCTTATTGACAGACTATTCCTGGTTGGCTGGAAATGTTAATTTGATTTTTCCATTGAGAACGCAGCCAATATTGGTAACATCTTCTCCATAAACATGTGTTGGTGCACTCTGATGATATTCCTTGATCTGGCTCTGGACGGCGAGATCAAGCAAATCAAATTACCCCAGCCCGTTAAAGAATTAAATCATCTGAAGATACTATATCTTGTGTCTATGATCCTTATTCTTTATCAATTTCTTTAGCTTCGACATCTCCAGAGTGCATTATTTCTATGCGATCAGCAATTTTTTTTGCAAATGCAGACTCACTTCCTTCCCTTTCTTTATCCTAATGACTTTACAGTCAGAAAGGGCCACAAAACGCACTCTGGTCTTGTCTCTCAAATCGATTAGAGTATTCACATCCAAAGTTCGGTTTACTTGAAATTGCTAGAGCTCCTCTTATAATTCACCTTCGACTAGCAAGTACTGGTCGGTTTATCCCAAAAGTGAAAAGCCTGAACGCAAAATCTATGGTTGTAGGATGCCAACCATGAGGGCCAGATAGTCAGATCCATAGTTATCGTTGATACTTTAGAAGTACGGTATTGTCCTGAGTAGATCGACGATCCTCCCCACCGATTCATCGGAATTGAGCTTGAGAGAGGCAAAGCATGCAATTAACTAATCAAACATAATTTTATTATATAATATTAATGGGGAGAGCAATAAGATTGATAGTATTGGATTTGGAGATAAGGAATAGGAAGTGATCCTTAATTTGAGATATAAAGATTGGGATTGAATAAAATAGATTTAATATTTGTAGGGTATGAGCCAGGTGAGATAATAGTAGGAGGATCGCGAGCATGAGCCCCTGATGAGTGGGGCAAGCGAGAAGAAAAGGTTCCCGTAGGTTTTCAAGTGGAAGGTTGCAACCATCGTCATCTCTGTCCTTATTACCATCTTTTTAATTACAGACATTATTCTCTTAGTCAACTACAACAACAATCAGCCTCGCAACAATAATTATACCTTCCTCAGTGATATCTTAAGCCAGACTAACAATCAACAAATCACCCGTCAAAATTTTGTCAACATGGCCAAGGGGCTTACCCAATCTTACTCTGACCTTTGGTTCCAAACTGCTACCCAGATCTACTCTTGGACAGGACCAACTCTCAACCTTGATGTTGTGAGCAACTTATTCGATGGAGAAGCGGATCAACTATTCCTAGTAACATTGTCTGACGGAACCAACAGCTATCTTGCTGCTGCCTATAGCCATATTGCTTTCTCACTCCCAAGTGGTTGGCAGGATTACCTCAATAATACTGTTGTGCGGACCCACTATTATACTTTTTAAATCAGTAAGCATGTATCTATTCAGCTGACAGGCAATCCACTATTGTGGGAGGAGGCAGCCCCTCATACTTGAGGATGTCGGGTAGTACAGCCAACCTACTCAACTGCCTTGTCATCGATCTCGACAAAAATAGTCTAGCCTATCTAAATATGCTATCTATTGATTTCGCCACTGCCCAGCTTAGCA
>JACCDV010618863.1_pt1 | contig 11390 bp, 9 predicted proteins | sample 7446131 | NCBI WGS metagenome assembly JACCDV01 (sample SAMN15323448, study PRJNA562643) | freshwater metagenome | isolation source: river surface water | place: USA:Blue River Watershed | collected 2017-08-17
AGGAGTTGCTACATCATAAACAAAACTACTATTATCATCTGATAGAAGTATAGAGAATTTATAATCCTCAAAAAGATTAGATGACTTAACATTTAGTTTATTTATTTTACCACTTTCATCTAAAACTAAACTACTAACTTCTTGTATATTAAATCTTATTCCTTTGAATAAAGTATGATTCGGTACTGATTCGTCACCAACATTAAAATAAGACCATTTATTAGTATATTTTTTAATTTTACCATCTAAAAAGTAAGTTGATTTACCAAATAGATAAGCAAAATAATCATACTCATAATTATTAAAGTTCAAGTAGTTATCTAGTCTAAATACAAAGCTAGTATCAAATAAACCGGCTACATAATTTTCTATATGTAAACTATGATAAAGATAAGAACTACTATTAGAGTTTATACTATAAAAATAATCTAAATTTCTTTCTGATCTGATTGGTGATAACTCAAAAGGATTAACTGTTCGGTTAAAATCCTCAAATATAAGAGAGTTATTTAATAAATAAGGCATATCATTTGCAGATAAAGATTTACTAAAACCCCATCTACAGTAATTTGAATTTTTACGCCATATTGTAGAAAGGTTGCTACCTTCTATCTTAAATGTTTCATAGTTTGCTGTATATTCTGATGATACTGGAATATTAACTACTTCATTTTTATATCTAAAATCATCTAAATCTATTGGACTTGATTGACTTCTAATATTTTCAACATACATTTTAGTCTCATCTGTTAATGTAAGATCTAATAATTTCTCATATTCATATTTAGAATATTCAGTATCAACTATTCTATTATCAAAATCTTTAATATCTGAAAAATTTAATTTATAAATTGAGAATTTTATTGGCTTATTACTAAAGTCAACAATAGTAGTAACAGTCTTAGAATTACCACCTACCTTATATGTAAAGCTATTTTTAATAAAATTAAAAGAATAATCAGTACTTAACTTTAGATATCCATCTGATGATATTATATTATGATAAACACCATCAATCTCAATTAACCAGACATCAGCATCAGCAAAATCATTTATTACAAAAGGAACTTCATTTTCTAAGTTATAAGTAACTATTTGATTTAGATCATTTATAATACCGTAATTTTGATTAATACTACTATATGTTAAACCAACTAGACTAATATCAGCAATAACTCTATATTTAGTTATATTTACATCTGATACCTCTTCAACAGATGATTTAGTATTTGTTTTAACTGCTTTTTTTACAACTGTTTGATTTCTATTATTCTTAGAATCAAATCCTAAATCTCTTTGTAATCTTTGTTCTTTTGTAATCTGATTTACATTTTTAACTAGTTGATTGGTTAAAGTTTCTTGAAACTGTTCCACTCTATAGTAATTACCATTATACTCAATATAGAAAGGTCTTTTATCTGACCATTCTTGTAGAAATGGATTTTCACTACTTGCAGAATAAAGTATATTTCCTTCTAATATTTGAATATCAGATTGCAAAGGAACTGTTTGATAAGGTGAAATAGTAGTTACTAAATCTAAATTATCTAAGTAAAATCCATAATATCTATTAATAGACCATTTTCTAACATAGTCTGGTGTTGCTGGTGTATCATCAAATAAAAATGATAGATTTAGTATATTAGGAAAAACAACTTTATTATTTTTATATGTATCAAAAACAAACTTTTCTAATTCATATATTTCTTTCTCTTCATCCAATATATCATCTATGAATAAAGATTTATTGGTATAACCACCATTATCATAGTCGATACCATTCCATCTACAAAACTCTAAACTTCTAAAGTCTATATCTAACGGAGATTCAGGGAAATATCTATTACTAACAAAGTTTCTATCCAACCAATACCCTAAATCAGAATATTTAGTTAGATCAAATAACTTAACAGTTTTTAACTTATTAACAATCTCAACATTAAAATTAGATTTATCTAGACTTATAACACCTGGACCATCTACTCTAAAAATAATAAATGATTTTGGTAAGTTTTTGGTTAAATAAAGTGGTGCAAAATATTCATACTCTTCAGTATAATTTTTATTATCAATAATATTTCTTGCACCATATTGATATAACTCATCATATTGGTTAGCAAAGTTATCTGACATAGTATCAACATCATTATCATATTTAATACTATATGATAATTCAGTAGCTAAACCTTTCCAAAAATAAGGTATCAATTCATCATAGAAATTATCTTTAGTGAATTTAACCTTTTTATATTTACTATATGATAGGTTAACATCAGATTCTATACTATCTAAACTAAGTTTATAGTTAGAATCGACCATAACTTTAATATTTGTTGTTAAACCAACATTAGTTCTTAATAAGCCAAAACTTTTCAATCTAAATTATTATTTTTTACTTGCTGTTGACCAATCATCTATATAAGCAGGACTTCCACCAGTAGAATTAAATTTCTTCATAATTACTTTATTTCTATTCATATTAAATTTTAATGTGAATGTGAATGGTCTATTTTCCGACTCATTCTCCATAAAGAATTTTATTTTCTTAATATGTTTAACTGTCTTAGTAGAACTATTAAAGTCAACATATTGATAGTTTGCTCCTACTTGGCTATTATCTAAAGCATTTAACTTAAAGTAAATATTTATCGGTACAATGAATGAATTTTTATCACCAGCAGCAATTGTTTTAACCTTATCACTATTAGTCTCTTGTAATAAAGATAAATCTTTAACAACTGGATGTATTGTACTTAAAAACTTAGTAGTAGAAGCTACTGATGAAACTGTATCAATCCATTTAGAAGGATCTAATAAAGACTTATTATTACCAATAAATTTTAATAATGTTGACTCATTATAACCTACGTTATAGTCTGACGTTCCTAAAATTCCAGTAATTGAGTTAGATGCATCTTGGTCAAATGAATTACCAATATTCTCAGATAATTTAGATACTGTTGTTTCTGTTAGTGAGTCAAAATTAACTTGCCAGATAAAATGATTATCTAAGTGAGTTCTAGTTTTCGATGTTTCTAATACATCATAAGTTAATAACTCATCTTTATTATCAACCCAGAAGCATTGTGGTGCTTGTTGGTTATAAATATCTCTACTTGATAAATAAGTTCTATTAGAAAGTAATCCAAGAGGAGATTCTTTAGCATTATTTTTAACTTTTAATATAAAGTCTTTTATTACATAAATATTATTTTCATAAACTCTACCCGTTGGTGCTCCTTGACCATTAAATATATTTAAGTAGTCTTCACACTCAACATTAAATGTTGTTTCTGAACCATTACTAATAATAAACTCTTGATTATTTCTAAGAATAATAACTTGAAGTTCACCTTTAGCTCTTGTGATTTTTTCTTCTAATGAAGCAATTCTATCTGTTAGCTTTTGAATATAAGCATATAAGTCTAATGCAACACCATTTTCATCTTGGAAACCAGATAATATTTTCTTAGCTTCGTGATGAAAAGTAACATTATTAACCGTAACCGTATCAGCTAAGTGATTATCCAATCCTTTTGCAGATAATTCATTATTAACACTTACTTTAAGATCTTCTTTAGTTGCTTCTCTTAAAATAAATTCATTTTCATTAGTAATATTATTTAGATCATCAGGAAAATCAACTGTTATTATTTCTGACCAATCTGATTCAACAGGAGACTCAGGCCAACCTACTTCTGAAATTGACTTAATTCTCATTTCAATTCTTTCATTTGATTGAATTGGAATGTCTATTTGATTTATATTTGGCGTATCAGCATTTTCAACATCTTCAATCTGCCAAGTATATTCACCTGTTGCAGTATTATAAACACGTTTTCTTGCATCTGTTTTATATTCATTCCAGTTTGAATAACTTGCTCTACTTTGTGAATCTTTTATAGTAAAAGTTTCAATAGGAGCTTCTCTACCATCTTTACTAACATATCTATATTGAACTCTAAATTGAACTATCTCTTGTGGTTTAGTTCCATTAGTAATAACAGCAGAAGGAATATCCCAAAAACCTCTAACTGCATATTTAGCATTTACATTATTCTTAGGATCTTTAGAAAGATCTATAATTTCTTGAGTAACAGAAGCAAGTAATTTACTCTTACTTTCTTTCTTCTTTGTTAAATCCTCAATTTCTAAGTCTGACTGCTTTTTAGCAGAATCTGACTTAAACTTAGTAAACTTAGCTGCTTTATTTCTTGCTAAAATAGCATCAGATAATTGTTGTATTTCTGATTTAAGAGATAACTGATAATTATGTTTTTGTTTAATTAAATTTGAATCTGGTGTATCCGTAAGGTGTTTATTAATTTGAACTACCTTAAACGTCTCTGTTGATAAACTTGGTGCTGCCGGTGTACCAGCTAATGAATTAGGAGTCTTTTTAGCAACTAAATCTTGAAGAACTACTCCATAATCATAAACATAATCAATATAGAACTGTTCCATTGATAAACCGTTTGCAGACGATGTAGAGTTTAATCTTAAATCATTAGTATAGTAACCAGTACCTAAACTCCATTTTTTAGCAACTAAATTATTATCAGCATTAACTGGTTTAATGAAAAGTACATTTCTTTCATTATAACCAACACTTACTCTAACTTTTTTAGTATAGATAACATCAGAATATATTTTTAATGTTCCCACTCCAACCGGAATAGGTTCAATACCTTCAATTCTTTCAAATCTAACTCTTGGGTTAGATTCTGATGTAGAAACTTCTAATACTTTATAACGTGTTGATGTTCTATCAGAATTAATCATAACCTCATCATTTATAGATAATCTTCTAGTTTGATTTGTATCAACTACTAAATAGTCTAAAGTATCTAAAACATACCAAAGTTTTCTATTTAATCTATCCTCTTGAACTCTAAGAACACTAAATTGACCATCATAAAGTAAATTATTAGGCTCTAAGTCAAACATTTGCTCATCGTATTTAGGATTGCTTGGATTTATAACACCTGTTGTTGTAGTATGCCAATTTTCAAACTCAGATAAAACAATATTTGAGTTACTTCTAAATAATTGATTAAAATTATTCAATGCAGATTGTCCTAAATTAGTAAGAGTACCATCAGCATTTTTTTCAAAGTCAACTATATATCTTCTAATTAAACACTTTCTAACATTATTTTCTATTTTACCAGATAAGTCTAACTCAATAGAAACCATTGGATCCATCAAAGAGTCAAAAAACCAATTTGGACTTGATTTGAAATCTGTAATAGTGCCTAATGTACCAACCGCAGTTGGTTCTCTATTAAGATCAACAGTAATTATTTTCTTAAATTGGTTTTGATTAGTTGTTTGTATAAGAGCACCTGCAGCATCAATACTATAAAGAGAATTAATATTATTATTAAGTCTATCGATATCAGCTTTTAGTGATGAAAATGAAGGTAGAGTAAAATTTCTTAAAACTCCATTCTCATCATAAACTTGTAAGTTTACACTTGAATCTGTTGTTGTTACCAAAGAATTTATCTTTGATAGAATCTCAACAATATTTTTATTATAAGTGATGATCTGATCTGCTACTTTTGGAAATGAACTTTGAACCATTTTATGATTTTGATTTTTCTTATATATTAAATTACCTTTATTCTTTCAGGTTACTTTTTTTATTATTATCTTTGTAAAAATGAATTATTATGAAAATTTATAAAGTAACATTTAATGATGGAGGATGGCATAGCTCACTTCCTAGTTTTACAGTCGTAGCAGAAAACCAAAAAGAAGCAATTGAAAAAGTTCTAAAGGAAAATCCACATTACAAAGATTGGGATAAATGGGCAACTGAGTTCAAAATTGATGGTTATGTAATTGAAGTTTATGATGAAAAAAGTTACAACAGAGATAAAAAAATATCTGATGTGTTGTAATTCAAGAAAAATTGCGTATATTTGTAAAAATATTTATCTATGATTCAAGAACTAATTAATAAAATTACACAAGCGAATGTAGCTTATCGTTCAGGTAATGCTATCATGTCTGATAAAGAGTATGATATTCTTATTGATGAATTATCATTACTTGATCCTGAAAATGAACTAATTAATAAAGTAGGTTTAGAAGTTATAGACGAAAGTCGAAAAGCTAAACTTCCAATTGAAATGGCTTCAATGAATAAAATCAAAACTATGCAAGATATTCTTGACTGGTTTAGATTGAAAAACATTCCAAAATGTTCTCAACTTGTAATTACTCCAAAATTTGATGGACTATCATTATGTGTAAATGAGTTAGATAATAGTGCATTTACGCGAGGTGATGGCGAGTACGGCCAAAGATCAAATGAACACTATGAACTTATGAAAAATAAGTTTAATGGTGAGAAAGTCTTTACCTATACTTATGGTGAAGTTATGATGTCTAAGAAAACCTTTACCGATAAATATGCAGATGAATTTGCAAACCCACGTAACTTTGTTGCTGGATTACTTAACTCACCAGATGCTAGAGAATCTTTATCTGATTGTGAGTTCATTAAGTATGGTGCTATTCCTGCTAAAGGATTTAACTTTGACTTCAAAAGTGACATTTTAGATATATTAAATAAATGTCAAGAAACTCAAGTTAAATATCATCTTACCAACTTAGATAATATCTCCGAAGAATTACTTATTAAACTATTCCACGATTGGTCTGTTGATTATGAGATCGATGGTCTTATTATTGAAGTAAATCACTTAGGTTTACAAGATAAATTAGGACGTGAAACATCTTCTAATAACCCTTGTTGGGCTCGTGCATTCAAACATGAAAGTTTTGAACAAAAAGCAGAATCAGAAGTTATTGGTATTTCTTGGAATATCTCTAAGCAAGGATTACTTAAGCCTATTTTACATATCAAACCTGTTAAGTTAGATGGGGTTACTGTATCTAATGTAACTGGTAACAATGCTCGTTTCGTTAAAGATATGGGATTAGGTGTTGGTGCAAAAGTTGTAGTTAAACGTAGTGGAATGGTTATTCCGTTAATTGTTGATGTATTAGAGAAAGTAGATTTTGTAATGCCTAATATCGGTGTTGAAATTGACTGGACTGAATCTGGTATCGAACTACAAACTTTAGTAGAGACTGATGATCAAAAGCTTAAAAAGAATATTGCTTTTTTTCAAATTTTAGAAGCTGATTATGTTTCAGAAGGAATTGTTACTCAATTATGGGATGCCGGTTATAAAACAATTGAGTCTATCTTAAATCTAAAACAATCTGATTTAGAAAAGATTGATCGTTTTGGTAAACGTAAAGCTCAGATTGTTTACACTTCTATACAAAAATGTATCTCAAATGTTGAGTTATCTAAACTACAACACGCAACTGGTATGTTCAAAGGCTTAGGTAGTAAAAAACTAGCTTTACTTGAAGATTTCACAAGTAAGCCAACAGTAGACCAAGTAATGGAAATTGAAGGTTTTGCTGAAATCTCAGCTAAGTCTTATGTCGATAGCTATGATGATTTCTTTAATTTTATTAAAGTATTACCAATTACTATTGCTAAGAAAGTAGAAACTCAAAAAGTAGGTTCTGATTTAGAAGGACAAACATTTGTATTCACGGGTGTTCGTAGAGCAGACTTAGAAGAAGTAATCGAATCACGTGGTGGTAAGATTGGTTCTGGTGTTTCTAAAACTACCACACACTTAGTAATGAAAGTTAAAGGATCAGGTTCATCTAAAGAGAAGAAAGCCTTAGATTTAGGTGTTACTATTTTAACAGTTGATGAACTAGAAAAATTATTAAAATAATGAGTGTAGAAGAAAAACAAGAAATACTTGAAACATACAAATGGATCAAGGTTAAAAAGTATGTAGATGATCCAAATCTTTCCTGGGAAGAAAGGTATAAAAGATTGGAACAACATCACGTAGAAGAAACAACATTTTTGATTAACAAAGTAAGAGAAATTGTAAACGAATTATGAAAGGTGATATAAAAGAATCTATAATCAATAGATTAGAACAACTACAAAAAGATATTTTAGAATTGCAAGATTTTACCATTAGAGCTAAGAATTTTAGTTCTAATATAGAAGCAGCGACATATAAAAATATAGAAGAAGGTATTATAAAGAACCTTCATAAAGCAAATAGACATCAGTTACATACAATCTTAAATTCTTATAGATTTCGTTACTATCACGAATTTAATAAGGACAAGAATTTGATTGTGAAAGAGTTAAGAGAGAACAAATTAAACGAAATATTAGAATAATGTTTTATAAATTACAAGACGGTGATGAATTCAAAGTAATTCCTTTTTTAGATAAACAAGGTAAAGTTCAAATCACTAAAGAATATGGATTTATGTATATTAATCATGGTATAGTTATTGATGATGATAGTCGTTTATTGTATCGATTAGTCAACTATGATTACTATAATTCAACTCCTATGAAGAAAAAACCATTCGCTATGAGAAATGTTTTTATGATATGGCATGATAATGAATTAAAGTTTATATCAGCTAGTAGAATACTAACAAATATATTAATTCATTCAGTTGATGTTAGAAGTAATAAACATATCAAAATTGTTAATGAAATGGTTAACTCTAATATTGGATTTTTACCTAGCTTTGAAAAGTCTTATTCCTTTGATAAAGAATGGGAATGTCCTGTGTTAGATAAAAATTCAAAAGAACAATGGATGGATTTTATCAAAGAAAATCAAAAATTATTTGTTGAAGATTATATAGATAAGAATAATATTTATAAGAAAATAGATATTGTAAAAAAAGAATTTGGGGATAACTTTAATTTATTTTTAGCTGAAATAAGAGATAAAAAGTTAAATAAAATTTTAGAGGAAATAAGCTAAACTTAATATATAAGTTGTAATATAATATTATTACATTGAAAACAAATTAACGGCAATTGACGGCAGGTCAAAACAAAAATTAAAAGCAATTCATGGAATTAAAAATGTTTAACGAGCAAGAAAAGTTGTTCAAAGAAAGAACCGGTAAAGACTTCAAAACACTTTACACAAAGTACTACCCGAAGCTTATCTACTTTACTTCAAAAATCTGTCAGGATGTACAAAAGGCAGAAGATATTTCAACTGAATCATTTATGGTAGCGTTGGATAAAATCGAAACTTATGAGCAAGAAAAGTCTCAATTCTCAACTTGGTTATTCACCATAGCGAGAAATTTATCTTTACAAGATAAAAAACAAGAAAATAAAAAAATATCATTAGACATTGAGTATGATGATGAAGGAACAACACTAAAAGACTTCATTGAAGATGTTGATAGTACCGAATATATACACGATATATATGCATTGAAAGCTGATGTTATGAAAAAGCATATTAATAGCTTAAAAGAACCATATAAGACTGTAATATTAATGAGAGAAATTGATAGAATGGCTTATAAAGACATAGCTGATCTTTTAGGTAAAAATTTATCAACAATTAAATCACAAATTAGAAATGGTCGCCAAATACTAATAGATCAAACTAGAAAAGAGTTTGAAGAAATTGATGAAATGTTTCTTGACTAAATATGAAAAATAATAAAAACAACAATAATCTTTCGGAGCCAAAAGCTCCGAAAGCTGTTTCAGAAGGAAAATTACCTTTTAGAACACTAAACCAACACATTTTAGATATTATTAACCCTAAAAAGGATAAATAATGAATATAGAACAATTAGCAAATAATGCTTTGAATAAAATTAAAACCACTTGGGGTCTTCCTAAAAGTGGTTTTGTTGCTGGTGGCTCACTAGCAAACCTTATATGGGAAGAAGTATCAGGTAATAAAGCTATTGTTAATGATATTGATATATTTTTACTACAAGATATAATAGACGAAAAAGATTATCAAATCGATAAAGATAATTACTTATATCAATACAATGATGCTAATGTAAATGTATTTGAAACATATACAGGTATTGCATATCATACAGTAACTAAACAATACTATTCCATCTTAAATTCTGAAAAAGATGATATATTTAACTACATTAGATATGTATCAAATGTTAGTACACCAAAAATAATCTTGGAATCTTTTGACATTAATTGTACTCAAGTTGGCTATTCTATTGAAGAAGATAAGTTTTATTGGACTGATGATTTTGTTAAGTTTTTAGAAACCAAAGAACTAAAAGTAGTTAACATAAACACACCATCACACACAGCAATTAGAATTGTTAAAAAGAAGGAAGAGTTAAATGCTAATTTATCCAATTATGAGTTAGATGTGCTAAGATATCTTTTATCAGAACATTGCGTTATATCAAACTATAAAATTAGATTTCAAGAAAGATATTTAGAATTATACAAAAAATATATTGATATCTTGAGTGAGTATTTTTGGTTAGAAAAAGACTTAGATACTATGAATTTTCTTGAAGTACATAAAGATAAGAAAATTAACCTATGGAAACTAAGAGGAAATAAAAATGAGTCTATTTTCAGCAATAACTTTAGAAAAGCTAATGCATCCAATATAAACAAGTATAATTTCCTATTCTATGTGAGAAATATTTTAGGTAATGAAATGCTACAAGAAGTTTGGAATAAACTATCACTAACAATTGAAAATGTAGATTATTTTGATGATTTACAAAATCTTAATACTGATGATATAGATTTAGTAGCTAGACTATTAAACTATGCACCACAAACTTGCATAAATCTTCAAGGATTAAAACTAAGTAAACAAATTCATTTAGTTAAGAAAGTTTTAGATATTTATAAAGAAGATCCTATTATTGGTATTTCTATTTTAGAAAAGCATAATATAAGAGATTTAGAATTAAATGAGGATAATTTACTTTTATTAGAACTTGGTGTTAGAAAAGAAATTGTGAATGATACAAGAGGTAAGGTAAATAGAATAATGACTAAACCTGAACCTAAAATAAAATCTAATAGTCTTTCGATTACAGAATCTGATGATTGTATGGAGATATTCATGCCTTAAAGGATAATTCTTTTATCCTTTAAGGAATCTAAAAAATCTACCTTTTATAGATTTAATCTTACCATTACATACTTTGCTTAAATTACCACTATCAATTCCAGTATCTCTACTACATTCCATAATAGAGACCCATTCTCCTATTTTATTACCTATATTATCTATTTCTATAACAGATTTTTTTACCGCATTTGGATTAGAAACCTTAGTTACAATTATTTCATTATATCTAAATATAAAACCTTGAGTGTGTTTATAAATTCCATTACAACATCTTGATATATATGAATGATCTATACTCAATACTCTTGATGCCTCTCTAACACTTTTGTATTTATATAAAAAGTTACCATCTAAGTCATATTGATACACCTCTCTACTTTTTGGTTTTAACATACGATCAATAACATCCTTTACTCTATTTAC